>CXWJ01017225.1_pt1 | contig 16036 bp, 14 predicted proteins | sample 590841 | NCBI WGS metagenome assembly CXWJ01 (sample SAMEA3498367, study PRJEB10139) | wastewater metagenome | biome: wastewater treatment plant; material: activated sludge | place: Austria | collected 2015-01-21 | reverse complement strand
GAGCCAGTCGGAGTATTCCGTCGTCGACCCCCTAGGGTGATCCCTGAGGCAGTCGAACGTCGGGTGCCAGTGGTGCGAGGGAAACGATGACGTCCTTGCTCGAAGGAGCAAAGAACCTGGTGACTCGGGGTACCGATCTGGGCGCCCGAGTCGCCGCGCTGGAGGCCGCCGCCGAGGCGTCCCGGGGACGTCTCGACGACCCGCTCGTCGACGATGCGGAGACCGTGGTCGCCCGGGCTGCCGGACGGCTCCGCCTCTCGGCCGAGCACACCGTCGTGGGCATCGCCGGCGCCACCGGGTCGGGGAAGTCGTCGACCTTCAACGCGCTGACCGGCCTGGACCTGTCCTCGGTCGGCGTCCGCCGACCCACCACCTCCTGGGCGACGGCCTGCGTCTGGGGGCAGGAGGGCGCCGAGGAGCTGCTCGAGTGGCTGGGGATCCCGGCCCGCCACCAGACGATGCGCGACTCGATGCTCGACATCGGAGGCCAGGACCAGGAGCTCAAGGGCGTGGTCCTGCTGGACCTGCCCGACCATGACTCCACCGAGGTCTCCCACCACCTGGAGGTCGACCGGCTGGTCGTTCTCGCCGATCTGCTCGTCTGGGTGCTGGACCCCCAGAAGTACGCCGACGCCGCGATCCACGACCGCTACTTCGCGCCCTTCGCCAGCCACAAGGACGTGATGATCGTGGTGCTCAACCACATCGACACGGTGCCGCCGGAGAAGCGCGAGGCCATGGTGGCCGACGTACGCCGGCTGCTTGCCGCCGACGGGCTCGACGGCGTTCCGGTGCTCGCCCTCTCGGCGCGGCACGGCGACGGGGTGGACCAGCTGCGATCGATGATCGCGGAGCGGGTGGCGACCAAGAAGGCCAACCGGGCGCGCACCGAGGCCGACATCAAGGCGGTCGCCCAGCGACTCGACCTCGCCACCGGGTCGGCCAAGTCCCGGTCGCTGTCGGCGGAGCGGGTCGCGGCGCTCGACGATGCCCTCGCCGACGCTGCCGGCGTCCCGACCGTCGTCGACGCGGTGGACAAGTCCACCCGGATCCGGGCCAACCGGGCCACCGGCTGGCCTCTGGTCGCGTGGGTCACCAAGCTGAAGCCCGACCCCCTCAAGCGGCTCCACCTCGACCTCGGCGCGGTCGGCAAGCAGCTCACCGGCACCGCCCGAACCTCCGTCCCCCAGGCCACCCAGATGCAGCGCGCTCGCGTCGACACCGAGGTACGCGCGCTGGCCGAGGATGTCTCCCGCGGGATGGCCCACCCGTGGTCCGCTGCGGTCCGGCACGCGTCCACCTCGCGGCTGGAGGACCTCAACGACCGGCTCGACGCCGCGCTGGCCCGGACCGACCTCGGCGCCGACAAGATCCCCGTGTGGGCAGGCCTCGTGCGGGTGCTCCAGTGGCTGCTGATCCTCACCGCTCTGGCCGGCGCCGGCTGGTACGCCCTGCTCGCGGCGTCGGACTACGTCGACGTCCCCGACCCCGGCACTCCCTCCTGGCAGGGCATCGCGGTGCCGCTGCTCATGGTGGCGGGCGGCGTGGTGGCCGGCATCGTGCTCGCTCTGGTCTGCCGGGTCCTGGTCGCGCTGACCGCGCGCCGTCGTGCCCGGGCGGCCGACAAGCGACTTCGGACGGCGATCAACGAGGTGTCCGAAGAGATCGTCGTCGAGCCGATCCGCGCCGAGCTAGCGGCCTACCAACGAGTGCGCGACAACCTCGCCGTCGCGATGCGCTGAACCTCCGGTTGACCCGGCAGAACCTCGGGTTGACCCGGCAGAACCTCGGGTTGACCCGGCAGATCCTCGTGTTGACCCGGCAGATCCTCGGGGCTGGTCGACCGGTTTCGGTCCACAAGCGCGCTGACCAGGCTCGTTTCCACAGGGCGGGGTCGGCGGGTTCCGACCGTGGGGGTCGCGGGGTCGACTCTGGAGACCGGCTGGCGATCCGCGCCGGCCGGTCAGCAGAGGAGACACAGATGAACGACACCCAGATCACCTTCTGCGGGTGGGTCGGCAGCGAGGTCAGCCTGGCCGAGGTGGCGGCGGGGACGCCGGTCGCGACGTTCCGGGTGGGCAGCACCCCGCGCCGCTTCCGCGCCGGACGCTGGGAGGACGGGCCCACCGCGTGGTTCACCGTCAAGGCCTGGCGCGGTCTGGCCGAGCAGGTGCACGCCTCGCTGCACACCGGGGACCCCGTCATCGTCCAGGGGAGGCTGGTCGCCGACGTGTGGGTCAAGGAGGACGGCAGCAGCTCGACGCGCTACGTCGTGGTCGCGCAAGCCGTCGGTCACGACCTCAACAAGGGCAGCACGGTCTTCACCAAGTCTGCGCGACGCGAGTCCTCGGCCGGTGTGGACGAGTCCCGCGTGCAGGAGGTGATCCACTCCTACGACGAGGTGGGGCCGACCCTCGACGGGGACGGGCGGGTCGTGACTCCCACCGGGCCGGAGAAGGAGGGGATGCAGCCCGCCGCCTGACGCGGCCGGTCGCTGGGGAGCCTGCCCCGTCCCGAATCGGCCGGGGAGGCCTGTCGCCCGTAGGCTCTGCGCATCATGGCTGACTACATCTTCACCCTGCGCAGCGTGCGCAAGGCCCACGGCGACAAGGTCGTGCTCGACCACGTCACGCTCTCCTTCCTGCACGGCGCGAAGATCGGCGTGGTCGGTCCCAACGGCACCGGCAAGTCCTCGTTGCTCAAGATCATGGCGGGGCTCGACCACCCCAACAACGGCGACGCGATCCTCGATCCCGGGGCCACCGTCGGGATGCTCCAGCAGGAGCCGCCGCTGACCGAGGGCAAGACGGTGCAGGAGAACGTCGAGGAGGCCGTCCACGAGATCAAGGCCAAGCTGGACCGGTTCAACGAGATCTCCGAGGCGCTCGCCGACCCCGAGGCCGACTACGACACGCTGCTCGCCGAGATGGGCGACCTTCAGACCGATCTCGACCACGCCAGCGCGTGGGACCTGGACAGTCGGCTCGACCAGGCCATGGACGCGTTGCGCTGCCCCCCGGGCGACGTGCTGGTCGACAATCTGTCGGGCGGTGAGCGCCGCCGGGTCGCGCTGTGCAAGCTGCTGCTGCAGCAGCCGGATCTGCTGCTGCTCGACGAGCCCACCAACCACCTCGACGCCGAGTCGGTGCAGTGGCTGGAGGGCCACCTGGCGTCGTACCCCGGCGCCGTGCTGGCCGTCACCCACGACCGCTACTTCCTCGACAACGTCGCCCAGTGGATCCTCGAGCTCGACCGGGGCAAGACCCACCCCTACGAGGGCAACTACTCCACCTACCTGGAGACCAAGAAGGAGCGCCTCAAGATCGAGGGCGCCAAGGACGCCAAGCGCTCGAGGATGCTCGAGCGAGAGCTCGAGTGGGTGCGGTCGAACCCGAAGGCCCGTCAGGCCAAGAGCAAGGCTCGCCTCCAGCGTTACGAGGAGCTCGCGGCCGAGGCCGAGCGCAACCGCAAGATCGACGTCTCCGAGATCAACATCCCGGCGGGCCCACGGCTCGGCGACGTCGTGCTGGAGGCAGCCGGGCTCGGCAAGGGCTTCGGCGATCGCGCCCTCATGCACGACGTGTCGTTCACCCTGCCCCGCGCCGGCATCGTCGGCGTGATCGGCCCCAACGGGGTCGGGAAGACGACGCTCTTCCGGATGATCACCGGTCAGGAGCAGCCGGACGTCGGGGAGCTCACCTTGGGCCAGACGGTCTCGATCTCCTACGTCGACCAGAGCCGGGGAGGCATCGACCCGAACAAGAACGTGTGGGAGGTGGTCTCCGACGGGCTCGACCACATCAAGGTCGCCAACTTCGAGATGCCCTCGCGTGCCTATGTCGCCTCGTTCGGCTTCAAGGGTCCCGATCAGCAGAAGAAGGCGGGGGTCCTGTCCGGGGGAGAGCGCAACCGGCTCAACCTCGCGCTGACCCTCAAGATGGGCGGCAACCTGCTGCTCCTCGACGAGCCGACCAACGACCTGGACGTCGAGACGCTCCAGTCGCTGGAGGACGCGTTGCTCGAGTTCCCGGGCTGCGCGGTCGTGACCTCGCACGACCGGTGGTTCCTGGACCGGGTGGCGACCCACATCCTGGCCTGGGAGGGTGACGACGACGACCCGGCCACGTGGTTCTGGTTCGAGGGCAACTACGCGGCGTACGAGGACAACAAGATCGAGCGTCTCGGCGTCGAGGCCGCGCGCCCGCACCGCGTCACCCACCGCCGGCTGACCCGGGACTGACGGCGCGCCGGGGGCCGGGGAGAGTCCGGTCTGCCGGGAGCCAGTTCATACACTGACCCCATGAGCGGGGGCACGCGGTGGCTGGACCAGTCGCAGCAGGCGTCGTGGCGAGGACTGCTGATGGGGATGACGCTGCTTACCGACGTCCTCGATGACGAGCTGCGGGCCGAGCACGGACTGTCGCTCGCGGAGTACGAGATCCTCGTCCGCCTCTCCGAGAGCGAGGGACGGCAGCTGCGGATGGCCCAGCTGGCCGGGGCGATGGCCCACAGCCGCAGCCGGATCACGCACACGGTGAGCCGGATGGAGAAGCAGGGCCTGATCCAACGGTGCGAGACACCCGACGACCGGCGCGGAGTGCTGGCCCGGCTGACGCCCCAGGGCTGGGCGCTGCTCGAGGCCGCCGCCCACACCCACGTCACCGGAGTGCGCACCCACCTGGTGGACCTGGTGACCGACGAGGACTTCGAGGCGCTCGGACGGGTGATGAACACCGTGACCGACCAGCTCATCGTCGGTCACCCGGAGATGGACATCCGCCAGTAGGACGGTCGGGAGCCCGGTCGGACGGGGTCAGGCGAGTCGCTCGAGGATCAGCGCCATGCCCTGGCCACCGCCCACGCACATGGTGATCAGGCCCGTCGTCTTGTCGTGCCAGTCGAGGGAGTTGAGCATCGTGTTCTGCAGCCGCGCCCCGGTCATGCCGAACGGGTGCCCGATCGCGATCGCCCCGCCGTTGACGTTGAGCCGGTCGAGGTCGATCCCCAGGTCCTGGTAGGACGGCACGACCTGCGCCGCGAACGCCTCGTTGATCTCGACCAGGTCGATGTCGCCGATCGACATCCCGGCGTGGGCGAGCGCGCGACGGGTCGCCTCGACCGGGCCCAGACCCATGATCTCGGGGGAGAGGCCGGAGACGCCGGTGGCCACGATCCGGGCAAGCGGGGTGAGGCCGAGCTCGGCCGCCTTGGCGTCCGACATCACCACCACGGCGGCCGCGCCGTCGTTGAGCGGGCAGCAGTTTCCCGCGGTGACGACGCCGTCGGGCCGGAACACCGGCTGGAGCTGGGAGACCGCCTCGTAGGTCACCCCGGCCCGAGGGCCGTCGTCCGCGGTCACGAGGTTGCCGTCGGGGGTGGTCACCGGAGTGATCTCGCGCGCCCAGAAGCCGTCGGCGATGGCCTTCTCGGCGAGATTCTGCGAGCGTACGCCGAACTCGTCCAGCTCCTGGCGGGAGAGGCCCCGCAGTCGCGCGACGTTCTCGGCGGTCTGGCCCATCGAGAGGTAGATGTCGGGCAGGTGGCCGTCCTCCCGAGGGTCGTGCCAGTCCTGTCCGCCCAGGGCCAGCTCCTCGCTGCGAGCCACCGCGTCGGCGAACCGAGGGTTGTGGGTGTCGGGCCACGTGTCCGCGGTCCCGCGGCCGAAGCGGGAGACGGTCTCCACCCCCGCCGAGACGAAGACGTCGCCCTCGCCGGCCTTGATGGCGTGGAAGGCCATCCGGGTGGTCTGCACCGACGATGCGCAGTAGCGGGTGATCGTGGCAGCCGGCACCCGGTCCATGCCGTTGATGACGTTGACGACCCGGGCCATGTTGAAGCCGGCCTCCCCGCCGGGGAGGCCGCAGCCGAGGTAGACGTCGTCGACGGCGTTCGGGTCCAGAGCGGGCACCTGGTCCAAGGCGGCCCGGACGATGGTCGCGGCCAGGTCGTCGGGGCGGACGTCCCGCAACGATCCCTTGCCGGCGCGGCCGATGGCGGAGCGGGCTGCGGACACGATGACGGCCTCGGGCATGGCGACCTCCGTGGAGACGTCCGGGGTCGCGGCCCCGGGTGCGGACCTCGCCACCCTAGACCCGGTCGGTGGCAGCCGGGGGCGCGCGACCGGGTGAGGAGGGTCACCCCGCACGGCCGGTGTCCAGGCCCGTCGCACCGGGTGTCGCCCCCCGCCGCGGTCTGCGACGATCGGGGAGTGCGCCACACCTACGAGTGCCCGATGCGGTGGGCGGACCTGGACCTGCTGGGCCACGTCAACAACGTGGTGTACGTCGACTACCTCCAGGAGGCGCGGGTCGACATGCTGCGGGTGCACGCCCCCGACCGGCGAGCGGACGACCTGGCCGAAGGCGTCGTGGTGGTGCGACACGAGGTGAGCTATCGCGCGCCGCTCACGTTCCGCTTCCGGCCGGTGCGCATCGAGTGCTGGGTGACCGAGATCCGCGCCGCCTCGTTCACCATCGCCTACGAGGTGGTCGATGCGGACGAGACCGGGCGGACGACCTACCTGCGAGCCAGCACCGTGCTCACGCCGTACGTCTTCGGGACCGAGCGACCGCGGCGGCTGACCGCGGACGAGCGAGCCTCGCTGGAGCGCTTCCACGAGCCCGCCGAACGCATCGCGCGCAGCCCGCGAGCCGTGGTGCCGCACCGCGCGGAGGGTCGCTACCCGGTCCAGGTGCGGTTCTCCGACGTGGACGTCTATGGGCACGTGAACAACGTGAAGTACTTCGAGTACTTCCAGGAGGCGCGGATCGCGCTGCTGGCCGGCCTGGCCGAGGGCCTCGGCGTCGAGGACCGGGATGCCGGCCTGATCGGCCTCCGCACGGTGGTCGCCCAGATCGACGTCGACTACCACGTGCCGATCCTGTTCCGTCGGGAGCACTACGACCTGTGGACCCACGTCGAGCGGCTCGGCACCACCTCGATGACCCTGGTCGCCGAGATCTGCGACGGCGACGCCGTGCTGTCGCGAGCCCGGGTGGCCGTGGTGTTCTGGGACCCCGACACCGGTCGCCCGACCGCGCCGCCTGAGGCCTATCGCGCCCGGCTGCTCGCCGAGAGCCGAGCCGGCTGACCGGTCAGCTCGACCGCTCCGCGCTCGCCCCGTCCATCGAGTTCACCAGGGACATCGCGGCATGCTGGGCGTACTCCCAGAACCGCTGGTCCTGGTCCGGGGTCAGCCCGGCGGCGTCCAGCCCAGCGCGGAAGTGGGCCAGCCAGCGGTCGCGCGCATGCGGCGTGACGGCGTACGGCGCGTGTCGCATCCGCAGCCGCGGATGGCCGCGCTGGTCGGAGTACGTCGTCGGCCCACCCCAGTACTGCGCCATGAACAGGGTCAGCCGCTCCTCGGCCGGGCCCAGGTCCTGCTCGGGATAGAGCGGGCGGAGCTCCGCGTCCTCGGCGACGCCGGCATAGAACGTGGACACGATCGTGCGGATGGTCTCCATCCCGCCGATCTCGTCGAAGAACGTGGTCACGAGTCCCATTGTGCCGACCGGCCCTGGGACGTCCCGACCAGGGGCGTGCCAGACTCACCACGTCGACCCGTCGGGTCGCGCGCGTCCGCCACCGCCCGCCCGCTCGAGAGGAGCCAACGTGGCCACCACCCGCACCGCCGAGACCCACTGGGAGGGCAACCTCCTGCAAGGAGCCGGCCAGGTCACCCTGGCGTCCTCAGGACTCGGGACCTACGACGTCTCCTGGCCCGCACGCGCCGAGGAGGCCAACGGCAAGACCAGCCCCGAGGAGCTGATCGCCGCAGCGCACTCCTCGTGCTACTCGATGGCCCTGTCCAACGGGCTCGCCAAGGACGGCACCCCGCCGACCGCGCTCGACACCCGCGCGGAGGTCACCTTCCAGCCCGGCGAGGGCATCACCGGGATCCACCTGAGCGTGGTGGGCACGGTCGAGGGCATCTCGGCGGAGAACTTCGCCGCAGCGGCCGAGGCCGCGAAGGTCGGCTGCCCGGTCAGCCAGGCCCTGACCGGGACGACGATCACGCTGGACGCGCGGCTCGCCTGACCGGGCCCGGGTGGTTCGACCGGCGCCGGATCAGGCGTCGGTCTGGTCGGGAGCCGGCTGGTCGGTCGGCGTGGTGCGCTGCCAGACCACCCGCTGCGGGAACGGGATCTCGATCCCCTCGTGGTCGAAGCGCGCCTTGATCCGCTCGCGCATCACTCGGGCGACGCGCCACTGCTCCATCGGCGCGGTCTTGAGGGTGACCCGCACGGTGACGGCGTCGGGCATCAGCGCCTCCACCCCCCAGACCTCCGGCTCCTCGATGACGACTCCCTGGAACTCCTCGTCCTCCCAGAGCCCGTGCGCCACCTCTTCCAGGATCCTGCGCACCTGGGTGAGGTCCTCGTCGTAGGCCACGTTGACGTCGAGGACGGTGCGCGCCCAGTTCTGACTCTGGTTGCCGATGCGGACGATCTCGCCGTTGCGGACGTACCAGACCGTGCCGTTGACGTCGCGAAGCCGGGTCACCCGCAGGCCGACGGCTTCGACGGTGCCCGACGCCTCGCCCGCGTCGATCACGTCGCCGACGCCGTACTGGTCCTCGAAGATCATGAAGATCCCGGACAGGAAGTCCTTGACCAGGCTCTGGGCGCCGAAGCCGAGCGCGACGCCCAGGATGCCGGCGCTGGCCAGGATCGGGCCGATGTCGACGTACTCGCTGAGGATCATGGTGCCGATGACGGCGACCACCACACCGCTGATGATGCTCTTGAGCAGGCTGGCAACGGTCCGAGTGCGCTGGATCCGGCGCTCCGGGTCGGTGGCGAGGTGCGCCAGCCGGTCGGGGAGCAGGCCCTCCTCGGCCTTCCGGGTGACCCGGTCGACCACCCGGTGCAGCACCCAGCGCAGCACCACGCCGAGCACGACGAGACCGACGATGGTCAGCGGTCGGCCGAGCAGGAAGTCGGCCACGTCGTCCCAGGTCATGCGGGCCAGTATTGCGGCCGGGCCCCCGTCACCCGCGACTCGGGCGCGGCGCGCCTCGATCGGCCCGGACCGTTATCCTGACGGCGTGACGACCCGACGCGCTCTCTTCCGCGGCGCCGCGCGCGCCCTCACGATCGCCTTCGTGGCGACGCTCGCCCTGGCCGGTCCCGCGTCGGCGGTGCCGGAGGGCTGGAGCGACCCGGACCCGGTCAGCGGGCTCGCCGCCCTGTCCGTGCTCCTGTTCGCGCCGCTGGCGGTCATCGCCGTGACGGTCACCCTGGCGCTGGCGCCGCGCTGGGCGAGCGCCGCCAAGGCGACCCCAGCGCTGGGCGCGGCCGAGCCCACCACCGGGTTGGACGAGCTGCTGGCACCGGACGCGCCCGCCGAGCTCGAGAGCTCCGACGAGAAGTAGCGACGGAGCCCCGGCCGGCCGGTCCGCTCAGCCGGCTTGGGGGTCCTCGGCGTGGGCGTCCTTGGCCCGGGCGGCCAGCGCGCGGGCCATGTCCGCCCGGCCCTCGCGCACGTAGCGCTTGGCCGCCGGATTGGCCGGAGAGGACTCGAGCCAGCCATCGATCCGGGCGAGCGTCTCCTCGGAGATGAGCGGCATCGGGAACATGTACTCCAGGGCCGTGGAGGCTCGCTGGGTGCCCTTCTCCTCCCAGATCGTGTCGGCCGTCTCGAGGTACTTCTCGAGGTACGGCGCCAGGAGCGCGGCCTGGTCCGCGACCGGGAACGCGTAGGCGATCTGGCGCTGCGTCTCGTTGGCGACGTCGTCGCGCTCGATCGCGTCGCGCCAGGCCTGAGCCTTCGCCTCGGCGGTCGGTCGTACCGTGAGCGCCATCGCTGCCTGCTCCTGGCCGGAGATGGTGCTGTCCAGGTCCAACTCCTGCTCGATCCGGTCCGCCTCGGCCCGTCCGTGCCTGGCCAGGCCGGTCAGCAGCGTCCACCGAAGGTCGGTGTCGACCACCAGGCCGGGCAGCTCCCGGGTGCCCTCGAGCAGCGCCGCGACCTGGTCGAGCGCGTCGGAGGTGTGGGCGGCACCGGCGTAGGCACGCGCGAAGGCGAGCTGGTGGTCCGAGCCGGGGGCGGCCGCCTCCAGCAACGTGCGCAGACCGGACTCCCATCGGGCGCTGAGCGCGTCTCGGTGCTCGGGGGCGGCGTAGTACTGGATGGCCGTTCGGGCGTAGAGCGGCAGCCGGCTGACGGCCGTGGTGTCGGTCTCGGTGCCGATGCCGCGCAGCACCAGCTCGACGAAGTCGGTCGCCGCCATCTCGGCGTCACGCGTCATGTCCCAGGCGGCGCCCCAGAGCAGAGCCCGGGGCAGCGAGTCCTCGATCCGGTCGATGCTCGACACCGCCGTCGCGAGCGAGCGATCGTCGAGACGGATCTTCGCGTAGGTGAGGTCACCGTCGTTGAGCAGCAGGAGGTCCGGCTGTGGTTCGCCCACGAGCGCGGCGATGTCGGTCGAGGCGCCCTCGACGTCGACCTCGACACCGGAGCGGCGGACCAGGCCGGCGTCGGTAACGTCATAGAGGCCGATGCCGATCCGGTGCCGCCGGATCGTCGGGAACTCCGCGGCCGCGGTCTGCGCGACCGAGAACGAGGAGTAGCGGCCCTCCGCGTCCACCTCGAAGACCGGCGCGAGCGTGTTGACTCCCGAGGTCTGGAGCCACTCCTCGGCCCAGCTCTCCAGCTCGCGACCCGACGCCTTCTCCAGGGCGGCGAGCAGGTCGGAGAACTCGGAGTTGGCGAACTCGTGAGCCTTGAAGTAGTCACGCAGGCCGGCGAGGAACTCCTCGATGCCGACCCACGCGACCAGCTGCTTGAGTGTCGAGGCGCCCTTGGCGTAGGTGATGCCGTCGAAGTTCACCTCGACGGCCTGCAGGTCGTAGTTGTCGGCCGCGATCGGGTGCGTCGAGGGGAGCTGGTCCTGGCGGTAGGCCCAGTTCTTGCGAGCGTTGGTGAACCCGGTCCACGCCTCGGTGAACTCCGTCGCCTCGACCATCGCATGGTGACTCGCCCACTCGGCGAACGACTCGTTGAGCCACAGGTCGTCCCACCACCGCATGGTCACCAGGTCGCCGAACCACATGTGGGCCATCTCGTGCAGGACGGTGTTGGCGCGCTGCTCGTAGAAGGAGTGGACCTGCCGGGAGCGGGGGAGGTACTCGTCGCGGAACGTGACGCATCCGGCGTTCTCCATCGCGCCCATGTTGTACTCCGGCACGTAGAGCTGGTCGTACTTGCCGAACGGGTAGGGGTAGTCGAAGGCCTTCTCGAAGAACTCGAAGCCCTGCTTGCTGAGCAGGTTGAGCTGGTCGTGGTCCAGGTGCTCCTTGATCGACTGGCGGCAGAAGTGGCCCAACGCGATGGTGCCGTGCGCGCCGACGTACTCGTCGTAGACGGCGTGGTACTCGCCGGCCACCAGCGCGGTGATGTAGGTCGACATCCGCTCGGTGGGCGCGAAGTGCCACACCGCGCGGCCGTCGCCGAGGGCGTCCGGCTCGGGCGTCGGGGAGTTCGACACCACCACCCAGTGCTCGGGGGCCGTGACGTGGAACGTGAAGACCGACTTGAGGTCGGGCTGCTCGAACGTGGTGTAGACGCGCCGGGCGTCGGGTACCTCGAACTGGCTGTAGAGGTAGACCCGCTGGTCGACGGGGTCGACGAACCGGTGCAGGCCCTCGCCGGTGTGGGAGTAGGGCAGCTCACAGTGCACGCGCAGCTCGTTGTCGGCGGCGAGCCCGTCGAGCCGGATCCGCTGGTCGCGATAGACCTCGAACGGGTCCAACGACTCGCCGTTGAGAGTGATCTCGTGGACGGTGGCACCATGCAGGTCGGCGAACGTGCCCGACCCCGGGTCGGAGCACGAGAACCGGATCACGGTCGTGCTGTCGAAGACCTTCTCGGAGACGGTGAGGTCCAGGGCGATGTCGTAGGACGCGACGGACAGGAGGGAGCCACGGGTGGCGGCTTCGTCCCGGGTCAGGTTGGTTCCAGGCATGCCCCGCATCATGTCACCGGTGGCCGGCTTTCGTGGAGCCGGTGATCTGGTGGTCTGGCCGGGGAGTGGTGTTGTCCGGGGAGGAGCGAGGATTCCGATCGCTGATCCGCGCTTGTTACGGTGAAGCACGTGACTGACGAGCGGGACCACGGCTGACGTGGCGGTGCGCAGCGGGCTGACGGCCGGCGTCCTCGTGGGGACGCTGGTCCTGACCGCGGCTCCGGCCGCTCGGTCCGTTCCTGCCCCGGGCGAGCGAACGCCGGGCGAGGTCCGGGTCGCGATGCGAGCCGTCAGCGGAGCCGGGCTGAAGGACGGGTCGATCCTGCTGACCAGCGGCGACACCCGGGCCAGGGCCCGCTTCTCGCTCCTGGGAGTCACCTGGGACGGCGAGCGGGCGCCGGACGTGCGGGTGCGCGTGCACACGGTGGCCGGATGGCAGCCGTGGCAGGAGCTGGAGCCGCTCGCCGATCTCGGCGCAGAGGGCTCGCGGCGCGGCTCCGAGCCGGTGTGGGTGGGACCTGCGGACCGGGTCCGGGTGCGGATCGCCGGGCCTGCGCNNCGGCGGCGCCCGCCACGCGGCGTACGGTCAGGGTGCCGACCCGGGCACCTCGACCCGAGCTGCACACCCGCAAGGACTGGGGCGCGAAGGAGCGGTGGCGCAACGGGAAGCCGCGCTACAACAACAAGCTCAAGCAGGTGCACGTCCATCACACGGCGGGGACCAACGACTACAAGCGCCGTGAGGTGCGCGGGATCCTGAGGTCGATCTACCGCTACCACACGAAAGCGCTGGGCTGGTCCGACATCGGCTACAACTTCCTGGTCGACCGATTCGGTCGGGCCTGGGTCGGTCGGGCCGGCGGTGCCGACCGTCTCGTGCGCGGGGCGCACACCCTGGGCTTCAACCACGCCTCGACCGGCATCGCCGTCCTCGGGAACTTCGAGGAGGTCGCCCCGTCGGAGGAGGCGGTGCGGACGGTGGTGCACCTGACCGCCTGGAAGCTGGACCGGGCGGGCCGCAACCCGAGCGGGAACGCCTGGGTCACCTCCACCGGGAGCGACCTGTTCCGGAAGGGCGAGCGGGTCAAGCTGCCGGTGACCGACGGGCACCGCGACACCAACGCCACGGCCTGTCCCGGTGAGCTGCTCTATGACCTGATCCCGGAGATCCGCGAGCGGGCCGCGCACCGCGTGGAGAAGTACTCGTAGCCACCGGAAACCGGGTGGACGCAGCCTCCTAGGATTCAGCCCATGAGTCACGTCCTGTCTGCCGTCGCCTGGCCGTACGCCAACGGTCCGCGCCATATCGGCCATGTGGCCGGTTTCGGCGTGCCCTCCGACGTGTTCAGCAGGTACATGCGGATGGCCGGGCACGACGTGCTCATGGTGTCGGGCACCGACGAGCACGGGACGCCGATCCTGGTCGCCGCCGACCAGGACGGCGTGAGCGCGCGCGAGCTCGCCGACAAGTACAACGCCGTGATCGTGCAGGACCTGGTCGCCCTCGGGCTGTCCTACGACCTGTTCACCCGCACCACGACGGGCAACCACTATCTCGTCGCTCAGGAGCTCTTCCGGCAGAACTGGCTCAACGGCTACATGGTCGAGCAGACCACGCAGTCCGCGATCTCGCCGTCGACCGGCCGCACGCTGCCCGACCGCTACATCGAGGGAACCTGCCCGATCTGCAGGTTCCCGGAGGCCCGCGGCGACCAGTGCGACAACTGCGGCAACCAGCTGGACCCGACCGACCTGATCGACCCGCGGAGCAAGATCAACGGGGAGACGCCCCAGTTCGTCCAGACCGAGCACTTCTTCCTCGACCTGCCGGCGCTGGCCGACGCGCTGGGAGAGTGGCTCGACGAGCGAGAGGCGACCGGACTGTGGCGCCCCAACGTCATCAAGTTCAGCCAGAACATCCTCAAGGACATCCGGCCGCGCGCGATGACCCGCGACATCGACTGGGGCATCCCGGTCCCGCTCGACGGCTGGCGCGACCAGCCGACCAAGCGTCTCTACGTCTGGTTCGACGCGGTGATCGGGTACCTCTCGGCGAGCGTGGAGTGGGCGCGTCGTACCGATGATCCCGAGGCCTGGCGGCTGTGGTGGAACGACCCCGAGGCGCTGTCCTACTACTTCATGGGCAAGGACAACATCACCTTCCACTCCCAGATCTGGCCGGCCGAGCTGCTCGGGTACGCCGGCAGGGGAGCGCACGGTGGCGAGCCGGGCCAGTACGGCGTGCTGAACCTGCCCACCGAGGTGGTGTCCAGCGAGTTCCTCACCATGGAGAGCCGGCAGTTCTCCTCCAGCCGCGGCCACGTGATCTACGTCCACGACATGCTGTCGCGCTACCAGCCCGACGCGCTGCGCTACTTCATCTGCGCGGCGGGACCGGAGACCTCGGACTCCGACTTCACCTGGGCGGAGTTCGTGCAGCGCACCAACTCCGAGCTCGTCGCCGGCTGGGGCAACCTGGTCAACCGCACCGCCACCATGATCGCGAAGAACCTCGGCTCGATCCCGCCGTGCGGTGAGCTGGAGCCGGTCGACGAGGCGGTGCTGGCGGCGGTCCGCGAGGGGTTCGCGGTGGTCGGTGGCCTGATCGGCCAACACCGGCAACGGGCAGCCATCGCGGAGGCGATGAGGGTGGTCGGCGAGGTGAACAAGTACGTCACCGCGACGGAGCCCTACAAGATGAAGGACGCGTCCCAGCGCTCCCGCCTGGAGACGGTGCTGCACGTGTCGGCGCAGTGCGTGCTCGACTGCAACACGCTGCTCGCGCCCTTCCTGCCGCACTCCGCCAACGCGGTCTGGACGGCGCTCGGCGGCGAAGGGGAGTTCATGCCGATGCCGCGGATCGAGCACGTCGAGGAGCTCGACCCGGGGCACGGCGCCGGACTGACGACGTACCCCGTCATCACCGGGGACTACACCGCGACGCCCCGGTGGGAGTCCCGTCCGGTCACCGTGGGCGCCGCGGTCGCGAAGCCGACCCCCGTCTTCACCAAGCTCGACCCGGCGGTGGTCGAGGAGGAGATCGCCCGCCTCGGCGGGTGAGCGGTCGACCGGGTCGCGCCTCGGCTACTGGTGTGTACGACGCGGCTGCTGCGCCGCCCACACCAGCTGAGTCCGTCGTACGCACCAGTAGACAACGGGAACGGCGGAGGTCACCTCAGCGCAGGTGGGTGGTGGCCCGCTCGTAGTCGTCGGCGAGGCGGGCCAGGTCGGCCCGGTGCCGCGCGATCCGGCACCCCAGGCCGTTCGGCTTCCACGCGATCCCCTCGTCGGCCCAGCGTGCCCGGGCCTCCTCGCGCAGGTGCTCCGGCAGATCGCCGTAGGAGCTGGTGACCCGCCACCACGTCACGTTGCTCCCGTAGAGCGACATCACCCGGCCCACCAGGCGCGGCCCGCTGCCGACCAGCTCGGCCAGGTCGCCGTAGGACACGACCCGTCCGGTCGGAACCTGCTCCACCGCGAGCAGGATGCGCTCGACCAGCTCCTCGTCCATCGGGCTCACCGCCGGGCTGGCGTCGCGCGGGCGTCAGGGGAGGGGGCGGCCGGCATGGCGCGCAGCATAGTGGCGGGGGGCCCGGCTCACGCCTGCCCGCCGGTAGGGTCGCCGCCATGGCGCTCTACCCGCAGGTCCGGGCCGAGGTCGCGAAGGCCGCCGGGGCCACCCCGATCTACGACCCCGGCTTCGACATCGTGGCGTCCCGGGAGGAGGCCCGCGCGGCGGCGCGGGCCATGCCGCGGGTCGACGTGGCCGAGGTGACCGACCTCGACGCCGCCGGAGTTCCCTGTCGGCTCTACCGTCCGGACGGCGCCCTGCCGGGGGTGATCGTCCATCTCCACGGCGGCGGCTTCGTGTTCCACGACCTCGAGGTGTACGACGCGCCAGCGCGGCTCCTGGCCACGGCGGCCGGGATCGCGGTGCTGAGCGTGGGCTACCGGCTGGCGCCCGAGCACCGGTTCCCCGCTGCCGTGGACGACGTCGACACGGTGGTCGCCTGGCTCCGCGGGGACGGCAGGGACGGCGGGAGCCTCGGCCTCGACGGGCCGGCGTACGCC
>CXWJ01009136.1_pt1 | contig 16042 bp, 16 predicted proteins | sample 590841 | NCBI WGS metagenome assembly CXWJ01 (sample SAMEA3498367, study PRJEB10139) | wastewater metagenome | biome: wastewater treatment plant; material: activated sludge | place: Austria | collected 2015-01-21 | reverse complement strand
TTCGATTCCCGCCATCTCCACTGGAAACCGGGTTTTTTCCTGAAAACCCGGTTTCTTTCTTTTTTCCTTCGCCTTCCTATCCCACCCCCACTGTTCCCTTTCCGTCACTCCTTTGTCCCTAATTTGACAGGACGAAAACCCGCCACTATAATCTCCGCTATTCTAAGCACTCTTTCACTTCGTTGTGTCTGTTCGCTGCGATTTCATAATGCTGCATAATCGGCAGGGGTAGCTTGAGCACAGCCTTCTTCGCGCAGGGCGCGAAGAACTTGGCTGTGTTTTTATTTTTTGAGGGCCGAGCAAAACATACTATTGAAGGAGGTGGTGCATCTGCCTGATGTCGAACTGTTGGCGACGAAACAGTCGCCAGGATTACCTCAGACAGTTGGAGACGCCGAGCGGCGTAACCCGGCCGTGCTGCTGGATGAGCCGGGTTAAGTCAGTGAAACTTAAGTTGTAAGTTGTTAGAGGAGGACAATCTAACATGTCGAAGAAAGTTTGGGTTTTTGTAGCCCTGTTCGTTTTGTTGGGAGCCTTTGTACTGGTGGCCTGTCAGCCCCAGGCGCAGACCGTCGAAGTGACCCGCGTGGTCACCGAGACAATTACCGAAGAAGGTGCCGAAGTCGAAGTCACGCGCGTCGTCGAGCAAATCGTCGAAGTGACCGCCGTCCCGACCGAGGCCCCGGCGATGCCGAAAGACCTGGTGATCTGCCAATCCCAGGAACCGGACACCCTGTATTACTATGGTGGCACGATGCTGGCCGCCTCAAACGTGCAACACGCCATCTATGAGGATCCCTACAACACGCTATCCTACGCCTACCAGGCAAATAGTCTGGAAAAGCTGCCCAGTCTGGAGGATGGCGACGCGGTCCTCAATGCGGTGGAAGTAAACGAGGGCGACGTCGTCCTCAAGGTTGGCGACGTGGTCGGCCCGCTGGCCGTCGGCGACATAATCCAGAATACCGACGGCGAACAGGTCACTTTTGATGGCACGCCGGTCATGATGGACCAGCTGGTGGTCGACTTCACGATGAAGCCGTTGGTGTGGCAAGATGGCACACCGGTAACGGCCGCCGACTCGATCTATAGCTTCAACCTGGTGTTAGACCCAGATACGCCGTATACCAAGTACGCGGCCGAGCGTACCGCCAGCAACGAAGCCACCGGCGATCTGACCACCCGCTGGACAGGCCTGCCCGGCTTCCGTGACTCGACCTACTTCACAAACTTCTGGTATCCGATGCCCGAGTATTTGTGGGGCGATTTCACCGCCGCCGAACTGCTGGAGGCTGAGGAATCCAGCCGTATGCCGGCCAGCAATGGCGCGTTCAAGATTGAGGAGTGGATCGCCGGTGACAGCATCCGACTGACCCGCAACGAGAACTACTATCGCGCCGATGAGGGCCTGCCCTATCTGGATAGCGTCACCTTCAAGTTCATCCCCGACACCAACCAGCTGCTGGCCCAGGTTCTGTCCGGCCAGTGCGACATCGTGCCCGAACCAGGTCTCGAAGTCGCCGACGCGCCGTTCCTGACCGAAGCCGAGGCGTCCGGCCTGTTGGTGCCCTACTTCCAGACCGGCACGACCTTCCAGCACATTGACTTCGCCGTCGACACCTTCGGCGACTACACCGACACCCGCTATGACTGGTTCGAGGACGTCCGCGTCCGCCAGGCCATGACGATGTGCACCGACCGCCAGGGCATGGTCGATAACCTGCTCTTCGGCCGTTCGGAAGTCATCCACACCTACATCCCCAGCGTCCATCCGCTGTACCCGACCGAGGGCCTGACCGAATGGGCCTTCGATCCCGAAGCGGGCAACGCGCTGCTGGATGAGGCCGGTTACGACCAGCGCGACGACGAGGGCTTCCGCATCGACCCCGACGGCAACCGCTTCGCCCCGTCGCTGGGCACGACGGCCGGTAACGTCCTGCGCCAGGGCATGACCCAGATCTTCAAGGAGAACATGGCGGCCTGCGGCATCGACGTTTCGCTCTACTATCTGCCGGCGTCCGAATGGTTCGCCGATGGGCCGGAAGGGCCGCTGTTCGGGCGGCGCTATGACCTGGGCTTGTTCGCCTGGTTGACGGGCGTGCAGCCGTCTTGCGAACTGTACATGGGTTCGCAGATCCCCGGCCCGGCCGAGGAAACAAACCCGCGCACTGGCCAGCCTTTCGGCAGCGGCTGGGGCGGCCAGAACAACACCGGTTGGAACAACGAGGAGTATGACACGGCCTGTGCCCAGGCGCTCGGTTCGCTCCCCGGCACGCCGGAAAATACCGAAGCCCATATCCGGGCGCAGCAGATTTTCTCGCAGGAAGTGCCTGTCATCCCCGTCTTCCTCAGCGTGAAGACCGGCGTCACCCGGCCCGAAGTTCTGAACTACGGCATCGACCCGACCCAGAACTCCCACCTCTACAACATCGAAGAGATCGACCTGCAGCAGTAAGGCTCGATCTGAAATAGCCTAAACGTGGCGGCGCCGCGCAAGCGTCGCCGCCACGTTTACTCATCTATGGGCGTGAAGGCGGACGGACAATACCCGATTCCAAATGGTATGGCGTTCGACCGGCGCAATTGCTATAATTTTCCATCTGTGGTGGGCTGATGGGGTGTGTCCGACCGGCGTTTCTCCGGCGCGGCGGGCCATCACAAAACCCTGGAGGTGAACCATGACCAGTTATCTTATCCGTCGTGGATTGCAGATGATCGTGGTCGTCCTGCTGGCTACCGTGGCTATCTTTGCCCTTCTCAACGCGGTGCCGGGCGGGCCGCTCTCCGGCCTGAATATGGCTGTGGGGGCCAAGAATCGTCTCAGCCCCCAGGAAATCGCCCGCATCGAGCAGACATTGGGTCTCAACAAGCCGTTCTATCTGGCCTATCTGACCTGGCTGTTGGGCGAAGATTGGCTCGATGAGGTCGGCAACGCTGTCGGCAACCCCGGTCCGGCGGATAAGATGTTCGCTACCGGCACGTGGGCCGACTTCCAGTCGCCCGTGTGCCAGGCCGCCGGCGGCACCAATAGCGGCGCCGACCCGGAAAAGAAGTCTCCCTGTGGCCGGGGGGTGTTGCGCTGGGACTGGGGCGACTCGTGGGCGCTGGCCCGCGGCCAGACCGTCACCAGCGTCATTGGCAGCCGTATTAAAAACACGCTCATCCTGATGTCGACGGTGACAGTCATCTCCCTGCTGATCGCCATACCCATCGGCATCATCTCCGCCGTGCGGCAATACTCCAAGCTTGATTATGCCGTGACGACGTTCAGCTTCTTCGGCATCTCCATGCCCGTGTTCTGGTTTGGGCTGCTGATGATCATCCTGTTCACGCTGAAATTCCGCGAGTGGGGCCTGCCCTATTTCCCGTCCGGCGACGTCTTCACCACGCGCGTCACGCCGGGCAGTATCCAGGACGTGCTCAATATCGTCCCCGGCACGGTGGCCGACCGTATCGTCCATCTCATCCTGCCGGTCACGGTGCTGACCCTGCTGTATCTGGCCGGTTGGAGCCGCTTCATGCGCTCGTCGATGCTGGAAGTATTGCGCCAGGACTATGTGCGCACGGCCCGCGCCAAGGGGCTGCGCGAAAGGGCTGTCATCGCCAAGCACGCCGCCCGCAACGCCCTCATCCCGCTCATCACCATCGTGGTCTTCCAGATACCGGGCATCTTTAGCGGCGCGATCCTGACCGAAACCATTTTTAACTATCCCGGCATGGGGCGGTTGTTCATCGATGCCCTGGGCCGCGACGACTGGCCCATCGTAATGGCTATTCTGTTCATCTCGGCCATCCTGGTCGTCTTCGCCACCCTCATCGGCGACATTCTCTACACCGTCGTCGATCCGCGCATCCGCTTTGATTAATAATAGGGGGATAGCCATATGACCGTAACCGAAATCGACCTTAGCAGCCTACAGGCTGATGCCTTATTATCGACCAAGCCGGAGCCGNNATCATGTCGCGCATGACCTACTACAATTACGCCCAGGAAACCGAGATGTACTACTCGCGCGATGCCCAGGACCTGCGCAACATCAACGCCGCGCCTTCGACCGATCACCTGATGGGCACGGACGAGCTGGGCCGCGACGTGTTCTTCCGCATCCTCATGGCCGGGCGGCTGTCGCTGTTCATCGCCTTTACCGTTACTATCCTGTCCGAGACGTTCGGCATGTTTATGGGCGCTTTGTCCGGCTATTACGGTGGCCGAACCGACAACCTGATCCAGCGTTTCACCGAATTCGTCATCATCCTGCCCACGTTGCCGCTGCTGCTCACCCTGTCGTCCATTTTGCGCGACCTGCAAATCCCGTTCCTGCCGCCGGAATGGAGCCAGGCCTTCGTCATCATCGCCATCCTGACCCTTTTCGGCTGGACGGGGGCTTGCCGCCTGGCGCGCGGCATGGTGCTGAGCCTGCGCAATCAGGAGTTCACCGAGGCTTCGCGCGCGCTGGGCATGTCGGATCTCAATATCATTGCCCGCCACATGATGCCCAACGCCCTGCCGCCGATCATTGTCAGTGCCTCACTGGCGCTGGGCGGAGTCATCGTGCTGGAATCGGCCCTCAGCTTCCTGGGCTTCGGCATCCAGCCGCCGGTCGCCACCTGGGGCAATATGCTCCAGGGTGTGCAGAAAGACATGTTCACCGCGCCGTGGAAGGCGCTCTATCCCGGCCTGATGATCTTCATCACCACCCTCGCCTTCAACTATCTGGGCGATGGTCTGCGCGACGCGATTGACCCGCGTCTGAAACTCTAGTCTCGCCCGCCTTATCAAGGGGAGTACAGTGCAACGTGAATAACGAAAGCAACGTCATACTCGACATTAAAAATCTGCGCACGCAGTTCTTCACCGAGGGCGGCGTCGTCCATGCCGTCGATGGCATCGACTTCGATGTCAAACGGGGTGAAGTAGTAGGGCTGGTGGGCGAATCGGGCTGCGGCAAGAGCGTCACGTCCCTGTCGATCATGCGCCTCATCGGCCAGCCGGGCCGCATTGTCGAGGGCAAGATCATCTTCGACGACCAGGACTTGCTGGAACTGCCCGAAAACCGCATGGTCGAGATCCGCGGCAACCGCGTGTCGATGATCTTCCAGCAACCGCAGAGCAGCCTGAACCCCGTCTTCCGCATCGGCGAGCAGCTATCCGAGGTGCTGCAAATCCATCAGGACGTGGGCAAGGACGTGGGCGAGAAGCGGGCCATCGAACTGCTGGCGATGGTCGGCGTGCCCGACCCCGAATCGCGCATCAAGGCTTTTCCCCACGAGCTATCGGGCGGCATGGCCCAGCGCGTGATGATCGCCATGGCCCTGGCCTGCGTGCCCGAATTGCTCATCGCCGACGAGCCGACGACAGCCCTCGACGTGACCATCCAGGCCCAAATCCTGGACTTGATGCGCAACCTGCGCACCAAGATGGATACGTCGATCATCCTGATCACCCATGACCTGGGCGTGGTGGCCGAGATGTGCGACCGGGTGAACGTCATGTATGCCGGGCGCATCGTGGAGCAGGCCCCGGTCATCGAGATCTTTAAGACCCCCAAGCACCCCTATACCGCGGCGCTGATCGGCTCGACGCCCATCCTGGGCCACGCCGACAAGCCGCTGACGACCATCCCCGGCTCGGTGCCCAACCTGGTCGATCTGCCCACGGGCTGCAAGTTCTGGCCCCGCTGCGTGGCCCGCGTCCAGAACAACCTGGAGATTTGCCTCACCGATGAGCCGCAGTTGAAGCTGCTGTCGCCCGGCCACACGGTGCGCTGCTGGCTCTATGAGGACTTGCCCGAAACGAAAACACCCACGAAACCAAACGGCAGTAACGGCGCTACGCTTGGCGGCCGCTAGAGGAGAAACGGATGACAGTCGAAATGAGTCAAAACGTAATGCCCGCCGCCGCGTCGGAACGCAAAAAGCTGATCGAGGTCGATCATCTGGTCAAATATTTCCCGGTGCGTGCCGGCTTGATGCAGCGGGTGAAGGCCTATGTCAAGGCCGTGGATGACGTGTCCTTTTTCATCAACGAGGGCGAGACGTTCGGCCTGGTGGGCGAATCGGGCTGCGGCAAGACGACCGTCGGCCGCACCATTCTGCGCCTCATCCCGGCCACGTCGGGCCGTGTGCTCCTGAACGGCAATAACATCTTCGATCTCAACTCGTCGGAATTGAAGAAGATGCGCGCCGACATGCAGATCATCTTCCAGGACCCCTACTCCTCGCTCGACCCACGTATGCCTATCGGCGAGAGCATCGCCGAGGGGTTGCGCGTGCACACCAACAAGAGCGGCCAGGAGCGCTACGACATCGTCGTCGAAATGCTGTCGCGTGTCGGTATGCGCGCCGAGCACGCCCGCCGCTACCCGCACGAATTTTCCGGCGGCCAGCGGCAGCGCATCGGCATCGCCCGCGCGCTGGCATTGCGGCCGAAGTTCATCGTCTGTGATGAGCCGGTGTCGGCCCTCGACGTGTCGATTCAGGCCCAGGTGCTCAATATCCTGCGCGAATTGCAGCGCGATTTCGGCCTGACCTACCTGTTCATCGCCCACAACCTGAGCGTCGTCGAGCATTTCAGTGAGCGCGTCGGCGTCATGTATCTGGGCAAGATGGTCGAGATGGCCCCGCGCGATCTGCTCTACGCCGATCCGCTGCATCCCTATACCCAGGCGCTCATGTCGGCCATCCCCGTGCCCGACCCGACCTACAAGCGCCAGCGCATCATCCTGGAAGGGGACGTGCCCAGCCCGCTGAACCCGCCGCCCGGCTGCCGCTTCCACACCCGTTGCCCCATCTCCTTTGACCTGTGTTCGCAGGAAGAGCCGCCGTTCAAGGATTACGGNNAAAGTCGTTCACTGACATCAAACCGCCGGCCCAGCGCCGGCGGTTTCGTTTAGCGCCGGTTGCGCCGGGCGGCCTTCTCAACGTAGCCCACGATGGCCCCGGCCACGTCGGCCCCGGTGGCGCGTTCGATGCCCTCCAGACCGGGCGAGGAGTTGACCTCCAGCAGCAGCGGCCCGCGGGCCGCGACAAGCAGATCGACGCCGGCCACGGCCAGGCCGTGGGCGCGGGCCGCGGCCGTGGCCAGGGCCACGGTGGCCGCGTCGGGCGCGAAGGCGACGGCCGTGCCCCCACGATGCAGATTGGCGCGAAATTCGCCGTCCGGCGCGCGCCGCTCCATGGCCGCCACGCAGCGGTTATCGACGATGATCAGCCGCTGGTCGCGCCCGCCGGCCTCGGCGATGAACTCCTGGACGATGGCCTGGCGGTTCAGCTCCTCCACCCGTTGCAGCATGGCCGCCACGGTCGCCAGATGATGGGCCAGAAAGACGCCGCGCCCCTGCGTGCCGTGGATGAGCTTGACCACGGCCGGCAACCCGCCAACGGCCTGCACCGCCGCATAGACGTCTTCGGGCCGGGCGACGACGGCCGTGCGCGGGATGGGCAGCCGGGCCTGGGCCATCAGTTGCAGGCTGTGGAGCTTGTCGCGCGAGCGGGCTATGGCGTCGGCCGAGGCGGTGGTCAGCACGCCGGCAGCCTCAAAGCGGCGCACCACGGCCAGCCCGTAGAACGTCACCGACGCGCCGATGCGCGGGATGATGGCATCGAGGGCGGGCAACTGCACCGCGGCGGCCAGACCGGGCAGGCCGCCGACGAGCACCTCGGCCGCGCTGGGTGGTTGATCATCCCGACCGATGTGGACGGCGACGGCGGTGGTGTCGATGATGGTGGCCTGGTGGCCGCGCGCCCGCGCCGCCGCGGCCAGCCGCTGGGTGCTATAGAGCGCGGGATTGCGAGAGAGGATGCCGATACGCATAACACCCTAATTGTCCGCCGCCAGGTAGCTATTGGCTACTATATAGGCGGAATAGAACGCGGATGTCGCGGATTGGCACGGATAAACGCCGATCGGAATATATTTCAACGGCGAAAATCCGCGCTAATCTGTGTCATCGGCGTTCCATCGCTTCTCCGCCTGCTTTGACCACCCGTCCGCTTGCCGTTACAATCCGATTGCAGTGGAGCAGCCGGCATGATCGATACATTTGTCATCGTCCCCACCTATAACGAGGCCGACAATCTGGATGACCTGTTGGAACAGATTCTAGCCCTGCCCACGCCGGTGGGGGCTATTGTGGTGGATGACAACTCGCCCGACGGTACAGGCGACATGGCCGACTGCTGGGCCGCCACCCACCCCGCGGCCGTCCACGTCATCCACCGCCCGGCCAAGATGGGGCTGGGCACGGCCTACATCGCCGGCTTCAAGCTGGCCGTCCACCAGTTGGCCGCCGAGCGCATCCTGACGATGGATGCCGACTTCTCGCATAACCCGCACTACATCCCCGATCTGATCGCCCTGAGCCGCGCCAAGCATGTCGTCATCGGCTCGCGCTACGTGCCCGGTGGCGGCACGCGCAATTGTAGTGGCCGGCGCATCTTCCTGAGCCGCGTGGCAAACTTTGTGGCCCGCGCCCTGCTGGGCCTGAAGGCGCGCGATGCCACGGCCGGCTTCCGGCTCTACCGGCGCGAGGTGCTGCTGTCCATCCCGCTGGACGAGATTTTCTCCAGCGGCTACTCCTTCCTGGTGGAGATGTTATTTCTCTGCCAGCGGCGCGGCTGGCAAATCGGCGAAGTGCCCATCATTTTTGAAGACCGGCGCAAGGGGCAGACCAAGATTTCGCGGCAAGAGATCTTCAAGGCCCAATATACTGTCTTCCGCCTGTTTCTGCGCCGTATTCGTGGCGGCGAGCCGCGGCGTCCGGCCATTCACGTTTCCCCCGCTAATGATCACCGTCAACTGTAATCTGTGCGGCCGGGATGAGTTCCGCGTCCGCTTTCCGGCCACGGCCGACGGCACCGCCTTGCAGGTCGATGCGTTTCGCTGCACCCATTCCGGCTACGGCCACCACGCGCAAATCGTCGAGTGCCGCCATTGTGGCCTGGTCTATGCCAATCCGCGCTGGCCCAGCGACTTTGTGCTCGATGCCTATTCGGCCGTCGAGGATGAGACCTACGTCGAAGAGCGCCTGGGGCGCGAGCTGACCTTTCGCCACCATTTGCGCCAGATGGAGCGTATTATCGGTCCGGCCGCCGGCCGCCGGCTGTTGGACGTGGGGGCCTACATCGGTGTGTTTGTCGAGGTGGCCGGGGCGGCGGGTTGGCGGGCGCAGGGTGTCGAACCGTCGACCTGGGCCGCGGCCGAAGCCTGCCGGCGCGGGCTGAACGTGACCGTCGGCACACTGGCGACAGTAGAATGGCCGGCCGAGTCTTTCGACGTGGTGACGCTGTGGGACGTGATCGAACATTTCGTCGATCCGGCGGCCGAGTTGGAGAGGGCGCGGCGGCTCTTGCGCCCCGGCGGCTGGCTGGTTGTCCATACGATGGACATCGACGCGCCCTTCGCCCGCCTGATGGGCCAACGCTGGCCGTGGCTGATGGACATGCACCTCTACTATTTCAGCGGCCGGACGCTGGGCCGGATGCTGAGCNNTATCTCACGTCGCGCCTGGAAGGGCTTCAATCCGGTCTGGGGCGGCTGACGCGGGCCACGGTCAACGGCCTGGGGCTGCGCCAGGCAGCTATCCCGGTCAACTTCGGCGATCTGAGGACGTTTATCAGTCGTCGCCTCTGAATATAGAAACCGAGTTTTTTCCGAAAAACTCGGTTTCTAATCTTCTCTGTTCTGAGCGATGTGTGAGCGCCGGGCATTGGTATATGGCAGCCCTGAGAGAGCTTGAGTTGCCCCAATAGGACGTTCCTGGAGATCGTGATATACTCCCGCGAACGGCGAAAGGACAGATAACCTTGCTCATGGATCCAATCAAGCTTCTCATCGTTGACGACCACCCCCTGTTTCGCCAGGGGCTTGTTGACGTATTGGAGACCGATCCGGAGCTGCGCGTGGTGGCCCAGGCGGCCGATGGCGAGGTAGCCCTGGGGCGCGCCCTGGAGCATCGCCCGGATATCATCCTCATGGATGTCAACCTGCCCAACGCCAACGGCCTGCGGGTGACGCGCCAAATCCTGAACGAACTGCCCCAGACCAAGATCATCATCCTGACCGGCTATGACGACGCCGAGCAGGTTTTTCATGCCCTGCGCCTGGGCGCGGCGGCCTATTGCTCCAAGGACATCCCGCCCGAGGGGCTATTGAATACGGTGCACGCGGTCTTCAATGGCCGCTTTGTCGTTCATGGGCAGGTCATGTCCTACGAGGAAGTGATCGTCTGGGTGCAGCAGCGCCTGGGGCGCTACAATTACCCATTGGATGAGCAGGCGGCCGACAGCTATACGCCGCTTTCGCCGCGCGAGATGGAAATTTTGGAGATGGTGACGCGCGGCGCCAGCAACAAGGAAATCGCCTTGCAACTGAACATCAGTCAGCAAACCGTCAAGAACCATATGACGGCCATCCTGCGCAAGCTACATGTCGACGATCGCACCCAGGCGGCCGTGTATGCCTTGCGCCACGGCTGGGTGCGGCTGGATACGACTTCGCCCAACTGAACGATGATGGGCAATATTGCGGGCGAGTGATCGCGGAGGAATGAACGTATGCGCTTCTTCAGGGGCGATGATGGGCAGGGATTGGTCGAGTACGCGCTGATACTTGTCTTTGTGGCGATTGTATTGATCGCCGTTCTGGCTATATTGGGGCCATACATCGGCGATTGGCTCCGTAGCGCGGCTGAATGGTTTCGCCAACTACTCGGTAATGGTTAGCGCCGGCGCAATCTTATTGGGGGTCTTTGGGACAGTGGCGGCACATAAACAGGACAATACACCATCGGGCGGCGCGGACGACTTGCGCGAGATTCGTGTGCGGCGCGATTCTCCCGCGCCAGGGTCGCGCGACGCCTTCCTCGATCTCAAGAATCAATTGGGCACGCAGATAACGGCCCAACTCGACCCGAGCATCGACGTGGGGCAGCGCGCGCAGTTGCGGCCCTACGTCCATGACCGGCTGGATGTTTTATTGGAAGAGCGCGGCATCGTGCTCAATCGCGGCGAAAAGCGCCAGTTGTTGGAGGCCATCGTCGCCGACCTGCTCGATAGCCGGCCGTGAGCAGCGTCGATTTACCGTCGTGGCCCGCAGCGCGCTTGCGCCAACTGGCGGCTTTCTGCCTCGATGTCGTCTTCCCGCCGGTTTGCGTTGGCTGCCGGGCGGTCGGCGCGCCGTTGTGTGCGGCCTGCGCGGCGCGGATGGCCCGCGTGGCCGAGCCGATTTGTCCTTGTTGTGGCCGTCATCTGGACGGACAGGCAGACCAGCGGCCGGCTGTTCCGTGCCGCGAGTGTCGCGCCGCGTCCCACCCGTTGACCCAGATGCGCGCCGCCTTGCGCTATCAGGAGCCGACTAGCGGGGTCATCCATCGCTTCAAGTATGAGGGTTTTGCCGCTCTAGGCGCGCTGCTGGCCGAGCAGATGATCGCCGCCTGGCCGCGCTGGGAGCAGCCGCCCGATCTCATTTTGCCCATCCCCCTGCACGCGCGGCGACGGCGGCAGCGCGGCTACAACCAATCCGAATTGCTGGCCCGGCCGTTGGGGCGGGCGCTGGGGATTGACGTCGATACCGACAGCCTGCGGCGCACGCGCCACACCGTGCCCCAGGTCGGGCTGGGGCCGGACGAACGCCAGGCCAACGTGCGCGGCGCGTTCGAGGCTGGGGCGGCCGTCGCCGGCCGCCACGTGCTGCTGATCGACGACGTGCTCACCACCGGGGCCACCATGTCGGCCGCGGCCGAGGCGTTATTGGCCGCCGGGGCCGCCGGTGTCGCCGCCTATTGCTTGGCGCGTGTGAACTAGTCATGGGATAATAGAAAATACCAGGGTGAGCGCCATACCGCTCGCCCATTTCCAGCCGGCGGGCTTTCCAACTACGTCCCCGATATAGTACCAAGGAGCAGGTGTAGGCTTATGGAACTGCAAATAACCTCAAACAATATGGAAGTGACTCCACGCTTGCGCACCTACGTCGAGAAGAAAACGGCGCGCCTGGACCGCTACCTTCCCAGCCTGACCAGCATCCAGGTCACGCTGGCGATGGAAAACACGCGCAGCGCCGTCCAACGCCACGTGGCCGAAATCACCATCCGCGACGAGCGCGGCACCATCCTGCGCGCCGAGGAACGCCACAGTGATATGTTTGCCGCCATCGACGCCGTGGTCGATAAGCTATACCGGCAGATTGAGCGCTATCGCGGCAAGCGTAAGGCCAAGACACGCGGCAAGGGCGAGGAACAAGACCTGGGCGAGCCGTTGCCCATCGCCGAGGAGTTTGTCGAAGAGGAACAGGTCATCGTGCGCCACAAGCGGTTCGCGCTCCATCCCATGTCGCCCGAAGAGGCCGTCGACCAGATGGAACTGCTCGGCCACGATTTCTACGTGTTCTTCAACGCCGACGAGGATGGGGTGAACGTCATCTACCGCCGGCGCGATGGCACGTTTGGCTTGTTGCAACCCGAAATGGGTTAGCGCGGGTGATTTCCGGCTGATGGCCAAAATTCTAATCATCTGTACGGCCAACATCTGTCGCTCGCCGGTGGCCGCGGCTCTGCTGCGCGACCGGCTGCGGCAGCGCGGCCTGATGGATTGGCAGGTCGGCTCGGCCGGCACGTGGGTGATGGTGTCGCGCGGAGCGTCGCGCTATAGCGTCCAGGTGTCGGCGCGCAACGGGCTGGACATCAGCGGCCACCGCTCGACCATGGTCGATGAGGCCTATCTGCGCGAGGCCGATCTGGTTTTGACGATGGAAGACGGCCACGCCGAAGCCTTGCGCTCCGAGTTCGCCGAGCAGGGGTACAAGGTGTACCAGCTCAGTGAGATGATCGGCCGCGTCTACAACATCGCCGATCCCTATGGTGGGCCGCTGACCGAGTACGAGCGGATGTATGCCGACCTGAGCGAGGTGATCGACGGTGGGTTGAACCGCATCATCACGCTGGCCCAGGACAACGCCGCCCGCCGCCCGCCGGCCCGACAGACGCGATAGCGATTGGCGGCGGCGATTTACCAACCTTCGATGAATTCGGCCCACTCCTGGCGCTGTTCCAGATGGGTGCCGAAACGGTAGGCGGCCGAGGGGCTAGGCTCGAATGGCAGGCGTTGCAAGAACATGTCGGCCTCGGCGGCCAGCTTGCCGCCCTTGCGCCGGTTGCAGGGCGAACAGGCCGCCACCAGGTTTTCCCAGGTGTGGCGGCCGCCCTGCCGCCGGGGCACGACGTGATCCAGCGTCAGTGTGCGCATCTTGCGGCCACAGTATTGGCATGTGTAGTCGTCGCGGCGTAAGATCTCGCGCTTCGACAGGGCGATGCGCGGCCGGGGTCGCCTGACCATGTAACTGAGCTTGATGACCGAGGGGATTTCAAATACAGATGCGGCGCTACGAATGGTCCCGCGACCATTGATGACGATCTCAGCTTTACCGGAAAGTACCAGAGCCAAGGCCCGCTTCGTGCTGCAAACGTGCATCGGTTCGAATGTCACGTTCAGAATGAGCACTGGCTCTTGCAATAGCCCATCACTGCTCATAGAGCCGTGAGTATAGCTAGAGAGAGGAAAATCGTCAATCCGGCCCAAGCACTAGACCTGACAGGTGGTCGGCCACAAGTACTTTCAATGAAACGGAACCTTTAGCCGCCCACCTGTCAGGTCTGAAAGCTTTGAGTAAACAACTGAGGGAGAAACATGATGCAAGACGGACGCACCGATTGGCTGCAAGCCGAGATCGATAATCTGAAGGCCGCCGGCCTCTATAACCACATTCGCACCATTGATTCGCCGATGGATGCCTGGGTGACCATCGACGGCCGCCGCCTGCTCAACTTCTGCGCCAATAACTATTTGGGGCTGGCCAACCACCCGCGTGTGCGCCAGGCGGCCCAGCACGGCATCGACGATTATGGCGTGGGGCCGGGCGCGGTGCGTTCCATCGCCGGCACGACCTCGCTCCACGCCACGCTGGAGCAAAAGCTGGCCGAGTTCAAGCACGCCGAGGCCTGCCTGACCTTCCAGAGCGGTTTCACGGCCAATCTGGCGACTATCGCCGCCCTGGTGGGGCCGGGCGACCTCATCTTCTCCGACGAGCTAAACCACGCCAGCATCATCGACGGCTGCCGCCTGAGCCGGGCCGAGACCATCCGCTATCGCCACAACGACCCCTCCGACCTGCGCCAAAAGATCGCCGCCCGCGCCGATTACAAGCGCCGGCTGATCATCACCGACGGCGTGTTCAGCATGGACGGCGACATCGCCCCGCTGGACCAGATCGCCGCCGTGGCCGAGGAGCACGGCATCATGCTGATGGTCGATGACGCCCACGGCGAGGGGGTGCTGGGCCACGGCGGGCGGGGCATCGTCGATCACTTCGGCCTGCACGGCCGGGTGGACGTGGAAGTGGGCACTCTGAGCAAGGCGTTCGGCGTCGTCGGCGGGCTGGTGGCCGGCAAGGCGATCATCATCGACTGGTTGCGCCAGCGCGGCCGGCCGTTCCTTTTCAGCAGCGCCATGACCGCGCCCGACGCCGCGGCCTGTATCGAAGCGGTGACCATCCTGGGCGAATCGACCGAGCTGATCGACCGCCTATGGAGCAATGCCGAACTGTTCCGGCGCGAGATGCAGGCGATGGGATTCAATACCGGCTTCAGCCAGACGCCCATCGTGCCGGTGATGTTGGGCGAGGCCAAGCTGGCCCAGCAGTTCAGCCGCCGCCTGTTCGAGGAAGGCGTGTTCGCCATGGCTATCGGCTATCCGACGGTGGCCCAGGGCAAGGCGCGCATCCGGGTGATGAACTCGGCCGCCCACACCCCCGGCGACATCGAGATCGCCCTGGAGACGTTCGGCCGCGTCGGCCGCGAGTTGGGCGTTATAGCGTAAAGCGCTGCCCCAGTTCGGGCACGTCGACCGCCGGAAAGCCGAGTTGGGCGCGCAAGCCCTCGGCCAACGACTGGGCCGGGGCTAATTCGCCATGCACCAGGAAGGTGCGGCGTGGCGGCTGTTGCAGGTGACCGGCCCAGTCTAACAGTTCCGAGCGGTCGGCGTGGCCGCTCAGGCCGTTGAGGGCGGCCACGCGCGCCCGCACGTCGTAATCCTCGCCGAAAATCTTGACCCGTTTCTCGCCGTCCACGATGCGCCGGCCGAGTGTATGCTCCGCCTGATAGCCGGTGATAAGGACGGTGCTGCGCGGGTCTTCGATGTTGTTCTTCAGGTGGTGGAGGATGCGCCCGGCCTCGGCCATGCCACTGGCGCTGATGATGACCGCCGGGTTCTTCAGGAAGTTGAGCGCCTTCGACTCCTGCGTCGCCCGCGTGTAGCGCATCAGGTTGAAGCCGAAGGGATCGCGGTCCTTGTCGGTCATCATAATCTCGGCCGTTTCGGCGTCGTAGGCTTCGGGGTGGGCGCGGAAGATGCCGGTAGCGTCAATCGCCAGCGGGCTGTCCACGTAGACTTGCAGGTTGGGCGGCAGGTCGCCATTCTCGACCAGATTGTTCAGGCGGTAGACCAGTTCCTGCGTCCGGCCGATGGCGAAGGCGGGCACGATGACCTTACCGCCCTGCTTCACCGTTTCGCGGATGATGCCCTCCAGCAGGTGATCGGTATCCTCGTCTTCGGGGTGCTCACGGTTGCCGTAGGTGCTTTCCAGGATGAGGATGTCGGCCCTGTCCAGAAAGACGGGGTCGTTGAGGATGGGGCGGTGGGCGCGGCCCAGGTCGCCGCTGAAGACGAGGCGTAGCGGCGGGCGGCCCGTTTCTTCAATATCCAGGGCCACAATGGCCGACCCCAGCACGTGGCCGGCGTCGTAGAAAGTCAGGCTGATGCCCGGCGCTACCTGATAGGCGCGCTCATAGCCAATGCCGATGAACAGCTTCAGGGCGGCCATCGCGTCGGCCATGGTGTAGATCGGCTCCAGAAGCGGCAGGTTGGCCCGCACCCGCTTTTTATTCAGATACTCCACGTCGCCTTCCTGAATCTTGGCGCTGTCGCGTAGCATGATGTTACACAGGTCGCGGGTGGCGAAGGTGGAGATGATGTCGCCGTCGAAGCCGCT
>CXWJ01004231.1_pt1 | contig 16052 bp, 14 predicted proteins | sample 590841 | NCBI WGS metagenome assembly CXWJ01 (sample SAMEA3498367, study PRJEB10139) | wastewater metagenome | biome: wastewater treatment plant; material: activated sludge | place: Austria | collected 2015-01-21 | reverse complement strand
TCCCGAAACGAATTCCCCATTCGGGCCGGGGGAGGAGACTCGAAAATTTTTCGGTTTGAATCTTTGTTTTTTGTAGAGGATTCGACCGAATTCGTCGGTATAGGGATATTCGGCCGTCAACTCCCCCAGGGGGTCGAACGTGGGTTTTCGGAATCCCTCGCCGGCATCGATCCGGGATTCGATTTCGGCGAGAACCTCATGGTCGACGCAACCCCCGAAACAATGGAGGGAGAGTTCTCCGTTAACGTCTCGAATCAGGAGAGAACGAGAGGATTTCCCATCATGTAGAGGGCATGGGGCCCGCCATGAGTCGCCCTCGTCAATCGCTCCCATGAACTGGGCAATCTCCCCCGGCGAGTAGGAACTCTGGAGCGTGGGATAGGTTTCCGGTTCGATCTCTGTTTCGAGAACTGGGGGTTCGATTTGAGCGGCGAATAGCGGTCCAAATTCGCCGAATTCGGCCGCGGGGGAACCCTCGATTTTCGAGATGATTCCCCAGATTTCCCGGAGATAGAACTCCCGATCTATGTCCTTTGCCGTCTCCGGGAGATTCGAATTTACCAACCAAACCGGCGTTTTTCGAACCATGATCTCCCGGCCGGTTCCAGAGCGTTTAACCAGGAGACCCCCCGTTTTCGCCATGTAATAGCGATTCACCCGGCCGGCCGGGGAATCCCCTAACGGGGTTCGGAAAATCATCTCAAACGCTTTCTCCGGTTTGAAAACGTAGCAGAACGGGAGAACCCCCGGTTCCGAGTCTATGGTTTCCTCTGGCCTGGTTCCCTGGGTGAAGTAGTCAACCAGGGCCCGGGCGATAATGGGAGCTCGATAGCTTTCCCGGAGATTCCGATCCTCAGAGAAAACCCCTTTCGTTTTGACTTTTCCGTTAATGGTTCGGGATAGGTAGTTATTCACGTCTCGCCGAACGTAGAGTTCGAGGTCTCCGAACTCCAGGTCAAACCCGGTTCGGGATTGCCATTCCTGGACCACGGCCGAATAAACAGGTTCGAGAGCCGGGGGGATTTGAACGAGAACCCCGTCGGTATTGGCCGAAAGAACGGGAATCCCGGCGAGCTCCAGTTTCTCGATCAAATCGAGTAGAAACAATTGGCCGTTTACAGTGACCGCAATAAACGCTCTGGGATCGTAGAGCCAAAAGAATTGAGAATTGAGTTTCCCGAACGTGGCGTTAATCGTGATTTTGAGGCCATCGGCCCGAATCCGGTCTCCCTCTCGCTTGGCCTTAATGCGGGCCTCGACCAACTCCCGGAAAAACGTTAGGAACCCCCGGTCTAAATGTTCGGGAAATATGTCATTCTGTAGCATGATTTGGGGGTAGTAACTAGTAACATCGGCGTCAACCAGTCGCCCCGCGTCGTTTCGGAATATCGCCGGCGAGTCCTCGGAATGAATCCCCCCGGTTCCCAGTTTGTAGGAGTTCCGGCCGAACCGGATTCGTTTGGAGAACGAGAACCCGCCCTCATTCGTTAGGGAGAGACCCCGGAGATCGCCCAGGAGGGCGCGGAATTCCGGCGTCTCGAACTGGAGTTTCCCCGAAATAATATCCTCTAGATCGATCCGAACCCGTGGGGTTCCCTGGGTTCGGGGTCTCCCGTGTAGCTTTTCGAGAATCCGATTCGCTAGAACGGAATCGGAACAGGAGAGAGCGTTAACCCCGAACTCTCGCCCGATCCCTCTCCTGGTTTCAATCACGGCCGCGAGCTCATGATAGAGCGCCACAGTAACCCGAACGTCACTCCGGTTATATTCGAGAACGGTTTCCAGCTTCTCCGGGGAAACGGGTTTATCATGGGGAACCGGCATTTCGACCACGGGAAACCCCAGTTTGCCGGCGATCTCTTTTAGAGAAATGTTTCGGGTTCCGATTAACTGGAGGAGGTCGATTCCGGCAATCTCATCTCTCGTTTTGACGATCTGAGACCAGAATCGAATTTCGTCTCGCCGGTTCCCTATAAGCTTTTGGGCGAGTTCGTAGAAGACCCCCGGGGGTTTCTGGGGAGCTAATCCAGTGGCCGCGAGAATCAGATCGTCAAACCAATAGGAATTGAACCCCACTAGTTCCGGCCGGTTCTCCTGGAGCCATTCGAGCATTTGGGGCCGATCGTCTCGTTCCTCGAATACCACGAACTCCCAGACCTGGCCCGGTTCCTCTACGTTCTGAAAAACGTAGGATAGAAGATTCGGCAATGTTTCGACATCATAGGCAACAATCATAGTTTCACCCGTGTATAGTTCGAAAGGAGGGGAGAGAGCGAGCTCTCCTCTCCTGGGGTGATCCGGGTGAGAACCTATTGGGTTTCGAGTTCATATCTGTTACGATATGAACCAGAAGTTGAAACCGTATAAGTTTTTCACCCGCAACCCCTCGATTCGCCCTCGGGGGGTTTCGCGTTCACCCGCTAGATATTCGCTATTTTAACAGAGTCGCCGCATGGTTATTCTAGATAACCCCGGTTTCTCGTTCTTCTTTTTGTTCAAATTCTTTGATTTCTTTAGAACCATTCGATTCCTTTCGGTTGGTTTGATTCTCCCTAAGCCATTTCTTTTTGACGGTCGAAAGGGTTCCCGGAGAGACCCCCAGTTCGGCCGCTAGAACGCTCTGTTTCTGGACCCGGTTCGAATGATAGTCATCCTTTAGGGCCCGAATGATTTTCCTATGGGAGAGGAGAGGAATCTCCTCCAGGTCAACCCAGGGATCGGCGGGGAATCCCCCCTCCTCCTTTGAACTCTGGGATTTGAGTTTGTACTTAAGGTTTCGGAACTCATTCCAGATAACCCCCCATGCGAGAGGATCGGCCGGGGTCTCCGGGTTATTGACGATCTCGATTCGAGTCGAATCCCCTTTCTGGGGAACCATGTAGAACAGGGTCTCCCGATATTCGCCTGGTTTATCCTCAATAGCTTTTAGAACCGTCTCTCCCGTGAATGAAACACTATGCAATCCGGGGAACGATTTCGCCGCTATGAGGGCCTCCAGGACTCGCCGAACATCCTCGAATCGAGCGTCAATAACCCATAGTTCGCTCATGGGTTCCCCCCGCCCTGTTCGGCCGAATCTCCGGGGTTTTGATTTCGGGTTTCTGTGCTATACTGGCATTGCATTTTGAACTCCTAACGGGGTTCTCGAACTCGCCGGGTTCCCAAACCTAACGGCGAGTTCTTTTTTTAGTAAGTGACTCGTAACTCCGGGGGGTTTTCGAGCCGGTCGATTTCGTGGGCATAGATCAACGTTGTGTCATGTGAACTATGGCGAGCGAAAATTTGAGCCTCTCGAACCGAACCCCCATTTCTCAGAACGGCCGTGATTGCCGAATGGCGTAGGGAATGGGTAGTTTTCGATTTCTCCCGAATCCCCGCCCGTTTGTAGAGGTCTCCCACGATCCGCCGAATGTATGAGGTCGAAAGGGGTTCCCCGTGGGAGCGGCGAGAGAGGGAACAGAAAATAGGCCGTTCGGGATCGCCGGCGAATGGGTGAACTGCTATCCACTCTCCGAGAGCCTGTTCGGTTTCGTCTTTGAGAATCGTTCTTTCGTCTTTCTCCTCCCTCCCCTTTCCCTGGAGCCATAGGGCGCGATAGTTTCCCCATGTGTGATAGTCTCCGAGCCGGAGTCGGTTTAGTTCGACCTGGCGCAACCCGTTGTAAGCCATGAGATATAGGAGAGCAAAATCCCGTTTTCCCTCCGGGGTCTCCCGGTCAACTAGGGCGAGAACACGGCCGATTTCCGAACCCGTCAATTCGTCTCGTTTGTGGGCCCGGGCGCCTTTGGTTCGTTTGATTCCCTTAACTCCGAGAGCGGGGTTCGTGGGAATCATCCCCTCCAGTTCGAGCCAACTCAGAAACCCCCGGATCGTCACAACTGCCAAATTGACAGAGGAGACCGAATAGCGGGTTTTGAGTTCGTTCCGATAGGTTTCGAATGTTTTCCGGGTGATCTCCTGGGGATTCCCCTGGAGCCATTCGGCGAATTGTCGAATTTGGAACCTATAGGTTTGAACGGTCGATTCCGGTCTCCCCTCGGATTCCCGTAGGTATTCGAGCCAATCATCCACGGCCGCGAGAATCGCCGCATAGATAGAACGCTCCGGGAGAGCCGGTGAGCCGGCCGGGATAACCTGGGGGAGATTTGTCATTTTAGAATCTCGTTCTCATAGTCAATAAATTATGTTTCGCCGGTCGAATGATGTAGCTCGAACGTTCGGTTTTCATATGCACTATAAGCCGAATTTTAGTGCATATGGCCCGATTTTGGAACCTATTTTCGACCCTCTCGAACCCTCGGTTCCTCGCCCGATCCCGGTTTTGGAACTGCCCCCCCTCGTTCCGGGAACGTTCGTTCATAGAGGTTCTCCAGGGCAATCCTAACGGTCGAACTAATCGAACCGTATTGTTCGGAGAGTTCCTCCAGGATTTGGGCATGGCGATCTGAGAGTTTGACGTTTACCTGATTTCGACTCATGGGTTTCACTGTCTCCAAATGGGGAACCCGTGGGGAGTTCCCCACGGGTTCGATTTAATAGACCCAATAATTCGGTTCGCTATAGACGGGTTCCCCGGCCGAATCGCAGAGATTCCAGAACTCGAACCGCTCGATCTCCGTTCGGTTCTCTTTCCCGTCAATCTCCCAGAACGCGGAATAAATAGGTTCCCGATCTCGCCCGTTCATATACTGGATCATGAGAGCGATTAACTTCCCTTTCGAGTTTTGCATTTTGAACCCCATGTTCGATTTAGTTTTCCCCGGTTCGGTTCCCGTCGAATCGAGTTAGACTAATTCTATACTAGTTCTATAAGTGAGTCAACTAGAATCGTTTCTCCTGAGAGTTCGGCGCGAACGTTGACGCACAAACGAAAACATCCCGGAGATCACGTTCTCCGGGATGTTCCCTATAGCAATTCTAGATTCCCTCCAGGTTCCCCGGAGTTCCCGAAAATTAGCTCCCAGGCCGTTTTTTCTGGGAGTCCTGGGGGAATTTCCGTTTGTTCGACCGTCGGCGATTCTGGGGCCGTTTTTGGCCCGTAGCCCAGTTAAATAAATCCTCCCACATTCGATAATACCAATATCCCCGTAGTTTCATTGATTTTCCTTTCCTGGTTCGAGACTCCCTCCGGGTTCCCCGGAGAACCTGGATTTTAGTTCCTGGAGACTTATTGTAACCCAGTCTCTCAAATCGAAACCCCCGGTTTCCTCTCGCCGGGGGTTTCTCTGTCTCATTATGCGAATGACTATCGCCACATTCGGGCCGCAAATGGGGCCGCAATTAGACCCCCCACGATCCCCGCTATAGCTCCCTGAATCATTCCTCGATCATGAGCCATGACCCCGATAACTATCGCAAAGGAACCCCCAAGCAATATACAAACTACCAAAAAGCGAAAAACGAAACGTTCCATTCTAAACCTCGAACCCCCTATTTAGGGGTATGAGACCTGGCGAGCCGGCGTCTCATGTAGGCCGCTTTTTGTTTGTGGGAGTCGCAACAATAGCGAGCCGCTCTCCTCCTCTGTTCGGGGGAGAGGGGTTCCCCACATAGGGCGCAAATCCCCGGCGAGTCGTTGGAGGTTCCCCGGAGTTCGGATTGTTCCCTCTCGCACCTGGAGGAACAATAACGGCCGGGGTGATACGATTCGAACGGGTTTCCGCAGCGTAGGCAGATTTGCCGGAAAACATACCTTATCCGTTCCCCGCTTTCGTAGGGTTTGGAGCTGGCCCCTCATGACCATTCGCCGACAATGCCGGTTCTCGAATATCGGGAACCCCATTTCCGTTCAAATCCAGGAGCTCGGGGGCCTGACGAATCAGGGCGTCGATTTGACGTTCGGAGAGGTTCATTTGCCGGCCCACAATGGGGGGTAACTGTTGCCAAGTCATTTGACGAATAACGGCCCGCATTTGGGGAGAATTAAGAACCTCCAGTTTGGCCCGATGTTTCACCCGCTCGAACCGTTCCAGGAGTTCGGCGTCATCATCCGCCCGTTTGGAATCGGGGTTCAATCGCACCATGATATAGAACTCGATCCCTACAATCAGAGCGGCAACCGGGAGACCATAACGAACCCAGGTTCCCACGAACTGGGGGAGTTCACCCCCATGTTCGACCGAAAACGAACTAATCAGATTGATCCCCGCAAAGATCGCCCATGTGATTTCAATCGCCATAGCTGCCGGCTTTTGTTTAGCCCGTAGTTTATGGGTGGCCAGTAAAACAGCCGTGATCACGGCGAACAGTTCAACCAGTACAACCCCGGTGATCCGAATCATTGTAAACGCATCCCCGGAGACTGAACTCAAACCCGTGTAATACTGGGTTAGGGAGACCGCATGAACGGCCGTTACAATCGCCAAACCCAGGAGGAGAAACCAACCAATCCAGGAGGCCGCGGTTCCTATTGTGGAACTACTAGCCTCCCCGGAGAGGTCGAATTCTTTTTCGGCGGTATCCATGATAAACTCCTATTTGTGTTTTGGGGGTCGGGGGATCGCTTTGGAGCGGTCTCCCGACTCTCGCATTTTGAACTCCGTTCTCGTTTGGGGAGACCCATTCCCCGCTCTGGAATCTCTGGGTCGATCATCCTCCAGGAAAACAAAAACCGAACCCCCGAAAGAGTAGGGGGGTTCGGCCGAAAAACGATATACTCCATTTCGGCCGGTTTGAGAGTCCCCCTCTCATTCCGGTTAGAACTCCCCCCGGTTTTTCCGAACCTGGGGAGTTCGCTTTATCTAACACTATTCTAGACCTGATATATTAAGGCGTCAATTACAATTTGGTTCCCGGTAACATTTCGGGGGTCTCGAATAGTTCCCGATTGGTTCCAAGTGTCGAATTTTCGGCCCCTGGCCGGCGTTTTGCTATCATGGGGGAATGGAACTCGAAACGCTCTCCGTTACTCAAACCTCGAAATTGGTAGGTAAGGCCCCGAATACTCTCCGAACCTGGAGCCGGTCGGATTATTTCGGCCCCTATCTTTCCCCCCATGCAAACCCAGAACCAGGGAACGAGCGGCGATTTACTGAGGATGATGTTCGGGTTTTCAGAACGGCCGTGATTCTCCAGAAACGCGGGTTCCAGATCGCCGACATTATTTCGAGAATCGCCGGGGGGGGAGATTCTGGAGGAAATCCCAGGAGACGAAACGTTCGAACCCCAGGAGAGGGGGGAAAAGAAATCCACGGGGCGAGAGCTCGTTCCCCCGTCTTTAGGCCAACAATTGGAACTCTTTTTGAGACCCTACGAAACCCAGATTTCCCGACTTTCGGCCGAACTGGAGAGGGAGAGAGAGAACCTCGAACGGGAACGAGAATCCCGGATCACGGTCGAACGAGAGCTCGCCCGACTCGCCGCTCAAATAGAGGAGAGGGCGAAACCCTGGTATAAACGATTGTTCGGGGGTTAGTTCCTATCTCCAGGGCGAGAGGGGGGGATCGTCTCTATAATAGGTCTCTCTGGGTTCCCCCCGCTTAACAATTCTCGTAGTTGCTCGAACGAACTCCTCCGGTGTTAACCAATCTCCCCCCGGCCGAACCGCGTCACTTTCCAAAACTGAAACCGAACAGTTATAAAGTGTTATAACCCCCACTGTCGCCCGACTCTTTCCCTCTCCCAAACTGGAACCAATAGCTCGGAGAACCCCGTTTGTCGTTTCTCTTTCCTTCTCCTCAGAGACGGCCGTTTCCGATTCGGCGAGAACAAAAACCAGGTAGGTTTTCCCACGTTCAAACCCAGGGAGAGCGGGGAGCCCGTCGGGAGCGGTCGAATCGGGAATCAGTTCGAACCCGTAGGGGGAAACCAGTTCCGAGCCGGCGAATAGATCATTCCAAACCCCGGCGAGAGCTCTCTCGATTCTTTCTCGAACCGGACTAGTTCGTTCACTGGTTCCAATTAGGAACGTGTATCCCTTATTTCGCTTAAGTTCAATAACTTTGAAACTCATCACCAATAGCCTCTCTTACGATAAAAATCCTCTGCCTCTTTCTTTCGATCTGGGCCCGGCCCCTCCAGGACTCGAACCGAACAGTTATACAATGTTACGAGAGCAATCCGGGGTTTTATTTTGGTTTGGGCATACTGGGCAATCAGAGCGGCAAGAATGGCCTCATGAGTCGCCCTCTCCTCCTCATCGGAAACCTCGGAATTGCTTTCGGACTCTAGGAGAGCGAAAACAATATAGAAACTATTATAAGCAAAGGGAGGAGGTTCGGTTTCGCCGGCCGGCGGCGAAAACTCGGAAACTATCGCCAAACCATAGGGGGGAGCCCAGAGTTCCCGGCCAAAATGCTCCTTCCATCCCTGGGGATCGAACAGGGTCTCCCAGGCCGCGCGGATTTGATTCTCAATTCTCTCCCTATCCCGGTTGGTTGGTTTCCGATTTCTGACCCCGACAACAATCGAATAACTGTAACCTTCAGAGGAGGTCGAAATAAACTCAATATTATATGTGGGTGAAAAACCTGGTCTCAGTTCGTAGATTTGAAATAGCATGATTTCCTCTAATCCCCGTAGGGGTTCCAACGTTTTCCCCGTGAGGAGTGCGATCTCCAACCTTGCCCGAATATATCCTCTAGCGGATCGGGCATATCTACAACCTGAGAGAGTTGAACAGGATAACTCTGTTTCGACCTTATCCCCGTAACATTACAGTTATAGAGGGCAATCAGGCCGATCCGGGGTCGAATCGGAGAATCGCCGAATGAGGAAACGAGAGCTCGCATAATCCCCTCTACGGTCTCCGGTTCTCCCACGGTCGAACCGCTCTCCGATTCCAAGAGGGCGAAAACGAAATAGTTTCGGCCCGGTTCGAGTAGAGGGATTTCGTTCTCCCCCGTGGGAGGTGTTTTGTCGAAAACCAGGTCGAACCCATAGCTCGTTTTAACAGAGTTCTCGCCGGCGAGTAGTTCCCCCCAGGCCGCGGCGAGAACCCCTCCGATCTCCTCTCGGAGTCGATGCGTAGGGGGTGATTCACAACCAATAATGAACGTGTAACCCCTCCCTGATTCAATCTGAAAAATCTGGAATTGCATTTCGAACTCCTCTCCAAAACCTTATTGGTTATCTTGCCCCTCTAAGAGTTGAACGGAACAGTTATAAAGAGTCACGATCCCGATTCGGGGTTTGAGTTTTGAGTTTCGAATTTGGTTCTCAATAGCTCTTTTTAGGTTCTCGGAGACCTCTCTTTCCTCCTCCTCAGAGAGGGCCGAATCTGACTCCAGGAGAGCAAAGAGAATGTAAAAGTTTGCCGGTAGGAACCGGGGGGGTTCGGTTTCACTCGTAGAATGAGAGGAATCGGGAACCACTGAAACCCCATAATCTGGGGGGAAAATCTTTTTCCCGAAATAACATTTTAGCTCCCCCCCGGCATCATCGAAAATCCCCGCCCAGGCCCCAGCGATAGACCTCTCGATCCGTTCTCGATCTCTATTCGTGGGCTTCGTTCGGGTTCCAATGATAAATGTATAGTTCAAACCCAAATGCGATAGCCTATCCTCATGGCCCCTGAAATCCGATCCCATTCCTGGAATTAGTCTAAAAGCCTTTAGAATCATCGGTTCGGTATCATCCCGGCCGAATTCGGCCCCTATTTGATCACCCCATAGTATGCTCTGGGAATCCCCAGGTCTCCCTCCAGGAGAGCGGAAAACGCATAACTCGCCGCGTCTACCTGATCATCATGTAGGGCGAGAGGATCGGGGAACCCCTCCAGTTCGGAGAGGAAATCGGGAATCCATTTTCCCCGGAGGAGGGAAACGTTTCCGTTTTCAACCTGACTCGCAAAGGGCGCCGCGCGAATTGCTTTATCCCCCGTGGGCCGAATGGCCCGGGTTCGGAATCCGGCGAGTAACTGGGTTAGGGCGAGACTCTGGGATTTCCCCGAGCTCCCCCCCTCCTCCTCGAAAACGATTAACGTCTCGTCTCCGTCTCGTTCGGCCGTCTCTCGAATAATTCGATCTCGATTCGCCGGAGACCATTTCCCCCGAACCACGTCTAACACAATGAATCCTCCCCCTTTCGTTTTCGCCATGAGAACCCCCACGGTGAAATCTGAGGCCTCGCCCGTAGTCGCCGCCAAATCCCAGGCACGAACCCGGAGACCCAGATCGGGGGGAACCCTTTCGGCCGTCTCGAACCATTCCCGGCGAAACATCCCCCCGGCGAGAGTCGGGAGGAATTCGGCCAAATACTCTTGGCGAAACATGAGGGAGGGCATTTCCGAACGGGCCGCGTCAATTTCTTTCGCCGGAATGAACGGGTTCGAGTAACTGGGCATCTGCCAAGATTGCCATTCGGGGAACTCCGAGCTCTGACCCTGGAGCCAAAGATCATGAAATTCCCCGTATCCCCTGGGGGTCGAAAGGAACCAGGCGTCTCCCGAAAAGTCGGTCAACGTGGCCCGGAGAACCAAATAGAAAACCGATTTGAGAGACCGAATAAGCGCGGCCTCATCTATGATGATTCGAGAGTAGGCCCGCCCACGAACGAGATCGGGGTTTCGGTCCAAACTCCAAAAATCTATAGTTCCCCCCGTGTAAAGTTCGAGCCGTCTCTCCTGGGTGTTTTGTTTTCGAATCGCCGGCCGGAGTCTATGGGAGAATGTTCTCCAGGTCTCCGAGAGGTTTTTATACGTGGGAGCGAACCAGGCCGCGGGTTCCCCCCGTAGGGCCCGGGCCATGAGGAGATAAACCCCCAGAGTCGTTTTCCCGGCCCGTCTCCCCAGGGCGAGAACGTTCCATCTCCCGGCCGAATCTAGAATCTCTCGTTGCGCGTCATGGGGAACGATTTCGAGAACGGGTTTTTCATATTTCCCCAGGGTTCGGAGAGTTTCGTCTCGTTCTCGTTCGAGAACCCGTTCAACCTCCCGGAGAGTCATTCGGCCCATGGTTCCCCCTCTCGCCGGGATTCCCGGAGTTCCCTCATCTCCTGGAGAACCGTCTCTAGTTTCTCAGATAGAGCCCCCAGTTCGTTAAATGCCTTTGCATGGGTGAGGAGATGATTCGCCGCTCGGATTTGTTCGGCGGAAACGGGTTCGCCGGCCGCTCCCCTCTGGAGGGCGTCAATCGCCGCATTTAGGCTACCCATTAGGCGAGTAACCCCCGCCCGTAAATATCCCTCCCGTTGACGGGCGAGCTCTTTTTGGAACTCCCGATCTCCCTTAATCCAGTTCAAAACGGTTCGATCTGTCACCCCGGCGAATCCGGCCGCGGTCTCCTGGGAATCCCCACGGGCGAGCGATTCAATCGCCTTAACTTGTTTTGGTTTGAGATTCGTCATCCTTTCCTCAAGACCCCCAAATGGGGAAATTTCCCGAAAATTCGTTCTATTTTATCCCAGTTCGGCCCCAAGTCGGGGGGAGAGATAAAGACTCTCCACGGCCGAACCCCCCGAATTGATTCGACTCTCCCGATCTACTCGTTGCCAACCCCGATAAAGGCGATCATAGAGTTCTGAGGGGTAGGAGGAAACCAGGGCGAACCCCTGGATTTCGGCGAGCGTTTGGGCGAGCTCGTCATGGTCTCCCGGCGTGAATTCGTGGGAATATGATTTCCCCTTTGAGGCCCGCGTCATTTGGGGGTAGGGGGGATCAACATAGAACAGGGTCTCCGGGGAATCCGATAGTCGAATCAGTTCGAGAGCCGGCGAGTTTTCAATTTGAACCCCCTGGAGCCGGCGAGCTATGAGTTCCAGGTTCTCAATTGCGAGAATGTATTCCCGACTGGAGGCCGAATAGCGAGCGTCTCTCCTCCTCTGGATTCTCCAACCGGCAAGCCGGCCGGGGGTTCCCCCGATAGACTGCCATAGAGAAACGAATGTTCGGCGAGCCGTTTCGACCTCGTTCTCGCTCTCGTTCCTGGAGAGATAATATTCCTCCCTAGCGAATGGGGTTCGTAACAGGGCATGGATTAACTCCTCCTCCCTATCCCGGAGAACTCGAAAGAAACCAACCAATCGGGAATCCAGATCGTTATAGGTCTCCAGGAACGAGGGGGGTTTCCAGAGGAGAACCCCCGCTCCCCCTCCATACGGTTCAACATAGCTCATATTCTCGAACCCGTGGGGGAAATGGGAGACGATCCATTCGGCGAGAGACCATTTCGACCCATAGAACCGGAGAGCGGGTTTCCGGGGTTTTTCAGGAACGGCCGGCCCGAATAGTGACATTTGGGCAGTCATGGCGAAATCGTTCCCCCCGAAACGTAAATGAGCCCCAGGGGTTGGAACTCCGAACGGAACCGCTCGAAATTGGTTCCCAAATAAACGATCATACTGGGAAATGGGGCCGAACCCTGGAGATTCCCCAGGGAATCCAGGAACCTTAATCTCCCCCGTAGGAAACATATCGGGAACCCGTAGAGCATCCCGAACCAGGAGGTATCAACTCTCGCCGGCAGTAGGGTAACGGCCGAATGAACGTCTCCCTCTATATATTCCCGAACCAGTTTTCCAACCCACGAACCGATCTCCCGCCCGTAGGGGGGATTCATATAGACCCGCCCGAACCAGGGGGGGGCGAGACCATCCTCAATTTTGGTATAGTGGACCCGGGCCGGAACGTTAGGAATTCCCAGGTTTGAACAGGGGTCTAAATCGATCTCCCCCAGGAGACGAATCACCCGCTTTACAATCGCCGGCGGGGTGTAATGTTCGGCGGTTTCGCTAGTGAACAGAGCGGGATCGATCATGCTATCCCCCGGAGAGAGAGCGGAATCAGAAAAGCATAGCGATCGGCCGTCTCGCCGCTCTCCGAATCGATCACCCGAAAATGAAAATGAGACCCCTCCCGACATACCATTCGCCGGAATCCCAGGTCTCCCCAAAAACCCGAACCGGCAAAATTGACGGTCTCGGAAACCGCCGAAAGTGATATAGTTTCCCCACATATGGGGCATGATCGAACGACGATCGGCCGAATCTGTGACTTGTCCATTGTTCCCCATATATCGGGAGCGGGGTTCGTACCAGGAACCCCGCTCCCACTTTTGGCGCTAGAAACTCCCCGTTACGAGAGCCAAATCCTCATCTCGGAGGGGTCGAATCTCCTCCTCCTCTGACCGGCCGTTCCCACCTTTGACGGGTTCGCCGGCTTTATCCCATTCGGATTCCCAGGCGATCAACTCGTTTTTCCGCAGCTCCTGGAACCGGAGAAAATTCGCCATTCCGACAAACCGGGAATCCAGATCGGGGGAGAGCGTAAAGTCGGCCGTGAATGGGAGAACGTGGGTTCCGTGGCCAACGTTTACAAACCGGGGTTTGTCTTTATCATCCCGGAATGGAATCAAATCCATCCAAAACGAACAGAGCGGGGGAACCGTGGCTCCAACCTCCCGACTCGCCATTCGCGCATATTCGGCGAGAACGAATTCGGCCCCCGTGGGAAACTGGGGATCGTGCCATTTCCCGGAGGGAGAGTTCGACCATGATTTCGATTTGGCCACCCCCTGGAGGGAGATCGAAAACAATTGATCGCCGGCGAGAGGGAGGGTTACGGCCACCTGAAAATGAGCCTTGAATGTTCCGTTAACCCGTTCCGTTTTCGGGGTTCCCCATCGATAGGAGAGCCGCTCGCCCGATTCGGTCTCAATGACGAACCGTTTCCGAACCCCCAGAACGCAAACCCGGAGACGGTCGGTTTTCCAAACGGGGGAGAGCGGGGAATCAGGTTTTCCCCCGAACTGGAACTCCGTAGCTACCCAGTGGGGCCCGGGCGCAGATTCGGCCGAATCCGCGTCTAATGTCCAGAACCCGGCGCTCGCCGGGTTTCCCGTGTATTTCCCATGCCAAACGATAATGGGATATTTGGAACCCGAACCATTCGAAAATAGTTCCTGGTTCACGGCCGAACCGTCAAACTTGAAATTGAACCCGTTAGACATTTTTCACCTCTAAACTTGAAAGTTGTAAATCGGTTTCCGGTTCCCGAACTCATTTTTTCGCCCTATGGGGTCGGGTTCCCAAACCGTTCAAACGCTATTGTTAGACCTATTCTATATCAGTTCTATAAAATGGTCAAACGACAAGACGCAAGACGCGACAAGACGCTATTTCCCTATACGCTAGTAAACTCTTACAGATCAATAGAATATAATAGAGAAATCGGCGTCTTGTCGCGTCTTGCGTCTTGTTCATAGGACAGATTCGGAGACCTGGGCAAATGCGTTTTTCATTAGCTCATCTCCCCCGGTTCGTTCCCGGAGACCTACGATCACCCGGATTTGTTTGGATTTTCCGGTTAACTTATCGGTTTCATAAACCCGACATTTGGAGGGGTTCCAATTGAGACCCCCCAGGCGTTGGCGAATCCGATTCGTCAAACTGGTTTTGTTCAACTCCGGAGCCCCGTTGTCACTGTGCCATGATTTATAGAGCTCGTAGAGACGATCGGCCGAAACTGTGAAACCCTGGGTTTTGTTCCGCTCCAGGTCATCATACTCCCCAGAGAGATCGAAAAATTCCTCCATGAATTGGCCCATGTAGTCTAAGGCCTCCCGATAACTCTCCGTTAGTTCCGAGACGGCTATCGGGGTTTGCAGACCCTGGGGGTTCGCGTACCACATGACCGAACCCTCTACAATCCAAGAGAGAACCGCTCGGAGATTCTCCGGTTTCCTCAATTCGGTTTTGAGGGTTTTATTTTCCGAGCCGGCTTTCGAATAGGGAAATTCGAGAACCTTTAGTCTATACCAGGCCGCGGAATCATCCGGTCTCATTCGGGGGGGTTCGTTAGATGTAACCCAAACCGTATAACCCGGTTTGTAGGAAAACATATCTTTCCCCTTAAACGCGGCCCGAACTGAGTTCCCCCCGCTCGCCGCTTTCAGAAACGCGGAATCGAGCCAATCGTTCGAACCGGATTCACTGGCATGAACGAACCGGGCATCGTGTAGGCCGGCAAGATCGAAATTCTGTTCGTTCGATTTGGAACGGTCTAGAAAGGTTCGGATCGGAACCTCGGCCGCAATGGGAGCCGTTAGAACCTGGAGGGTCTCCGTTAGGGTTCCCTTTCCGCTCCTCATGGGGCCTACAATCCAGAATATGGCCTCCTCCCTCATGTCACCCGTAAACGTGTAACCTAGAGCGGTTTGGAGGTAGTGCCGGGTTTCTTCAGGAACCGTCTCATCTAGGAATCGTTCCCAGGTCTCGGAGTAGCATCCCGGATCGAAATCAACGTCTAAAACGTAGGTGAAACCGTAGGCCGAATGGGAGGGGTAGAGGGCCCCCGTTTTCATATCGATCACCCCGTTTCGAACGTTTAAGAGGCCTGGGGGATTCTGGAACTCCTCCTCGCCCACGGTGACGAATGTTTTCAACATGGCCCGGGTAGTATTAACCCTGTTTGTCGTGGGCGCGGTTTTTTCGAGGATTGTTTCGAATAGGGATTTTTTATCCTCTGTGGGTTTCCCCGTTTTGGCGAACTCCTCATATTGCGCTTTCACGGCCGCAATTCGCCGGCGAGAGAGCGTCTCCAGAATGAGCCGGTTAACCTGGGATTCGGCGAGCTCGCCCGTTGTCCAGTGCCGGCCGTCGTAGAACATCCAACCGAACCCCCCGGTATAACGGATTCGGTCTCCATAGAGCCGGCGAACGGCGAGAGCGTTTCCCTCATCATGGGGTCCGTACAAATCCGAAACGAGTTCGGTTTCGCGTACCAGTTCCCCCGGTTTGATCGGTTCGGTTCGCTCTATGAGTTCTCGGAGTTCGCCCGCCGTTCCCCCACTGGCCACCCAGTCAGTTAGATCGCCATGTTCGGGGAGATCGGGGAACTCCAAAATTCGAACCGATTTCGCAAAGGGAAAAACGCTCGCCCTAACCCTCTCGCCATGTTCCCGGCCGGGAGCGTCGTTATCGGGAATGATGACAACATTTTTCCCGGCGAGAGTTCGAGAATAGGAGGTCTCCCATTCGCCGGCCCCGGCGTGATTACACGTCCCCACGAACCCCAGAGTTCGAGCAGTCTCGCAATCTTTTTCACCCTCCAAAATGAGAATCGTTTCGGCCTCGAGAACCTCCGGGAGCCTATAGAGAACCCTCCGGGCGCCATTGAT
>CXWJ01029205.1_pt1 | contig 16062 bp, 10 predicted proteins | sample 590841 | NCBI WGS metagenome assembly CXWJ01 (sample SAMEA3498367, study PRJEB10139) | wastewater metagenome | biome: wastewater treatment plant; material: activated sludge | place: Austria | collected 2015-01-21 | reverse complement strand
TCGAGCGGCGGAGCGCAGTGGAGTTCCTTACATCGTACGACCAGCCGGCATGTTGTCCGATTACACATGGCAGCGGCATGGCTGGAAGAAGTGGCCGTATTGGAACCTGATCGAAGCGCGCACGATCCGATCGGCAACGGCGTTTCATGCGACGAGTAACGGCGAGGCAGATGAAATCCGCACACTGCGGCCCGATGCACGTGTGTTCGTAATTCCCAATGGCGTTGATTCGGCTGCGTTCACGCAAGCGGCTGACGCCGATTGGTTGCGTCGAGAAAGTGGAATAACCGCGGGTGGTTTGCCGATCGTATTGTTTCTGTCTCGATTGCATCCAAAGAAAGGTGTGGTCGACCTGTTATTGCCGGCTCTTGCAGCCATGCGGGAAAAGTGTTTCTTAGTGATTGCCGGTGGTGCCGATCCCCATTCGCCAGAGCACGCGCGAGAAATACCAAAGGTAATCGAGCGTTTGATTTTGGGGCAGCGAGTGGCGATACTGGGAGCAATATCGCCCGACGATCGTTGGAAGTTGTTCGACGGCGCAGATGCTTTTGCTTTGCCTAGCCACGCCGAGAATTTTGGCATCGTCGTCACGGAAGCGATGGCTCGCGGATGTCCGGTCGTGGTAACAGATGCCGTGCAAGCGAGCGAGCACGTAATAGCCGCGCGAGCCGGAGAGGTGGTTGGCCGCGATGTCGCGGCATTGGCGGGGGCGCTCGACCGAATGGTATCGCAATCGGAATTGCTCCGAAGGTACGGGGAGTCTGGCCAGGAATATGCAGGTCAAAACTTACGTTGGGAACAAATCGTCCCGCGAATCCGCGATATGTACAACGACTGTGTGGCGAAAAAGGTCACCGCAACACGTTAATGAACCTGGATGAGATCACGCCATTGGTGCTTACCTACAATGAGGAAGCCAACATAGAACGCACCTTGTCTTCCTTGCCGTGGGCGCGGCGGACGGTAGTGATTGACAGTGGCAGTACGGACGGCACTGCCGAAATCGTAGCAAAGCACACCAACACCTCATTTGTGCAACGAACTTTTGACAACCATACCTCGCAGTGGAATTTCGGGTTGGAACAAATCCAGACTCCATGGGTGCTCGCATTGGACGCGGACTATGTTTGCCCATCCGAGCTTCAAGAGGAACTTAACGTGCTTTCGCCAGTCCATGATGCGTACCAAGCGTGTTTCCGGTATTGCATCCTGGGTCACCCCCTGCGTGGCACTCTCTACCCGCCCCGTGTGGTCTTGTTTCGCGTCGCCGGGCACCGGTATACGCAAGACGGTCACACGCAAACATTGCAGACTTCACAGCCAGTTGGAGAATTGCAAAGTGTCTTGTTGCATGACGATCGAAAATCTTTGGCGCGGTGGCTTTACGCTCAATCGAACTACGCTAAGCTCGAGGCCGCAAAGATATTGTCGACGCCAACGGCAGAACTCAGTTGGAAAGACCGGTTAAGAAAACATGTGTTGTGGGCGCCGCCACTGACGCTGTTCTATTGTTTGGTCTGCAAAGGCTTGATCCTCGATGGCTGGCCGGGCATTTATTACACGCTGCAACGGGTCTACGCCGAATTGCTGCTGTCTCTTAAGCTAATAGACCAAAAACTGCGTGGGTCGTGATCTTTACCCAGCCTGAACGAGAAATGGCGGTCAATCTAACATTTCCGGGAACATCGCAAATTTTGATCGCGAGCGCCGAAGAATTGCGATCCGCTGACGGAGGACATGTATTTCCCATCGTGCAGGGCGTGCCCGTAATATTTCCCAAAGAAGCTGAGCCCACTTTTGACGCTTATGCACGTAGCCGGCAAGGGGTCGATCGGTCTGACCCATGGCAAGTCGCTACGTTGGCGATCGACAAACCGTTGCAGGAGCAAGTGCGACTCTTGCTGGAGTCATCGCAAAGCCATGCCATTGATCCGGCAGTGAGTTTTCTGGTCTTGGCGACAAACGGCATGGCTTATGAATCGAGCTTAGGCAAGTTGACAGAATATCCAATTCCCGAGCTGCCACTGCCCGCGGGACATGGAGCTAATTTTCTCGACCTGGGTTGCAGTTGGGGCCGATGGTGTGTCAGCGCGGCTCGACTCGGTTATAAGGTACAGGGCATTGACCCGTCGCTCGGTGCGATGCTGGCCGCCCAACGCGTCATGCATCAGCTCGGGTTGACGGGTGAATTCGTTTGTGGCGATGGCCGATCGCTCCCATTCCCGGACAATTCGTTCGATGTCGTCCACAGCTATAGTGTTCTGCAGCACTTCTCCGATAAAGATACGGAATTAGCGTGGACAGAAATTGGCCGAGTGCTAAAACCGGGTGGTTTTGCGCTGATCCAGATGGCAAATGCGTTCGGCCTTCGATCATTCTATCATCTGTGCCGCCGCGGGTTTCGCGAGCCCCGTATGTTTGAGGTTCGCTACCGACGGCCGGCCCAATTGAGACGGCTCGGCGAACGGCATGTGGGGCCAACGGAATTCGCAATCGATTGCTTTGGGGGTCTGGGTTTGCAAAAGGCGGACCAACGCTTTTACCGCTGGCCAGCGTTGTGTGCCGTGAAGGTATCAGAGCTCTTGAAGAAGACGTCCCGTGTAATTTCTCCACTCTACATCTGGGCCGATAGTTTGTACGTGAGAAGTAAGAAGCAGTCGCTGGGCGAAAACCGGGCAATAAGCCGTCATGAGTAGTGTAATACTCGGGATTAACGCCTTCCATGGCGATTCATCCGCCGCTCTGGTTCGCGATGGCCAATTAGTCGCCGCCGGGGAAGAAGAACGGTTCAATCGCGTCAAGCACTGGGCCGGCTTCCCGGTCGAGTCGATTCGCTATGTACTGCAGGAGGCGAACGTATCGATCTGCGACGTTGAACATGTCGCCGTGTCGTTCGATCCGAAGGCGAATCTTGGGCGCAAGGCGCTGTTTACGCTCGTGAATCGGCCGTCGTTGCGGTCGGTTCTCGATCGGCTGCAGCGGCAGGGGAAAACGCTCTCGCTCCGGCAGCTCCTGGCCGATGCACTTCATGTGCCGGCCACGGAGGTGCGGGCCGAAATTCATAACGTCGAGCATCATGATGCTCATTTAGCGTGTGGCTATCTTCTGAGCCCATTCGAGGAAGCGGCCATTCTGTCGGTTGATGGCATGGGGGACTTCGTGAGCACGGTCACGGCTCGCGGTAGTGGCCGCCAAATCGAAAAGCTCAATGAAGTCTTTTACCCCCACTCGCTCGGTTTCCTATACAACGCCGTCACCATCTATCTTGGCTTTCCTAATTATGGAGACGAATACAAGGTGATGGGGCTGGCACCCTATGGGGAGCCGGAGTATGCCGAGGAATTCCGCCGGATTATCGTTCCTAAGAGGGATACTTTCGAACTGAATCTTGATTACTTCACCCATGTTCAAAACGGCATCAACATGAGTTGGGACGGCGGCAATCCCAAAGTCGAGCCGTTTCACAGCAAGCTTCTCGAAGACCGCCTCGGCCCAGCGCGCAGGCCTCAGGAGGATGTCACCCGCCGGCACGAAAATCTGGCGGCGTCATTGCAGAAGGTGACCGAGGAGATCATCTTCCACCTCTTGAATCGATTGCACGCCGCATCGCCGAGTGACAATGTGGTACTTGTCGGTGGCTGCGCGATGAATTCCGTCGCCAATGGCAAAGTAACCCGCGAAACTCCCTTCTGCGAGGTCTATATCCCGGTAGGTGCGGCCGATAATGGCACGGCAATCGGCGCTGCCTTTCACGTGTGGCACCAGCGACTGGGTCGGCCGCGGTCGTTTCGGTTAGAGCACGCTTTTTGGGGCAGCGGAGTGGATTTAGCCGAATGCCGCGCCGCGGCAGAGCGGGCAGGGGAGGGCGTCCGGGAAATGGAACGGAATAATCTCCTTGATTACGTCGTCACTGCGATCTGCGACGGCAAGGTCGTTGGCTGGTTTCAGGACCACATGGAGTTTGGTGCCCGGGCGCTCGGCAGCCGCTCCCTCTTGGCCGACCCGCGGCGAACCGATATGCGGGACATCATTAATCTCAAAATAAAATTTCGGGAAAAATTTCGCCCTTTTGCTCCCAGCGTGCTGGAAGAGCATGTGGGCGAATACTTTGAGGTGGACGAGCCGTCTCCATTTATGGAGCGGGTGCTGCCGATTCGGCCGGAAAAACAGGCCCTCATCCCGGCTGTGACGCACGTTGACGGTTCGGGTCGCTTGCAGACCGTTTCTCGCCGGAGCAGTCTACTATACTGGGAGTTGATCGAGCGGTTCCGCCAGCGGACGGGCATACCGATGCTACTCAATACGTCCCTCAACGAAAACGAACCGATCGTGCGTACACCTGACGAGGCGATTTCCTGTTATCAGCGGACGGCCATGGACATGCTGGTGCTGGGGAATTTGGTCATCGAACGGGAGGGCAAATGACGACCGCTTATGCCGATCCTGGCCAAGAAGCAGCATTCGACGGCACGCGACTCAAAACATGGCCGTTCATTGCGGGCACGGTGGTGGTGCTCGTCGCGGCATACGCGCCATTGCTAGTGAAGTTTTTCATGCAGCAATGGGCGCGCCCCCACTACCAGTATTTCCCCTTTGTGATTGGCGCGTTCGTTTGGCTATTTTGGCGCAACTTTTCCGAAGCTCGGCCTCGCGTACGGGCGGATCACTCTCGAATCCGGATCGCAATGATCGCGTTTTTAAGCGCGGCTTGGACGCTGTTGGCGCTGGCCTACTTGGCCGACAGTCCCTGGTTGGCAATTATCTCATTCTTATTCGTGATTGGCTGGTTCTTTTGCCTCGTTTCCTTGGACTACGAAGTAGATTATTTATGGGGACTCTGGGCCATGCTGTGGCTGATGGTCCCTCTACCGATGAATCGTGATCAGTATCTGATCAGCTACTTGCAGCATCTAAGTAGTCGGTTGAGTAGCATGTTGCTTGATTGGTTTGGGGTTGTTCACTTGATGGAAGGGAACACGCTACTCCTTCCAGAAAAGCAATTCTTCGTGGATGAGGCTTGCAGCGGCATTGTCTCGGTCCTCTCGATTATCACCTGCGCCGTGATCTACGGAATCTGGCGTAATCGAGCGCCCGTACACGTTCTCTTACTAGCACTGGCGTCCGTCGGTTGGGCCACCTTGATGAATGTGGTGCGGATCAGTGTCATCGCGATGGTTTTCGCTTGGTGGGGACTCGATTGGTCTTCCGGCGTTACTCATGAAGTGCTCGGTCTGGTGATCTTCCTGTTTATTTTTTTGGGCCTCGTCAGTACAGACTATTTGCTATTGGCCGTACTGCGACCGGTCATCATTCGAGAGGCCGGCGCAATTGGAGAACCAATTCAATATGGAGCCACTTTGGCCAAGTGGTGGGACCACCTCCAAACCTGGGGTACTCCCCACTTCAGCGCTCACGAATTACCCTCCAAGAATGTGGCCGCACGCGTTGCAAGGCTGCCTTCCCTGTTAGCTTGGGGATTAATTCCGCTGGTGCTTTTCGGTTCGTTGGCCGCAGCGCAAATGGCGATCCCGATCTTGTTTAAGAACGATCCGCGCGTTGCATCGAATAGCACCGAACAGGCCTTGGCACTGAATGCCGAAGGTTTGCCAGCTCAAATTGACAACTTGAAACAAGTCGGTTTTTCGGAGCAGGAACGCAAATCAGACGACATCTTTGGCCACCATTCGCGCATCTATGACTATCACCATCCGGACGGGACCGGGCTCATCGTCTCCTGCGACTTCCCATTCGGTCCCGACTGGCACGACCTAACGGTCTGCTACCGTAGCATCGGCTGGGAGCTAAGGTCGCACGAGGTCATCACGGACTTAACTGACGAGGAGGTTCCGTGGAGCTATATCGAGGCCAGCTTCGCCAAACCGGACGGCAGCGTGGCGCTACTGGTTTATAGTGTGTTCGACGAACATGGCGCGCCTCGTAATCCACCCTCTGGCTCATTCTTCTCCGACATTTGGCGAAGTCTGGAGAAAAAACACCGCAATTCGCAAAATGACAACTTATTCCAAATTCAAGTTTGGACGGTCGGTACGGGGTCAATCCACGAATTGCAGCACGACTCGGCACGAAAACTCTTGTTGGAAAGCCGACAGCGACTGCTGCAATCCATTACCAATGCCACCCCGCCTTCCAAAAAGACCGCCAATCATGCCTCGAGCGTACAGTAATCTTCTGGGACATGATTTATAATGCCTGATCAATTACCCTGGTATATCCGCATGCAGCGCGCCCCGGGCCAATTACTGCATTGGCTGGCCGAACTAGGCGCCAAGCTGGTGTGGCCGATCGAGTGGCTCATCTCGACCGTGGTTGGTAGAGTTTTCCACTCCTTTGAACAAGTCGAGGGCTTGGAATGGTGGATGGTGCGGCTCGGAGCGTTGCTCATCTGGCCGTTCCGCATGTTCTGGCAGGCAACCGCTCGCACCGCCGAGGCGGCACTCCCCAAATCGGTGCGAAATATCTTGACCGCGCCCTTCCGTGTCTTGGCCAATCTAGCGCAATGGTTGATGCAAGTCTTTGTGGAGTTAGTCGAGCGATTGAGCCTCGATGTCCCTCTCCAGAAAATGGCCCAGTGGACGCGGCCCCTCTGGTATCCATTCGCGGGNNGGTATCCATTCGCGGCGTTCGGCGGATTTTTGATTGCCTGGTGGACCACGCGACCGGCCAAGCAACTCTTGTGGGCGCTGCCCACCTTGTTGGTATTATTACCGATTCTTTTGGCCATGACTTGGACCAAGGTCTGGGGCACCGAAAGCGTGGCGACGCGATATAAAGTGGCAGTCGCCGATGCGATGGAAATACAAGCTTACGACCGGGCGCGGCTCTTCGAACGTAAACTGGCCCAACTTGGCGTGAATACCCAGCTGACCGATTTCAATTCAGCCTTGGCGCTCGAGAAGGACGACAAGTTTGATGAAGCGCTCGAGCGAATGAAAATATTGGCGCCGGAAGGTGTTCCCGGATATCCCCAAGCCCACTTCTGGATCATTCAGCAACTCCTGGCCCATAAGTTGGAAGTACCGGACGAGGAGAGTCATCGCCTCCTCGGCATCCATCTGAAGCATCTCAAAACCCTGGGGGCGCGTGGGCCCGATATCACCACCTTGGAGGCCTTTTGGTTGGCTCAGGATAATCAAATCCAAGCGGCCGTCGATATGTTGCAAGCGGTCGTAATCCATTCCCCGCCGGCGGCCATCATGAGCATGGAGCTCAACATGCGGCTTGAAAAGATCTCCGAGGCACGCGACTCGGCCCGTTCGGTCCGCACCCATTTCAGTGGCATCGAGCGACGTGGAGAACCGATCGCCGCCGAGCAACTCCAATCGTGGGCCGTGGCGGAGGGTTTGATCGGAGACGCAGTCGCCCAGCAAGCCGTGGTCCGCCAATGGCTACAGGCCGATCCCGAAAATGCCACGGCCAAGCAGGTCTTGGCCGATTTGTGCCAACGGCAGTTTGAACAGTCGATCCGCGTCCCCAATCCGGATGTTGATCGACTGGCCGACTTGTTCGTCGAAGCGGCCCAACTCACCAAGGATCCCAAGCAACTCCAAACCCACGTAGCCCGGCTCTATCGCTTGCGGCCTGATGTGCCGGCCGCCAATGCGATCGTGGAACGGATCATGAACTCGCCGCAAACCCCCGCCTCCATCCTCGAGGCGATCGGCACGGTCGCGGCCACCGCCGGGGAATTTGCGGAGGCCAAAATCTATTTGAAACTGGCCATCGACAAGAATCTCCAAAATTCGATCGCTTGGAACAATTATGCTTGGATCTTGCTACAAGGCCCTGATAGCAATCTGGAGGATGCCATGGACGCCGTTAACAAGGCGCTTGCCATCGACCCCCAAGAATTTCGTTTCCGCGAAACCCGTGGCCAAATCCTAGTGCGGCAGCAGAAATGGCAAGAAGCGATCTCCGACCTGGAATATGCCGTCAACGGCATGCCCAACTCGGCTGAGATTCATCTATCCCTGGCCGCTGCTTACGAAGCGGTGGGCCAAAAACAGTTAGCTAAAGTTCACCGGCAGCAATCGCGGTCGAATTAATGGCTGATTGCGCCTTCCTAGCGAACACAAACCAAACTTCGCCGCATATCATCTTCAACCGAGGTTCTCAGCAGTGATTCAACGATTAGCCATCGCGCTGGCACTTTTTTTTAGCCTCACGACCGTCTCGTTTGCGCAGTTGAAGCCGGCCGAAATTGTCGTGGTCGCCGCCCAGGGAAGTCGTGAATCGGAGGCACTTGCCAAATACTACTGTAAGGTTCGCAACGTGCCGGCCGAAAATCTCTGCCTCGTCGATTTACCGCGGGGAGAAACGATTCCGTATGACACGTGGCGGTGGGGGATTCGCCCCGCGATTCAAAAATGGCTCGTCGAACACGATCCGGAGAAAAAGATTCGCTGCTTGGTGACCGTGTGGGATGTGCCGCTCAAGATCGCCCCGGCACCGGCCGATCCCGAAATGCTTAAGTATCGGCAATTTCTGGAAGGGGAGCGTAAACACCGTTTGGAAATGTTGAGCACCGTAGCGGATGCTCTCCAGCGGGTGGCACCCAAAGGGGAATTAGTCCGGGATGATCTGCCGGGGGAGGCAGGAGGAGCAGAAACTGCCGAAACTACGTCGCCCGTCGTATCCAGCGTCGCTGAGAATTCAAGCGGCGGCGGGCCAACGGATGGCGAGGCAGAAAACAAGCCTGAGCCTGCGGCTGGACCGGCGCAAGCGGGGAATGCACCCCCGGCCGATGGGTCGCCACCGCCCGTCCTCAAACAAACCGACTTCCAGCGGGCACAACAGCGTCTGGAAAAAGCGTTACAAGGAGCCCAGGCCCGGAGTACGACGCTCGCCAAGGGGGATCTCCAGAAACAGGCCCAGAATCAAATCCAGCAACTGGCCACCGCCGCCGGGGGCGCTAACGTCCTCGTCCAGGGACTCAGTCAGCAACTAGGAAGCAGTGCTAATGTACCACCGGCGGCCCGCAGCGAATTCGACAGCTTGCGCGGTCGCACGATGGCCTACGCCGAAGTGAAGCTGTTGCTCGATCAGACTGCGCCCAGTATCGAACGGGATGCACTCGTGCTCGCAATTCTGGAACGCGCAACTGGCATCCTCGGTACCGTGCAGTGGCTGGATGAACAGCTAAATGTGGTGGCCCAGAACGAAACGGGAGCCAGCTTCGACAGTGAATTGTCCTTGGTCATGTGGCCAGAGGATTACCAATTACTCCGTTGGCAACCAAATTATCTCCGCCCCGCTTTCGAAAATTCTCAACTACCGAAGGCTTATCGCACACTGATGGTGTCGCGAATTGATGCGCCCACGTTGCCGCTTGCGAAGGGACTGATCGACACGGCCATCAAGATGGAGCAAGAAGGACTGCGAGGCACGGTCTACATCGACGCGCGCGGCTTAACGACTATCGATGCCAATGCAGCTCCTGGCACGTACGAAGATTACGACCGTGCGCTCCTGATCACGGCTAAAGGTATCGAAGAGCAGACCGATCTCAAAGTCGTCCTCGAGACCACGCCGCAACTATTTCAGCCGGGCCAGTGCGCGGACGCGGCCGTCTATTGTGGTTGGTACAGCTTGGCCCATTACATCGACGCCTTTGAATGGAAACCGGGCGCGGTGGCGTATCACCTAGCCAGCAGCGAAGCGAGCACTCTCCGCGATCCCGGCAGCCAGGTATGGTGCAAGAAGCTACTGGAAGATGGCGTCTGCGCGACGATCGGCCCCGTGTATGAACCTTATCTGGGCGCATTCCCGCGGCCCAATGAATTCCTGGCCCTGTTAATCTCCGGGCAGCTGACCCTCGCAGAGTGTTATTCCCGCTCGCTCCCCTTCAACAGCTGGATGATGGTGCTGGTGGGCGATCCTTTGTACAGGCCCTTCAAGTATCGCTTTGACGCGGCTCAATTGGAAGCGAGTCGCGCGACCGTGAAACCGGCCGCCAGTAATTCCCAAGGCAGCCCTACGACAGCGTCGCCTACTCCACCGGCCCCAGCTAAGGCTCCTCCCACGTCCAGTAGCGCTCTGCCGCCCGCCGCGCCACCCAAGTAGACGCTCGTAAACCGCTCGACTTCCGTCCGAGTTCGCCGCGCGGTTATATCAACTTGAAGCAGACAAACAGCCGGTTTCTGGCCGGTTTTTTCGTACTTGCGGGGAGGCCACCTTGAGGAGACAACGCTCACCGCTTCTCTAACCGCGGTGCGCCACCGGGAGTTGGACTGTCGGCAGGCCCTTGAGATAATCCAACGATATGAGAAATTCTTCCGATTTCTTAACCGTCACTTCGGTCCATGGAGAGGCGTTGGAGAAACCATGGGGCAAGCCGGCAGCGGTGTAGAGATCCGTGCGAACGCCCAGCTCGTTTGCCATGGCAGCATATTCGTCGCCCTGATTGAGAAACTTGTCCGCAGTACCGCAAAAGATGACCACGGGCGGGGAAGATTTTCGCAGGAACAACGTCGGTGAGAACTGACGGGCCGAAGGCTAATACTGCGATATCGCGACCAAATGGAGCATGGAGCGGCCTAGTCGATCGACTCGTAAGACCACTCGCGTATCGCCCAGATGTAGGTCGGTAAGGCATGCATTCAACTGAGGGTGGTCCATTTTGTTCCTGACGCCTTCTCGGTGAAAATGTCATCTTGACTGATACCGAGGTTGACCAACGAATCGATCTAAAGTCACAGATCCTAATGGTCAGTGCTGACGCACATATACGGCTAACACTGGATTAGCCCTCAACGGTTTTTAAGTCCGTGGGATTTGCCATTCAGCCACTCGACCCGCCGAACCGCTTCGATTATTTCTAGCAATCAGGGCGGCATTTCCTGTGTGGTGTGACATACCGGGAGAAGACAGCGAGTTGAAGTTACACAGAAAACCGGCGGCCACGGCGAAGTTCACCGTCACCAGACCTATCTCCGAGCCTGGGGAAGGCTCTCCCGCTGCATCTGAAAATGTGGCGGGCACGATACCCCCACCTTGCTGCGATGGTGAGGAAGCGGCGATTCCTGCGCGTCGATCTCTCTAGCTATGCGGCGCGTTTTTGCTTCGCAGAGATTTCTGGCGATAGGTCAGCCTGATTGCCCTGATCTGCATATTCTTCGCGGCGCAGTTGAAGATGCTCGCGGAACTTTAGCCAAGTGATATATAAGAGAGTCAGGACAAACAAGAATTCCGCGATCGGTATTAGGTATGAAATCATAACGGCTAGTCCAACCACAAAGCACCAATAACAATTCAATGGCGAAATGAGAGCCTAGGTGAATCAATGCCAAGTGTTTCCACCAGCGTTTTTATCATTTAGAGCTGAATTGCTGCAATATCACTAGCCGCCTTTGAGGGGCCCGTAGTCTCGAGCCGGACCCACTTCGCCGACATAATTCTATTCTGGACCTAACTCTGACCGGTCCCCAAAAGTCCTCCCCGAGTCCTCTCCCGCCCCCACACAGCGCATGAAGAAGGCCCGTCTCGTCTCGTTTTTCATCGGACAAGACGGGTCTAAGGTAGACACTAAGCGGAGGGACAAAAGACTGCAGTGACCGAGCATTGAGGCTGGCTACTTCCCCAAGCCACGGATGTGGGAACGGGGCTACTGACAAAAAGCGACAGGAATTTGAGAGACATTTGGCGCGGGTGAAGGTTGGGTTTGTTACAATCACCGTCACAGCCAACCTGGAGCCGACGCACGCGTAGCTCCGATGTGGATCTAAATGCGCTTAGGCCAACTGCGAAGTCGCATCGCTCCGATGAGAGATCGGCGTATAATTGGAAAGCTTCACTTACTGTCCCTGGCGGAGGACGTGGCCATGCTCGGAAAGATTTCACGTCGCGACATGTTGAAGACAGGGGCCACTGCCGGAGCACTCCTCAGTCTGGGCGATCTGGCATTTTTGTCACGGCTTCACCCCGTGTTGGCCTCAGAGACTCAGTTAGGGCCGAACGTCGTCCGGCTGCAGCCGGAAATCGAGCCGCTCGTGAGATTGCTGGAAGTAACACCGCGCGACCAGTTGTTAGAAGTAGTCGCGGATCGGATTCGGCGCGGGTTGAGCTACCGAGAACTATTGGCCGCGCTGCTCTTAGCCGGTGTCAAGAACGTTGAGCCGCGACCGTCCGTCGGATTCAAGTTCCATGCGGTCCTCGTGGTAAACTCGGCGCACTTGGCGAGCCTGGCATCGCCGCCGGAACACCGCTGGCTGCCGATCTTCTGGGCGCTGGATTATTACAAAGGTGCCGCCGCTCGGGATGTGGAGGAGCGTGGAGATTGGACCATGGCGGCGGTGAAGGAACGGGCCGTCCCCCCCGCCCATAAATCCCGAGCCGCGTTCATCGCGGCAATGGACAACTGGGACGTGGCCGCCGCCGACGCCGCGGTCGCCGGATTCGCCCGGACGGCCGGAGCGAATGAAATCTACGAGCTCTTCTTTCGCTATGGGATGCGTGACTTTCGCTCGATTGGACATAAGGCCATTTACGTGGCCAATAGCTGGCGGACGCTGCAGTGCATCGGCTGGCAGCATGCCGAGTCGGTCTTACGATCGCTGGCCTACGCGTTGTTAGCACATGAGGGCGATAACCCAGCCCAGCGGGACGATGAGGCCGACCGTCCTTACCGACGCAACCAAGACTTGGTGAAAAAGATAGGTCTCACTTGGCGTGATGGAATACCTGATCCAGCAGCCACATTAGAACTACTACAGTCGCTCCGTACAGCGACACCCGAGGCAGCCTGCGATCAGGTCGTCGAGCTATTAAACCGAGGCGTGGCGCCGCAGTCTGTCTGGGACGCCCTGCACGTCGGAGCAAGTGAACTCTTATTGCGCCAGCCCGGGATTGTGGCACTGCACGCTGTCACATCGACCAACGCCTTGCATTACGCCTACCAAACAAGCGGTGACGACGAAACGCGACGCCTGCTCTTGCTGCAGAACGCAGCTTATCTCCCGATGTTTCGCGCTGCTGTCGAGCAACGCGGTGATGTCAAGAAGATCACGATCGACGATCTAAATTCCGAGGGTAGCGACGCTGGCGCGCCAGCCCTCGATCAGATTTTCACCGTATTGAATCAGGATCCGCTGTCAGCCGCCCGCGCGGTGTTGACCTTTCTGAAGAAGTCGGCCACCACTGTGACTTCCGCCACTGAATTGATCGACGCGGCGCGGATGTTGGTGTTTCTGAAGGGCGATGACTCGCACGACTATAAATTCAGCTCAGCGATCATGGAGGATTATTACCAAGTCTCTCCGGATTGGCGTGACATCTATCTGGCAGCCAATGTTTGCAAGTTACGGAGCTCGCTTGATCCAGACAATGCACTCGTCGAGCGAACGCGCGTCGCGCTGAACGGCTGATTCGAAGGGTAGACTTTTTTCGACCCAGTCCATCAATTGCGCGGGTCTACATCCATCGGCCACACTTTGCTTCTACCGGCCAGCCGTGGCAAGAGCACTAGAAGAACTGAGCCACCGAGGTGATAGTCGCACCAATCGCGAGCATTATGGATCACAACTCTAATGTTTATTCTCTCAGAAGTGTGGTCTTCCCCCCCCGAAACTGAACCAGGGTAGATGAGAGAATTTTAGCCGGCCGGCGCCGCTGGGCGTCTCTATACTCGTCGATGTGGCAGCTTTCTGAAACAGGTTTTTTGTGCTCGTTTATTTTGAGAGGTTCGTAAGATCGCGACCTCTGGCGCTATGAATGGCATCAGAGCAATGTTATCGAAGAGTCGAGCGATCGCTATCATCACTTGCAAATCAGATCTTGTCGGAATCAACAAGGAAAACACATGTTGACGCACTTCGTGAAACGGCAACGAATGTTCGTTCTGGTCTGGGCCATTGGTACTCTCTTCGGGGGTATGGCTCGTGCAGATGACATCGCGACACCCTGGGAATACACCTATCAAGAGATGGATGCAAACGGACCGCATGTGCTCGGGTTATGGAAGTTCGACGTGGATGAAGGGCTGGATGCCACGAGAAAGCATGCAAAGGGTGAATTGCGGGCTGGAAAATTTTCACCAGCGGGTAAGTTCGGCGGCGCGTTGGAATCGTTCGCCGGGTTTCCGGAAGCCGATCGTTCGCACGGGTTCGTCGTACCGAACTCGCCAAGGCTATCTCCCAGTGGAGCCTTCACCATCGAACTGTGGATCAAGCCGAAGCCCGAATTCACCAAGCGAGACTGGGCGGTCTTGATCGACAAAAAATACGCCGGACATGACGATTATCAATTGTCGTTCGGGGCCGCCGATCCGAAGCAACAGCGCCGACTGACGTTGTCGCTGGGCTTCGGGGCGGAGTCACATGACTTTCTGTCTGAAGCTATGGTTTTTGCTACAGATGAATGGGTACACATTGCTGCGACCTATGATGGCAAAGGGAAGGTGCGGTTCTTTCGCAACGGTGAATTCTTCGGCAATTCTGACGCACCGGGACGCGGGGCCATCTCCGCCGGAGCCCAGCCGTTGTCCATCGGCGACCGGCTCGGCAGCAACTTTTCCGGCTTTCCGGGATTCATCGATGAAGTCCGGTTGACCAACGGCATTCGCGAGTTCGGACAGGTGCGGATCACGGCGAATTGGCCGCGAAAAGCCTTTGTGCGACATGAACCGGCTCCCCAATGGTCGGTGACTGTCCACAATCTGAAACGAGAACCGCTCGCCGGCGCGAAACTGACTGTGACGATCAAAGACCATCCGGCTCGGGAGATCGACGTGCCGTCGATCGCCACCGGTTCAACGCGTGATGCGGAATTCATGTTCGATACGATGTTGCGGCCCGATATCTATCCGGTCACATTCTCCGTCATCATTCCCGGTGAACCGCCGCGGCGAATTACGGAATCTACGTCCGTCGTGCTGGTTCCTCGACCAGCACCGCAGCGCATGCCAGTCGTGATGTGGGGCATCGGCGGCGTGAAAGAGGTCGTCACAGAATTGCCTCGATTGAAACAAATCGGCTTCACACATTGCTTCGGCGGGGAAGTTGATCAGCAGCGCATCGCCGCTGCGGATGGCCCCGTGCTCACGACCAAACCGGAGCAGATGCCGACGACCATTGACATGCTCGATACGGTGTTGACGCATGATCTCAGGATACTCGCCGCCACTTGGCCGTCGTATTTCGACCCGTATTTCCCGATGTATCTGCAGGTCGATCGCAACGGGAAGCCCTACGCGAGGAAAGCCCTGACGCCGAACGCACCGAAAGTGATGCAGGCATTTGAGCGCGCTGGTGCCTCGATTGCGAAGACATTCGCTGAGCACCCGGCCTTTGAGGGCGTGCTGGCCAATTCCGAAATTCGCGATGAAAGCGAAGTCTCCTTCAGCGAATGGGATCTGGCCGCCTACCGTCAGGCGTTTGGAGCGTCCGCGAGTTTTCCGGACTGGGTCAAATCGAAGTATCCACCCAGCTACACCGCGTTGAAGGATTTTCCCGCGGACCGGGTAGTGCCGGATGATCATCCCCAACTGGCGTTTTATCGCTGGTGGTGGTCGGTCGGCGACGGTTGGAACGCCGCCCATTCCGCCGTGCATCATGGCCTGCATCAGCACTCGGACCGGCGAGACTTATGGTCGTTTAACGATCCGGTGGTCCGTTGCCCGCCGCTGTGGGGCAGCGGTGGCGATGTGGACGTATTGTCGCAATGGACCTACACCGATCCCGACCCCTTACGGATGTCGTTGCCGGTCGATGAGCTGTTCGCCATAGCCAGCGGTCGGCAGCCATCTGCCCAGGTGATGAAAATGACGCAGTTATTCTGGTATCGCTCGACAACGGCACCGGCGGAGAAGTCTCCGCGAGATGGAGAATCGCCCGCGAGATGGGCTGATCAGGATCCGAACACGGGCTTCTTCTCGATTCATCCGCACCATCTCAGAGAGGCGTTCTGGACCAAGATCGCCCGGCCTATCGAGGGGATTATGTATCACGGTTGGAGTTCGCTTGTTCCGACCGACGGCAGCCACGCCTACAAGTATACTCATCCGCAGTTGCAATATGAACTGACGCGGCTGATCCACGACGTCGTCGAACC
>CXWJ01006380.1_pt1 | contig 16070 bp, 18 predicted proteins | sample 590841 | NCBI WGS metagenome assembly CXWJ01 (sample SAMEA3498367, study PRJEB10139) | wastewater metagenome | biome: wastewater treatment plant; material: activated sludge | place: Austria | collected 2015-01-21 | reverse complement strand
CCGCCTGCGCACGCTTTACGCCCAGTAATTCCGATTAACGCTTGCACCCTACGTATTACCGCGGCTGCTGGCACGTAGTTAGCCGGTGCTTATTCTTCAGGTACCGTCATTACCCCAGGGTATTAGCCCAGAGCGTTTCTTCCCTGACAAAAGCGGTTTACAACCCGAAGGCCTTCTTCCCGCACGCGGCATGGCTGGATCAGGCTTGCGCCCATTGTCCAAAATTCCCCACTGCTGCCTCCCGTAGGAGTCTGGGCCGTGTCTCAGTCCCAGTGTGGCTGGTCGTCCTCTCAGACCAGCTACAGATCGTCGCCTTGGTGGGCTTTTACCCCACCAACTAGCTAATCTGACATCGGCCGCTCCAATAGCGCGAGGTCTTGCGATCCCCCGCTTTCACCCGTAGGTCGTATGCGGTATTAATCCGGCTTTCGCCGGGCTATCCCCCACTACTGGGCACGTTCCGATGTATTACTCACCCGTTCGCCACTCGCCACCAGGATTGCTCCCGTGCTGCCGTTCGACTTGCATGTGTAAGGCATGCCGCCAGCGTTCAATCTGAGCCAGGATCAAACTCTTCAGTTCGATCTTGAATGTTTGCTCAAAGAATTGAAGTGAACTTCACTTCAGTGAGCGTTTAAGGTCCAAGAGACCTCGAGCCTTGCGGCTCTTGGCACTCTCGTTCAAACGCCCACGCTTATCGGCTGTTAGTTTTTAAAGAACGTTGCCTTGCGGCGCGCTGAATCCGTTTCCGTTTTCAGCGAAGACCGCGATTCTGACATGCTTTTTAAAACCCTGTCAAACGCTTGGCTTTCACCGACCGCCTGGACCGACTGCATTGACAGCCAGCACCGTCGCGATGAGCGAAGTCCATGACTGTAGCATGACTTCGCCAGCCGTCAACCTACCGAGCGGTGTCGGCGCTTCATTCGCCCGAACTCGGCAGTGCAGCAGACGCTTCAGGCCGCTCGAACCGAGGCGATCTCCTTGGCCGCCTCGGCGCAGCGGCTCTCGGGATCGTCGGAAGCCATCACCTGCGCCAGCTTGTCGCTCCAGCGCCGCGTGTCCGTGCGCAACACGCGCTGCTTGATGGACGCGATCTGCGAGGGATGCATCGAGAAGCTGCGCAGCCCCATCGCCAGCAGCAGTTCGGTGAAGGCCGGGTCGCCCGCCATCTCACCGCACACGCTGACCTCGCGGCCGCGTTCGCGCGCCTGTTCGATGGTCCGCGCAATCAGTTGCAGCACCGCCGGATGCCAGGGGTCGTACAGGTGCGACACAGCCTCGTCGGCGCGGTCGATCGCGAGCGTGTACTGGATCAGGTCGTTGGTGCCGATGGACACGAAGTCGAAGTGCCGCAGGAAGGTCGGCAGCACGAGCGCTGCGGCGGGAATCTCGATCATCGCGCCCACCTCGACGTCGGTGAACGGGCGCCCGGCGTCGCCGAGCTGCTGCTTGGCCCGTGCCAGCGCCTCGAGCGTCGATCGGACCTCGCTGAAATGCGCCACCATCGGGATCAGCAGCCGCACCTTGCCGAAGGCGCTGGCCCGCAGGATGGCGCGCAGCTGCTGGCGGAACATGCTCGGCTCCGACAGGCTCCAGCGGATCGCGCGCAGCCCCAACGCCGGGTTGAGCGCGTGCTCATGGCGCAACTCGTTGACCGACATGCGATCGAGCGGCTTGTCGGCGCCGATGTCGACGGTGCGGATCGTCACCGGCAAACCCTGCATCGCCTCGACCGCGGCGCGATAGGCTTCGAACTGCTCGTCTTCACCCGGCAATTCGCCGTCGCGATTCATGAACAGGAACTCGCTGCGGAACAGGCCTACACCGACCGCGCCCGCGTCCAGCGCCGCCTTCGCGTCGCCAGGTAGTTCGATGTTCGCGAGCAGCTCGACGCGCTCGCCGTCGAGCGTCACGGCGGGCTTGTGGCGCAGGCGCGAGAGGCGTTCGCGCTCGAGCTCGCTTTGCCGCTGGCGGAAGCGGTACTCCTCGAGCACGATCGGCGAGGGGTTGACGATGACGATGCCGGTGTCGCCGTCGATGATGAGCCAGTCGTCCTGTCGGATGATGCGGCTGGCCTCGCGCGCGCCGACCACGGCCGGGATGTCCATGCTGCGCGCGACGATCGCGGTGTGCGAGGTCTTGCCGCCGACGTCGGTGACGAAGCCGGTGAACACGCTGCCCTTGAACTGGAGCATGTCGGCCGGCGCGATGTCGTTGGCGACGAGCACGAGCGGGTCTTCTCCGGCGAAATCGCGCGACGCGACGCCGTTGCCGGCCGACGCCGCGAGCGCTGGCGACGGGCCGCTTTCCATCGCGCGCAGCAAACGTTCGACGACCTGCTCGAGATCGGCCTTGCGTTCGCGCAGGTACTCGTCTTCCATCTCGTCGAACTGGCGCGCCAGCACCTCGAGCTGCGCCGACAGCGCCCACTCGGCGTTGTAGTGGCGCTCGACGATCCACTGCTTGGTCGCGCCGGTGAGGCTTTCGTCGTGCAGCAGCATCAGGTGCACGTCGAGCAGCGCCGACAGCTCGGCCGGCGCGTCGGCCGGCAGTTCGCGCTGCAAGGTGCTGAGTTCGCCGGCGACCGCGTCGCGCGCCGCGCGCAGGCGCGCGATCTCGCCGTCGATGCGCGCGATGTCGACGAAATAGTGCGCCACGTCGACGCGGCTCGAGGCGACGAGCACCGCGCGGCCGATCGCGACGCCGCGGGACACGGGCAGCCCGAACACCTGGAAGCTCATGCGGGCGATGCTAGCAGCGCATCGCCCGAGGCGGCTATGCGGGTTCGCCGCCGGCCCGTGCTGTCATCGGCGAGTCACCGCGGATTCACGCTGGCGTCACCCCACGCCCGCAACATCGATGCCGTCGCGATATGAGGACACGCCATGCGGGAACTTCCCCTGCCGACCCTGCCGATCTCGGACCTGCGCCCGCGCGCTGCGCTGCGCGCCGTGCCGCGACCCACGGCGCCACCGGCCAGCGCGGGCGACAGAACGCGTTTCGATGTCGTATGGGCGCGCCACGAAGACGAGGTCCGCGAAGCGCAGCGCCTGAGGCATCTGGTCTTCGCCGAGGAAATGGGCGCCCGGCTGACCGTGCCGCCGGGCTCGCCCGCGGGCCACGACATCGACCTGTTCGACGCCTATTGCGAACACCTGCTGGTGCGCGCACCCGGGTCGCAGGACGACCCGGGCCCGGTGATCGGCACCTACCGCGTGCTGACCCCCGCGGCCGCGCGACGCGTCGGGGGCCTGTACAGCGACAACGAGTTCGACCTCACCTGCCTGCGCCCCTTGCGCGCGCGCATGGTCGAACTCGGCCGTTCGTGCGTGCACCCCGACTGGCGCTCCGGCGGCGCGATCCTCGCGTTGTGGGGCGCGCTCGCCGAGTTCATGCACCGCAACGATCTGCGCACGATGGTCGGCTGCGCCAGCATCAGCATGCGCGACGGCGGCCACTTCGCCGCGAGCTTGTGGGAACGGCTGCGGCACACGCACCTCGCGCCGATCGAATGGCAGGTGCGCCCGAGGCTGGCGCTTCCCGTCGACGAGCTGAAACGCGATCTCGACGCCGATGCGCCGCCGTTGATCAAGGGTTACCTGCGTTGCGGCGCCAGGGTACTCGGTGCGCCGGCCTGGGACCCGGACTTCAACACCGCCGATCTGCCGATGCTGTTGCGCATCGACGACCTGCCGGCCCGCTACCGCAAGCACTTCCTGGGCTGAAGGCCGGGCACGGGCGCGCAGCAACGGCGCTGCGCCAGCCGAAAGCCCGGCCGGGGTACGGGCGGACGGGCCGGGGCCAGCGCCCTACTGCCCCTCGCCGAACTTGTCGTTGATCAGCGCGAGCAGCGCGTCCATCGCCGCCTGCTCGTCGTCGCCGTCGGTTTCGACCTCGACCTCGGTGCCCAGGCCGGCGGCGAGCATCATCACGCCCATGATGCTCTTGGCATTGACGCGCCGGCCGTTGCGGCTCATGTGGATGTCGCTCCTGAAGCCCCCGGCCAGCTTGGTGAGCTTGGCCGAAGCCCGGGCATGCAGCCCGAGCCTATTGCTGATGGTGACGCTCGCCTTGATCATTTCCGCCCGGCTTGTTGGTCTGGTTCTGCGGCTTGGACACGGCCACCTGCATCACGCCCTGGGTGGCGCCGGCCAGCGCGCGCGCCACCATGCCGTCGAGCGACTCGTCGCGCTTGCCCAGAGCGCGCAACAACATCGGCACGTTCACGCCGACGACCACCTTCACCTGGTTGCCGTCGCCGAGCCGCTGCGCCGCGTTGCACGGCGTCGCGCCGAAAGCGTCGGTCAGGATCAGCGCCTCGGGGTCGCGCACGCGCTGCAAGATCTCGCGCCCGCGCGCCTCGGCCTCGTCGAGCCCCATGGTCGCGGGCACGTCGAAGGTCTCGACCGCGGCCTCGTGCTCCGGGTCGACGTGCACCGCCACGGCCTTGAGGGCCGAGGCGAGCGGGGCGTGCGCAATGATCAGCAGTCCAGGCATGGTGTGCGAAATTATCGGCAGATCGCCGGCCGGAATCCGGTTACGGCCCGGTGACAGGTTCGGCGCGGCGCAAAAACCACAGATGCGACGCTGCAGCGTCGGCCCACCACAACGCACACGCCCTGCGGAACGACGACAGCGGCTCATTCGGTCGCGCGAGCGCTCCGGCAGGCCCGTTCACGGCGCGAACCTCAATGCGCCGAAGAAATTCTCGGCCGCTCCGGCCGGCAGCCGCTCGCCGAGCATCGTCGCCTGGTACACGCGCAGCCCGCGGGCGAACAGCGCGGCACGCTCGTGCACGACGCTGCCGTCGGGGCGCCCCCCGCTGAGCGTGAGCAACGCCGCTTGCGCATTGGGCGTCATGCCGGCTACCTGCAAGGGCGCGGAGGCCGCGTCCGCGGCGCCCAGGTTCGCCGCGGCCAGCAGGCGCAACTCGGCGAGCGCCGGCGCCACACGGGCGGGGTCATCCAACTCGATGGTCGCCAAGCCGAAGGTCGCACCCGCGGTGGTGCACGACAGCAGCTCCATGCGGCGCGGCGCGCCGGCCAGCGCCACCTCGCGGGCGTGCCGGTCGGGCCGGCAGGGAAAGCTCGCGACGAGCCCGCCGCCGGCGGCCCGGACCTCGCGCCAGTCGAGCGGCGGCGAGCACGCAGCCAGCAGGCTCGCCGCCAGGGCGAGGCACGAAGACTGCGAAGGCGCCATCGCGGCATTATCCCGAGCGCAAGCGCAGCCGGACCGGGCGCACAATTTCCGTCCCGTCTCGGAGCTCACGACCCATGGCCGACTATGTCCTCGTGCACGGTGCCTGGAGTGGCGCCTGGTGCTGGAAGAAACTGCTGCCCGCGTTCTGGGCCGGCGGGCACCGCGCCTTCGCGGTGTCGCTCAGCGGCGTCGGCGAACGCGCGCATACGCTGTCGAGCGCCATCACGCTGTCCACCCACATCGCCGACGTGGCCGCGGTGATCGACGCCGAAGAACTCGAAGGCGCCGTGCTCGTCGGCCACAGCTATGCGGGCATGGTGATCACCGGCGTGGCCGATCGGCGCGCGGCGCGCATCGGCCACCTGGTCTACGTCGACGCGGTCGTGCCGCAGCCCGGCGAGTGCTGGTCCAGCGGCCACACCCCCGAAACGCGCGCGGCACGGCGCGAAGCGATCGCGGCCAACGGCTGGCTGCCACCGCCCGACCCGGCGATCTTCGGCCTCGCCGGCGTGGACCGCGACTGGGTCGCGAGGCGCCAGACGCCGCAGCCCGGCGGCGTCTACGACGCACCGCTGGAGTTCGATGCCCGGCGCGTCGCCGCGCTGCCGCGCAGCTTCGTCGACTGCAGCTCGCCGGCCTTGGCGACGATCGAGGCCTCGCGTCGGCGCGTGCGCACCGAGCCGGGCTGGACCGTGCACGAGATCGCCACCGGCCATGACCCGATGATCAGCGCGCCCGTGGCGCTGCTCGACATCCTGCTCGGCCTCGGCCAGGCGCCGTCGGCCACGGCGGCGCGGCCGGCGTGAAGTCTTCACCCCCCGCAACCGGTGGAAGCGTGGTCGCCCCGGTGGCGCGTACCGCGCGCCGCGGCGACACTTCATGCGCAGGCCCCGACGGGCCGGCCGCCCGAACCGCGCCGGACTCGGCGCGTCGGGATGCTCGAGGAACCGGCATGGACATGTCTGACATCAACCGCGACAGCAGCGCGCCCGGCGCGCAGATCAACCACGCCGCGGCCGCGACCGAACACTGGCAGGCGCTCGTCGCCCAGATCGGCTCGGCGACGGCAGCGCCGCTGACCGCTGCCCTCGAGCGAATCCACGCGCTCATCAGCACCGGCCGCATCGACCGCGCCGGCCTGCGCGCGCTGCGCGACGAGGTCGAACAGGCGCGCCACGCCGGCATGGTCGGCCAGCAGATCGCTCGTTTCGCGTCGACGCGGCTGCGCCAGTCGCACGAGCGCCTCAAGCTGGCGCCGACGCTGCAAGGCCTGCTCGCCCACCGCGCGCGCGAAACCCAGGTTCGCGGCGTCGTGCTCAGGCCGGCGCTCGCGCCGGTCGAGGTCATCGTCGATGCGTCCCTGCTGTTCAGCCTGCTGAACACGGCGGTCGACTGGGCGCTCGAGCATGCGCGCTCGGCGATCGAGTTCAGCCTGGACACCAAGGCCTGGCCGGTGCACGCCCGCCTGGCCTGCCGCTTTGCCTGGCACGACGCCGACTCGCCCGCCGAGAGCGATGCGAGCCGCCTCGATTCGCTGTCCTGGCGCCTGCTCGAGCAGACCGCACGCACCATGGGCCTGCCGATCGCGCGCCGCGACGCCGCGGACGCCACCACGCTCGACATCGAGTTCCCGCGCACCGTGCACGACGGCCTGGAAGGTCTGAGCACGCTCGAGATCGACGAAGGCTTCGCGCCCTCGTCGAACTCCAAGCCGCTCGCCGGCAGCCACGTGCTGGTGGTCGCCTCGCGCCGCGAACTGCGGGTGCAGGTGCGCGATGCGCTCGCCAACATGGGCCTGATCATCGACTTCGTGAACTCCGTCGACGAGGCCGGCGAGTTCTGCCGCGAGGGTCTGCCGCACGCGATCGTGGTCGAGTCCATCCAGCGCGGCGAACGCTTCGCCGCGCTGTGCGACGAGATCGCCGCGGAGGTGCCCGACTTCGTCTTCATCGAGATCGTCGAGGAGGGCAACGTCTTCGAGATGTCGGGCTTCAGCGGGTCGAAGGTGGCGCGCGTCGGCCGCGACGTGATCGACAGCTCGCTGCCGTCAGCGCTGATGTTCGAACTGTCGAAAGGGCTCTGAGTCGCCGATCGGCGCGTTCAGGCCGGATCGAACGGCGCCGGCCACCGCAGGCGCGCGCAGATGCGTTCGTATCGCCGGCGCAGGTCGGCGGCGTCGCGGCCGGGCAGGTTCAGCACCGCCCAGCGGTGCGAGCCGAGCCACTTCAGGTCGCGTTGCAGCGACGCGCCGCGTTTCGGATACAGCTCGAGCCTCGCTTCGGGGTACTCGTGCGCCAGCCAGGCGAGGTCGTCGGCGCTCGGCAGGCACGGGCACGAACTGCCGTCGAAGCTGCGCCAGACGAAGCTCGCCGCGGCGCCGAAGTGCGGTGCAGCGGCCAGCGGCAGCGTGCGGCCGAGCGCGAGCGCGAAACCGAGCTCGTAGGTATCGATGCCGAGCACCCACTCGTAGAACTGCGCGAGCTGGGCTGCCAGACGCGGGTTGATTTCGATCAGCGTCAGCCGGTCGGTCGCCGCGTCGTGGAAGAACTCCAGGTTGAAGAACCCATGGTCGAGGCCGAAGCCGCGCACGATGCGCTCGGCCGCGTCCTGCAGCCGCGCGGCGAGCGCCGGCTCGACCGCGGCCGGAAACTCGAAGCGCTGGAACGCCATCGTTCCCGGGTACATCACCTCGTCGCACATGCCGAGCAGGTGCACGCGGCCCTGGTGCAGGTAACCGTCGACGTTGAGCTGGCGTCCTTCGAGCACCGGCTCGACGAGCAGGTGGCGTGCGCCGACGCCGAACTGCGGGTAACGCCGCAGCGCCTGGTCGTGCGGCGCGATCAGGCGCTTGATGACGTGCTTTTCCCAGGGCGCGAACCGCAGGTGCTCGATCAGCTCGGCAGGCGTGTCGCAGCGCCGCGCGAGCACCGAGAACGTCGCCTTGACCGGCTTGACGAACAGCGGGTAGTGCAGGCGCTGCGCTTCGGCCGGCGAGATCGTGTACGGGATCAGCTCGAACGGCGGGCACAGGTCGGGCGCCACCTCGCGCAGCCGCAGGCGGGCCTCGAACTTGTGCTGCGTTCGCAGCAGCGCTGCCGGGTCGGCGCCGGGCAGCGCCAGGCGCTGCGCCACCAGCGCCGCGGCGAGCGCGCCGAACTGCTCATTCGAGCTGAACACGGCGTCGACGCGGCCGCGGTAACGCGCCGCCAGACGGTCGACGAAGCGCCACAGGTCGAACCACATCAGCCGGGCGTTGCTCGGAAAGCTGAACAGGTCGAAGCCATGTTGATGGAAACGGTAGCGCCCGTGGCGTTCGTAACGCGGCAGCTGGCGCGCGTCCCAGTCGGCGCCGAACAGCACGAGCACCTGCGCAGGGTGCGTCGGGCGCCGGCCGGCCAAGCTGTGCGCAGGCGGCGCCGCGCGCGCACGGCGCGCGTCGGCGAAGGTTTCGGCCGTGGTGGCCAGCGGCTGTGGCGGGTCCTGGCTCATCGATGAAGGTACGCGCGGCAGACTCGGTCGGATGCCGCTGGCGCGACCTTACACGACAAGATCATTTCAACGCACCGAAGACTTTCTTGAGGATGGCGCTGCCGGTGCCGACCGGGTCCTGGCGGATCTTGCGTTCTTCTTCGCCGATCACGAAGTACAGGCCGTCGAGCGCCTTGCGCGTCACGTATTGCTGGATGTCGGCGTCTTCTTTCTTCACCAGGCCGAGCCCGGCGGCCTTGCCGGCGACCGCGTTGTACTTGTCGGCCAGCGACACCTTCTCGGTCGCCCGGGTCACGATCGGCAGGAACTTGACGCCCAGCGGCTCGCGCGTCTTGGCGGCGAAGAACTGCGTCACCGAGTTGTCGCCGCCGGTGAGGATCTTGCGGGCGTCTTCGACGCTCATGTCCTTGACCGCGCCGATCAGCAGCGCCTTGGCCTCGGGAACAGCGGCTTCGGCGGCCCGGTTCATGGCCGTGACCAGTTCGTCGACGCGTTTGCCCTGGCCGAGCGTCTTCATCAGCTTGGCGCCGTCTTCGAGGTAGCCGGGCAGCGGGATGCGAACTTTGGGGTTGCCGAGGAATCCATCGGCCTTTCCCAGCAGTCCGACGGCGGCCACGGCGCCGCGTTCGAGCGCGGCACGCACGCCCGAGGACGCATCGGTCTCGCTCAGGTCGAAGGCGGCCACGACGAGCGGCAGGCCGCCGAAACCCGCGCCGAACACCATCCGGGCCGTAAAATCACGACGTTGCATGAAAGTTCTCCGATGAAACCGAGCCGCTATGTTGCCGCTGCCGCCGTCGCCCTGGCAATCGGGGTCGGCGCCTTCCTGACGTTCCAGAGCGTCGGCACGCGCGAAACCGCGCCGGATGTCGCGTATACGTTGCTGGACGGCAGCTATTCACGCACCGCGCAACTTCGCGGCAAGGTCGTGCTGGTCAACTTCTGGGCGACGAGCTGCACGACCTGCGTGAAGGAAATGCCGCACATCGTCGAGACCTACGAGAAGTTCAAGTCGCGCGGTTACGACACGCTCGCCGTGGCGATGAGCTACGACCCTCCGGCCTACGTGGCGAATTTCGCGCAGACCCGCAAACTGCCTTTCGGCGTGGCGATCGACAACACCGGCGAGATTGCCCGCAGCTTCGGCGAGGTGCGCCTGACGCCGACGTCGGTGCTGATCAACAAGCGCGGCGAGATCGTCAAACGCTACGTCGGCGAGCCCGACTTCGCGGCGCTGCATGCGCTGGTCGAGAAGCTGCTGGCCGAAACCTGATCTCGGCCGGGCTGCCGTCAGCGGCCCCACAGCCACCACGCGAACCACAGCACCAGCGCGAGGGCGATCGCGCGCCAGGGCCGTGTGCCGGCGCCGAAGGCCTCGGACCAGTCGGCATCGTCCGGATCGCCCTGGCGCGCTTCGGCCTGCATCGCCGCCGCCCACTCGCGCCGCCGGGCCAGGTCGCCGTCGAGCACCTCGAGCCGACGCTTGACGACATGCGGCGCCGGACGTTCGGCATGCGCGCGCAGCGCCGGCGCCAAGGCGTCGACCGCCGCGTGTGCCTCGGCCAGGCGGCTCACGGCCAGCGTCGCGCCGCATTGCGCGCATTGCAGCGCCTGGCCTTCGGGCAGCGCGGCGCCGCAGGCCGCGCATTGCAGCGCGCCGCGTTGCGCCGCGGTGCGGTGCACGGCGTGGGCTTCGGTCGCGCCTTCGGGGTCGAGCGCGCGCGCGAGCCGGGCGATGTCGAGCACGCTCGGCACCGACGCGCAGAACGAGCAGGTCGCCTCGGCCAGGCCGATCGCCGCGCCGCAGTTGACGCAGTCGAGGCGGCCGTCGCGTTGTTGCAGTCGGTTGCGGTCGGCCGACGACATCGGCCGCAGCAGGCCCTTTTCGGACAGGAACTGCGCAAAACTCTGCCAGGCGCCGTGGCCGCGCTGGCATTCGAGCTGCAGCGACTTGCCCCAGCGCGTCTGGTTGTGCACGGTCTTCAGCGGCCCGCGGCAATGCGGGCAGGCGGCCTCGGCTCTCAGCGTCTCGTGCGGCAGCGACTGCGCGCCCGCCATCTCGCCGATCAGGTCGAGCAGCGCCGGACCGCTGAGATGTGCGCTTTCGGTCAGGTCGAACCACACCAGGTGGCAGGCCGGGCACAGGTCGAGTTCGACATCGCGGCCGTAGTGGCCCGGCAGGTGCAGCCGGCGCATCGGCCGGGCGCAGTTGCCGCAGGCCAGGGGCGCCGGCTCGGCCGCCATCGGCAGCTTCAGGCGGCCGCGTCGGGCACGCCCGCCGAAGGGCTGCGAACCGCGTCGGGCACGCCTGCCGCGCGGCTACGAACCGCGTCGGGCACGCCCGCCGCGTGGGCCTGCTGGTCGGCGTGGTAGCTGCTGCGCACCATCGCGCCGACAGCCGCGTGGGTGAAACCCATCTTCATCGCCTCGGCCTCGAACATCGCGAAGGTGTCCGGGTGCACATAACGCCGCACCGACAGGTGGTGGCCGCTGGGCGCGAGGTACTGGCCGATCGTCAGCATGTCGATGCCGTGGGCGCGCATGTCGCGCATGACGCCGAGGATCTCGTCGTCGGTCTCGCCCAGGCCCACCATCAGGCCGCTCTTGGTCGGCACCTCGGGCGCGAACGCCTTGAAACGCTTCAGCAGGTCGAGCGAGAACGCGTAGTCCGATCCCGGGCGCGCTTCCTTGTACAGGCGCGGCACGGTTTCGAGGTTGTGGTTCATGACGTCGGGCGGCGCGGCCTTCAGGATGTCGAGCGCCCGGTCGAGGCGGCCGCGGAAATCGGGCGTCAGGATCTCGATCTTGGTCTCCGGCGACCACTCGCGCGTCTTCTCGATGCACTCGACGAAATGCGCTGCGCCGCCGTCGCGCAGGTCGTCGCGGTCGACGCTGGTGATGACGACGTACTTGAGCTTCAGCGCCGCGATCGTCTTCGCCAGGTTGAGCGGCTCGTCGGCGTCGAGCGGGTCGGGCCGGCCGTGGCCGACATCGCAGAACGGGCAGCGCCGCGTGCACTTGTCGCCCATGATCATGAAGGTCGCCGTGCCCTTGCCGAAACACTCGCCGATGTTCGGGCACGAGGCTTCTTCGCACACCGTGTGCAGCTTGTGCTCTCGCAGGATCTGCTTGATCTCGTAGAAGCGCGTCGTCGCAGACCCCGCCTTGACGCGGATCCAGTCGGGCTTCTTCAGCGTCTCGGCGGCGACGACCTTGATCGGGATGCGCGCCGTCTTCGCCTGCGCCTTCTGCTTGGCAGTGGCGTCGTAGGACGCGCTGTCGGCGGCGCTGCGGGTGACGTTGTCGGTGGCCATGCGTGCTTTCTTCGCGCCGCGGCGCGGCACCAGTTCAAGGACCGAGGTGCGAGGCCAGCGTGTCGGCAAGACGCCCGGCGATCGTGTCCCAGTCGGTGTGGACGCCGATTTTAGCGAGGTCCACCGTTTCCAGGCCCGCGTAGCCGCAGGGGTCGATGCCCTCGAACGGCGCGAGGTCCATCGCGACGTTCAGCGCCACGCCATGGTAGGTGCAATGGCGCGAGACCTTGATGCCGAGCGCCGCGATCTTGCCGAGACCGGCGAAACGGTCGTCGCCGCATGCAGGCGCTTCGAGGGCGGCGTGGGCGAACGGGTCGCCCAGGCGCACGTAAATGCCCGGCGCGCCCGCTACGCGGTGGCCGGTGACGCCGACGCTTTCGAGCACTTTCAGCACGCCGTGCTCCAGCCGGTAGACGTACTCNNGCCGACGCCTTCGAGCACTTTCAGCACGCCGTGCTCCAGCCGGTAGACGTATTCCTTGACGTAGATGCCCAGGCGCTTCAGGTCGATCAGCGGGTAGGCCACGACCTGGCCCGGGCCGTGGTAGGTGATCTGGCCGCCGCGGTTCGTCTGCACGACCGGGATGCCGCGCGGCTCGCGCACGTGTTCGGCGCGCCCGGCCACGCCCTGGGTGTAGACCGGATCGTGTTCGCACAGCCAGATTTCGTCCGGCGTCGCCGCGCTGCGCGCTTCGGTGAAGCCGCGCATCGCCTCGACCGTGGCGGCGTAGTCCACCCGGCCGAGCCGGCGCACGATCGCCGCGCTCACGATGGGCAGGTCACAACACCACCTTGACCATCGGGTGCGTCGACAGCGTGCGGTACAGCTCGTCGAGCTGCTCGCGGCTGGTGGCGGTGATCGTGATCGTCAGGCCCAGGTACTTGCCGCCGCTGCTCGGGCGCCGCTCCACCGTGGCGGCATCGAACCCCGGGTCGAACTGCTGCGCGATGCCGATCACCGCCGCGCCAAAACCGTCGACGTTCGCGCCCAGCACCTTGATCGGAAAGCGCGACGGATACTCGATCAGCGACTCTTCGGGCGGAATCTCTCGCACGGTCCGCCTCGTCAGATCGACTGCGCGCGCTTGGCACGCTGGTAGGCCTCGTGCAGCTTCGCATACACCGGGCCGGGCTTGCCGCGCAAGGCGCCGTGGCCGACAGGCTGGCCGTCGAGCGTGGTGATCGCCAGCACTTCCTTGGTCGCCGAGGTGAGCAGCAGCTCGTCGGCGGAGAACACGTCGGCCTCGGGAATCGGGCGCAGGTTGTAGGCGATGCCTTCTTCCTCGCACAGTTCCTTCATCAGGTCGACGCGGATGCCTTCGAGCAGATGTTCGCTCTTCGGCGGGCCGAGCAGCGCGCCTTCGTGAACGACCCAGACGTTGCTCGCCGAAGCCTCGGTGAGCCAGCCGTCGCGCAGCAGCACCGTCTCGGCCGCACCGTGGTCGGCCGACATCTGCCGCGCGAGCACGTTGCCGAGCAGCGAGATCGCCTTGATGTCGCCGCGCTCCCAGCGGAAGTCGCGCGCGCTGATGCACGCCACGCCGTGGTGGCGCTGTTCGGCGCTCGGCGGCTTCATCGGGCCGGTCATGATGAACACCGTCGGCACCAGGCCTTCGGGCATCACATGGTCGCGCAGCGCCACGCCGCGCGTCACCTGGATGTAGAGCAGCTGGTCGCGCACGCCGGTCCGGGCCAGCAGCGCGGCCACCAGCTTGCGGCAGCGTTCGAGCCAGGCGTCGCTGTCGTGCGGATTGGCGATGCGCAGCTTGGCGAGGCTGCGGCCGAGCCGCGCCATGTGCTCGGCGAAGCGGAACAGCTTCGCGTCGTACACCGGCACGACCTCGTAGACGCCGTCGCCGAAGACGAAGCCGCGGTCGAGCACCGATACCTTGGCCTCGCGCAACGGGCCGTACTCGCCGTTCAGGTAGCACAAGGTGTCGGGCAGATCGCTCATCGTGCCTCCGTGCCGCGGCGCAACGCAGCGGGCGTCGAGCTTACTTGATCCACAGCCTCAGGGCATCCCAGGCGCGGCCGAAGATGCCGGCCTCTTCGACCGCCTCGACCACCAGCAGCGGCACTTCGGCCACGGCCAGCCCGGCTGCCGTCGTGACCTTGATCGTGCCCACGCGCTGGCCCTTGGCGAGCGGCGCGACCAGCGGGTCGGTGCGCTCGACGACGTTCTTCAGGCTGCCGCCCTCGCCCTTGGGCACGGTGACGTAGACCGCGGAACCCGCGCCGAGCTTGGCCTCGGCGACCTTGCCCTTCCAGACCTGCGGCGTGACGATCGCCTTGTCGGCTTCGAACAGGCGCACCGCGTCGAACGCGGTGTAGCCCCAGTTCAGCAGCTTCTGGCTCTCGTTGGCGCGTGCGTCCATCGAGCTCGTGTTCAGCAGCACGCTCAGCAGGCGCCGCTTGCCGTTCGGGAAGTCGCGCTGCGCCGAGGCGATCAGGCAATAACCCGCGGCCTCGGTGAAACCGGTCTTCATGCCGTCGACCGTCGGGTCGCGCGTCAGCAGCACGTTGCGGTTGTTCTCGTTGCTCGCCGGCGAACCTTCGAAGCGGTACTTCTTCGTCGAGTACAGCGGGTAGAACTCCGGGAAGTCGCGGATGATGCGGCCCGCGACCACCGACAGGTCGCGCGCCGTGCTGCGGTGGCCGGGCTCGGTCAGCCCGGTGACGTTCTTGAACACCGTGTTCTTCAGGCCGAACGCCTGGGCCTGCCGGTTCATCATCTCGACGAAGGTCTCGAGCGTGCCGCCCACGCCTTCGGCGAGTGCGACCGAGGCGTCGTTGCCCGAGTTGACGATCATGCCGCGCAGCAGGTCGCTGACTTTCGGCGTGTGGCGCGGCTCGATGAACATCAGCGAGCCGCCGCCCTTGCGTTCGGCCCAGGCGCGCGTCGACACGGGCAGCGTCTGCTCGAGCGTGATCTTCTTGTCGCGCAGTGCGCTGAAGACGACGTAGGCGGTCATCAGCTTGGTGAGCGACGCCGGGTCGGCGCTCGCATCGGCCTCGCGTTCGGCGAGCACCTGGCCGCTCGTCATGTCGAGCAGCAGGTAGCTCTTGGCGGCGACCTCGGGCGGCTGCGGTGCCTGCGCGTGCGCGCCGTGGGTCGAGCCGAAGGCCAGCGTGAGGGCGAGCGCCCAGGCGAACAAAGGTTTCATCGGAAGCATCTTGGCGAGGAAGGGAAAGGGCAAGCGGGTTCGAGGCCGTCGCGCCCGGAATGTTTCGGTCGAAGGGGAAGCGCGTGTCAGGGCGCGTCGGCACGCAGTTGCTGCACCAGCACCTGCCTGAGCAGCCCGAGCTGGCCGTGGAAGAAATGGCCGACGCCGGGGAAGACGACCACCGGCAGCGACAGCGGCCGCGCCCAGGCGAGCGTGGCGGACAGAGGCACGACGTCGTCGACCTCGCCGTGGATCACGAGCGTGTCGGCCGGCACCGGCGGCACCTGCTGGCGTTGCGTCGACGGGCCGACGAGCACCAGGCGCTTCGGCTTCGCCTCGTCGGGCAGCGTGGCGGCGGCCTGCGCCGCGACGAAACCGCCGAAGGAGAAGCCGGCGAGCATGAAGGGCAGCGCCGCGTCGCGCTGCGCGGCGATCACCGCGAGCGCGTCGTCGACCTCGCCGCGCCCTTCGTCCCAGGCGCCGGCCGAGCCGCCGACGCCGCGGAAGTTGAAGCGCACGCAGCGCCAGCCGAGTTGCACGAAGGCGCGCGCCAGCGTCTGCGCGACCTTGTTGTCCATCGTGCCGCCGTGCTGCGGGTGCGGATGGCAGACCACGGCCGTGCCCTGCGGCGCGGCGTGCAAGGGTGCGTCGATCGCGCATTCGATCGCGCCGGCCGGGCCGGCGACGTTCGTGCGAACGGTATGCGGGTTCATGGCGGAGAGTCAGCGGCCGACCGAATCGGGCAGCCGCAGCCGCTCGACGACCTGGCCGTTCTTCAGGTGCGAGTCGACGATCTCGTCGATGTCGTCGGCATCGACGTACGTGTACCAGACGGCGTCGGGATAGACCACGGCCACCGGCCCGCCGGCGCAGCGGTCGAGGCAGCCCGCCTTGTTCACGCG
>CXWJ01015863.1_pt1 | contig 16074 bp, 15 predicted proteins | sample 590841 | NCBI WGS metagenome assembly CXWJ01 (sample SAMEA3498367, study PRJEB10139) | wastewater metagenome | biome: wastewater treatment plant; material: activated sludge | place: Austria | collected 2015-01-21 | reverse complement strand
GCGCGGTCGCCGGGCTGGTGCTGGCCAGCCCGATCTGGGTGTACCAGCTCTGGGCCTTCGTCGTCCCGGCGCTCCTTGCCAAGGAGAAGAAGTGGGCGCTGGCCTTCATCGGAGCCGCCGTGCCGCTGTTCCTGCTCGGCGTCGCGGTCGGCTACTACATCATGCCGCAGGGCATCGCGGTGATGCTGGCCTTCACCCCGGACAGCGTCCCGGTGCTGAACCTGCTCGACGTCGGCCCGTTCCTGGAGCTGATGCTGCGGCTGATGGTGATCTTCGGACTGGGCTTCCTGCTGCCCGTGGTGGTGGTCGGCCTCAATCTGGTGGGAGTGCTGAAGGCCCACCATCTCGCCAAGGCGCGCACCTTCGTCGTCTTCGGCATCTTCGTCTTCGGGGCGGCGGCGACCCCCTCCAGCGATCCGTTCTCCATGCTGGCGCTGGCGGCGCCGATGACCGTGCTCTACCTCATCGCCGAGCTGATCGCCCGCATCCACGACCGCCGGAAGGCTGCCGGTGAGGCCCAGGAGGCAGTCACCGCATGACGCTGCGCAGCTACGACGGCCCCACCCTCACCCTGGTGGTCAACCCCACCGCCGGACGAGGACGCGCCCGCAAGTGGCTGCCCAAGGTCGCCACCGCCCTGCTGACCGGCCTGCCCGGGGCCAACCTGCGGGTCTTCCAGACCACCTCCTTCGCCGACGCGCGGCTGCGGACCATCGCCGCCGTGGAGGGCGCCCGTCCGCAGGTCGAGGGCCGCCGCCCGGACGCCCTGCTGGTGATGGGCGGGGACGGCATGATGCACCTCGGGCTGAACGCCGCCGCGGGTTCTGACGTGCCGCTCGGCCTGATCCCGTCCGGACGCGGCAACGACTTCTGCCGCGGCGCCGGCGTCCCCACCGAGACCATGGCGGCGGTGCAGGCGATCGTCGAAGGGCTCACCAAGCGGATCGACCTGATGGAGGCCACCGGTGACCTGGCCGGCGGGGCGGAACGCCGCTGGGTCGGCTCGATCGTCTCCACCGGCTATGACTCCCGGGTCAACCACCGCGCCAACCAGCTCACCTGGTCGCTGGGCGGCCTCAGCTATGCCTGGACGGCGCTCGCCGAACTGACCGTCTTCGAGCCGGTCCGCTACCGGCTGGTGATCGACGGCGTGCACCGCGAGCAGTCGGCGATGCTGATCGCGGTCGGCAACGCCGGCTACTTCGGCGGCGGCATGTGGGCCTGCCCGAAAGCCGACCTCACCGACGGCGAGCTGGACGTCACCATCGTGAACCCGGTCAGCCGGATGACCCTGCTGCGGCTGCTGCCGGCGATGTTCACCGGCGGCTTCGTGAAGGACCCCGCGGTCGAACTGCTGCGCGCCAAAGAGGTGATCGTCGACGGCGACGGCCTGTGGGGCATGGCCGACGGCGAGGACCTCGGCCGCGTCCCGCTCCGCCTGCGCGCCGTCCCCGGCCAGGTGAGCGTCTACACCGCCTGACTCAGTCCTCCAGGGGCGCCACGTCCACGACCCCGCGGCGGATGCGGAAGATGGCCTCGCGGCAGGTTTCGCGCAGGTCGCCGTCGGCGGCGTCGGCGACCTGGCCAGCGACGTCCATCACCTGGCGGGCCCAGCGGACGAAGTCGCCGGCGGTGAGGCCGGAGACGNNCTCTGGGCGCGCTCGCTGGCCCGGTCGGGCATCCGGTTCGGACGGCGGTCGCCGCGGGATTCGTAGACCAGGCTGGAGAGCACCGCGGCGAGCTGCGGCGCGGCGAGACCGTCGAAGACCCCCTCCCGGATCGCCTCGGCGGTCACCAGGTCGAGCTCGGAGTAGATCCGGGTCAGCATCCGCCCGGCGTCGGTGACCTGTTCGCCGCCCTCGGTGAGGTAGCCCATCGACTTCAGCACCGAGCAGATCCGGTCGAAGCGGACGGCGATGGTGTTGGTCCGCGGCAGCCGGGCGCGCTCGGTCTCGTTGCGCCGCCGCTTCGGCACGGCACGGGCCGCCAGCCGGCGGTCGGCCTGAAACTGGGCGAAGGACTGCTCCAGCAGGCCGCGGGCGCGTTCCCGTCCGACCGTCGCGACCAGGTTGACCGCCATGTTGTAGGTCGGCTTGAAGCTGGAGTGCAGCGGGTAGGTGCGTCGGGAGGCGAGCCCGGCGAGCGCCCGCGGGTCGAGGCCGGGCTGCCAGCAGACCACGGCGTGGCCCTCGACGTCGATGCCGCGGCGGCCCGCCCGTCCGGTCAACTGGGTGTACTCGCCGGCGGTGATGTCGGCGTGGGTCTCGCCGTTGTACTTCACCAGCTTCTCCAGCACCACGCTGCGAGCGGGCATGTTGATGCCGAGCGCCAGCGTCTCGGTGGCGAACACCACCTTGACCAGGCCGGCGGCGAAGCCCTCCTCGACGGCCTCCTTGAAGGCGGGGAGCAGGCCGGCGTGGTGGGCGGCGATGCCGGCGCGGAAGGCAGCGGCGAAGCTGCGGTACTGCAGGGCGGCCAGGTCGGCGGGGCTCAGCCCCTCGACGTGGCGGGTGGCGATCCCGTCCAGCTTGGCCTGCTCGGCCCGCGTGGTGAGCTGCAGGCCGGAGCGCATCAGCTGCTCGACGGCGGTGTCGCAGCCCTGGCGGGAGAAGATGAAGTAGATCGCCGGCAGCAGGCGCTCGGCGGCGAGCCGTTCGACGGTTCCGTCCCGGCGTGGCACCAGGTGGCGGCTGGTGCCCTCCTGCCGACCCCTTGATGCGCCGCCGCCGTAGCGTCCGGAGCCGTAGGCGACCGTCTTCTTGCCGCGTCCGGAGTGGCCGCGGGGACGGCGGCTGTCGTCGCGCAGGCTGCGGGATTCCTGCTTGGCCAGGGTCAGCAGCTCCGGATTGACGTCGGGCGGGGACGCGAAGAGGTCGACCAGCCGGCGTCCGACTGCGACGTGCTGGAACAACGGCACCGGACGCCGCTCGCTGACGACCACCTCGACCCCGCCGCGGACCTCGTCCAGCCAGTCGCCGAACTCCTCGGCGTTGCTCACGGTGGCCGACAGCGCCACCAGCTGCACCGAGGGGGCCAGCGAGATGATGACCTCCTCCCAGACCGGGCCGCGGAACCGGTCGGCCAGGTAGTGCACCTCGTCCATCACCACGTAGCCGAGGCCGTTCAGGGTGCGGGAGCCGGCGTAGATCATGTTGCGCAGCACCTCGGTGGTCATCACCACCACCGGCGCCTCGCCGTTGATCGTGGTGTCCCCGGTGAGCAGGCCGACCCGATCCTCGCCGTGGCGGGCGACCAGATCGTGGTACTTCTGGTTGCTCAGCGCCTTGATCGGGGTGGTGTAGAAGCATTTGCGGTGAGTCTGCAGCGCCAGGTGCACCGCGAACTCGCCGACCACGGTCTTGCCGGCCCCGGTCGGCGCGGCGACGAGCACCCCGCGTCCGGCCGCGACATGCTCGCAGGCCACGACCTGGTAGTCGTCGAGAGCGAACGGATAGCCGGCCCGGAAGGCGGCGAGGGTGTCATCCACGGCCCCAACCTACCGACACCTCTCGCGACAGCGGCGCTATGGTGCTGTTCATGGCGATTGCAGTCCGTGTGATTCCCTGCCTCGACGTGCACGACGGCCGGGTGGTGAAGGGCGTCAACTTCCAGAACCTGCGCGACGCCGGCGACCCCGTCGAGCTGGCCGCCCAGTACGGCGCGGAAGGCGCCGACGAGCTGGTGTTCCTGGACGTGTCGGCCTCCGCCGAGGGCCGCGACACCACCTACGAGGTGGTGACTCGGACGGCCGAGACGGTGTTCATCCCGCTCTGCGTAGGCGGGGGAGTGCGCGGCGTGGCCGACGTCGACCGGCTGCTGCGGGTGGGGGCTGACAAGGTCGGCGTCAACACCGGCGCCATCGCCAACCCGGACGCCATCGACCAGATCGCCGAACGGTTCGGACGCCAGGTGCTGGTGCTCTCCCTCGACGTGCGGCGCGAGCCGGGGCACCCCTCCGGCTTCGGCGTCACCACCCACGGCGGACGCACGTCGGCCGGCCTGGACGCCCTGGAATGGGTGCGCGAGGCCGTCGACCGCGGCGCCGGCGAGGTGCTGCTGAACTCCATGGACGCCGACGGCACCACCGCCGGCTTCGACCTGGAGCTGATCGCCGCCGTGAAGGACGCCGTAGACGTGCCGGTGATCGCCTCCGGCGGCGCCGGGACGGTGGAACACTTCGTCGAGGCCGCCCGTGCCGGCGCGGACGCCCTGCTGGCGGCCAGCGTCTTCCACTACCGCACCCTCACCGTCGCCGACGTGAAGCAGGCCCTGGCCGCCGCCGGCTTCGCCGTCCGCTGACTCAGGAGCGCACGATGACCTGCCTGTTCTGCCGGATCGTCGCCGGCGAGATCCCCGCCCGCGTCGTCTACTCCGACGACGCCGCGATCGCCTTTCTCGACATCGCGCCCTTCCATCCAGGGCACACGCTGGTGATCCCGCGCCGCCACGTCGACGGGCTGCTGGACGACCCGACCGCGCTGGCCGAGATCGCCCCGGCGGCCTCGGCGACCGCGGCCCTGCTCGTCGAGAAGCTGGGCGCCGACGGGATCAACCTGCTGGGCAACACCGGCGAGGCCGCCGGGCAGGAGGTCTTCCACCTGCACCTCCATCTGGTGCCGCGGTACGCAGACCTTCCCGGGCTGAGCCAGCTGACCGTCCGCGAACCCGACATCGACTCCGACGAGGTCTACCGGCGGCTCACCGCCCAGTAGCCGCTCACTCCTTCTTGGAGGCCGCGTTGGCGCTCGAAGGGCTGCCGTCGGAGATGGTCAGCAGGGTCTCCCGCAGCCCGAAGGCGCTCTTGAACGCGGTGCCGGTCACCTTCTTGGAGCCCTCGCTGCCGGTGAGCGTGACCTGGGTCACCCGGCCGCCCCAGCGTCCCTTGCCGTCCCGCTCCAGGGTGATCGACTTCAGGTTCCCGATCGACGGGTATTTCTTCTCGATCGTGGCGGTCTTCAGCTTCACCGACACCACCTGGTTCATGGCCAGGTCGTAGGGGTCCTCCTGGGCGATGATGTAGTCGTTCGGCCCGTCCACCGAGTAGCCGCCGTTGGAGGAGGAGAACTCCGCCCAGGCGTAGTGCTTCTTGTAGGTCATCACCTGCCGGGCGGTCGCCTTCACGGCCTTGTCGGTGGCGGCGTTCTCGCTCATCGTGCCCTTGTACACCTGGCAGCCGGTGGTGTTGCAGATGTCGTAGACCTTCTTGCCGTCCAGGTTGGCGCGGTAGCGGGCCGCGTAGCTGCGGGCCGCGACCGTCTGCGCGCGCAGCGCCTCGGCGTGCCAGTAGGCGGGCATCTCCGAGGGCACCACGGAGCGCAGGTAGTCCTCCATCTTGACGTGGTTCACCGTCCGGGCGCCGCCCTCGTGGAAGCCGAGCGCGAGCCGGCCGCGGTAGGTCCGGTTGCCGCTGGCGAGGTAGAGCCTCACGGCGCCGGTCTTGGGGTTCTCGAAGGACCACTGCCGCTTCGGATCCAGCTTCAGCTTCTTGTTGGCGTACTTGACGTACTTGCCCTTGGCGTTGCGGTGGTAGAGCACCGTCTTCGAGCCGGAGCGGGAGAGCCGCCACTTGGAGTAGTCCTTGCCGGTCGGCAGGGTGAAGGTCTTGCCCTTGGAGTCGCGCACCCGCAGGCCCTTGGCGGCATAGACGTGCACCTTGCCGTCGGTGTCGCCGGTGATCCAGACCCGGATGACGTCGTCCTTGGGGAGCTTCTCCAGCTTGGTGCCCGGGTAGTAGAAGGCGAGGATGTCGGTGTGGTCGAGCCCCTGCTTGGCGGCGCCCTGGGCGCCGTACTGCGACATGCCGCGTCCGTGGCCCCAGCCGGCGGTGGTGACGGTCAGCGTGCTCTCGGTGGTGGCGATGCGCTCCGGCGCGGCCTGCGCCGGGCCGGTGGCGGCGACGGCCCCGGTCAGCGTCAGCGCGGTCGCGGCAAGGCTGGCCAGGCAGCGCCGCAGCAGGGGGTGCGCGGCAGCGGAGGTCTGGGCCATGGTGTTTCCCCTCACGGTGGACGATTCGTCCCATGGTCGGCAACACCGGTAGCTGAGGACAACCTGAGGACGGAGAAGTCGAAGGTGGAGGTTGAGCGTTCGGCGCTCGCCCAGCATGTGAGAGAAGCCGCTCGCCGGTTGACACGCAGGCGGCTCGCGGTGACATACTCACCTCGTGCGTCTTTTCGCTCTCGTACTCTGCTCGCGTGTCGCCTGAAGCATTTCAGCCGGCACGCTCCCTCGTCTGCATCCGCAGCGGGGGTTTTTTGTTGCAGTCGAACCACACACGAATCAGAAAGGTTGACCGAGGATGACTCAGCTCGATAGCCCGCCTTCGGCGGTCGATGCGCCCAAGTTGCTGACTGGAGCCCAGGCTCTGGTCGAGTCGCTGGAGCGGGCCGGCGTAGAGGTCGTCTTCGGCATCCCCGGCGGCGCCATCCTGCCGGCCTACGACCCGCTGTTCGACTCCAAGCTGATCCGGCACATCCTGGTCCGGCACGAGCAGGGGGCCGGGCACGCCGCCGAGGGCTACGCGATGGTGACCGGCAAGGTCGGCGTCTGCATGGCCACCTCCGGCCCGGGCGCCACCAACCTGGTCACCGCGATCGCCGACGCCTACATGGATTCGGTGCCGATCGTCGCCATCACCGGTCAGGTCGGCTCCGCCTTCATCGGGACGGACGCCTTCCAGGAGGCCGACATCCGCGGCATCACCTTCCCGATCACCAAGCACAGCTACCTGGTCACCAAGCCGGAGGACATCCCGCACGCCATCGCGGCCGCCTTCCACATCGCCGCGACCGGCCGTCCGGGCCCGGTGCTGGTCGACATCGCCAAGGACGCGCTGACCAACACCGCTCCCTTCGTCTGGCCGGAGTCGTTGGAGCTGCCGGGCTACCGTCCGACCACCAAGCCGCACGTCAAGCAGCTGCGGGAGGCGGCCCGGCTGATCAAGGCCGCGGAGCGTCCGGTGTTCTACGTCGGCGGCGGCGCGATGAAGGCGGGGGCGCAGGACGCGCTCGCCGAGCTGGTCAAGATCACCGGCATCCCGGTCGTCACCACCCTGATGGCCCGCGGCGTCTTCCCGGACAGCAGCGACCTGCACATGGGCATGCCCGGCATGCACGGCACGGTCTCGGCGGTCGGCGCCCTGCAGCGCTCCGACCTGCTGATCACCCTGGGCGCCCGGTTCGACGACCGGGTGACCGGCAAGCTGTCGACCTTCGCCCCCGAGGCCAAGATCATCCACGCCGACATCGACCCGGCCGAGATCGGCAAGAACCGGACGGTGGACGTCCCGATCGTGGGCGACCTGAAGGTCGTCATCGAAGAGCTGAACACGCTCCTGCGCGGCGACGACCTGCCCGACTACGGCCCCTGGGTCCGCTACCTGACCGGCCTGAAGACCAGGTACACCCCCGGTCTGGAGCCGATCGAGGAAGGCTTGCTGAGCCCGGAGTACGTCATCAAGCGGCTGGGCGAGATCGTCGGGCCGGAGGCGTACTACGCCGCGGGCGTCGGCCAGCACCAGATGTGGGCCGCCCACCTGCTGCCGCACGAGCGCGCCGGCCACTGGCTGAACTCCGGCGGCGCCGGGACGATGGGCTACTGCGTCCCGGCCGCCATGGGCGCCCAGGTCGGGCAGCCCGACGCGGTGGTCTGGGGGATCGACGGCGACGGCTGCTTCCAGATGACCAACCAGGAGCTGGTCACCTGTGCGATCGAGGGCATCCCGATCAAGATCGCGGTCATGAACAACCAGAGCCTCGGCATGGTGCGGCAGTGGCAGACCCTGTTCTACGGGGAGCGCTACTCCAACACCGACCTGAAGTCGCTGCGGGTGCCCGACTTCCCGAAGCTGGCCGAGGCGATGGGCGCGGTCGGGCTGCGGGCCGAGACCCCGGAAGAGGTCGACCGGGTGATCAACGAGGCGATGGCCATCACCGACCGTCCGGTCGTGGTGGAATTCGTGGTGCACAAGGACGCCATGGTGTGGCCGATGGTCGCCGCCGGCACCAGCAATGACGACATCAAGATCGCGAAGGACCTGGCCCCGGCCTGGGAAGAGGAGGAGCTGTGAACACCCACACGCTGAGCGTGCTGGTCGAGAACAAGCCAGGCGTCCTGGCCCGGATCGCCGGCCTGTTCGCCCGCCGCGGCTACAACATCGAGTCGCTGGCGGTCGGGCCCACCGAGCGTCCGGACATCTCCCGGATCACCCTGCAGGTCACCGTGGCCAGCGCGCAGATCCTGGAGCAGATCGTCAAGCAGCTCAACAAGCTGGTCGAGGTGCTGAAGATCATCGAGCTCACCGAAGCCGACTCGGTGCAGCGCGAACTCGTCCTGATCAAGGTGAAGGCCGATCCGGCCAGCCGCTCCCAGATCATCGAGATCGTGCAGCTCTTCCGCGGCAAGACCGTGGACGTGCACCGCGACTCCATGACGATCGAGGCCACCGGCTCGCCCGACAAGCTGCGGGCGCTGCTGGAGATGCTGGCCCCCTACGGCATCCGCGAACTCGTCCAGTCCGGGCTGGTCGCGCTCGGACGGGGGAGCCGTTCGCTCACCGAACGTGCCAAGATCGACAAGTCGCGCACCACCGCAAACCACTGAAGCACGCCAACACCAAAGGACAAAGAGGAAACAATGGCAGAGATGTTCTACGACGACGACGCCGACCTGTCGGTGATCCAGGGCCGCCACGTCGCGGTGATCGGCTACGGCAGCCAGGGCCACGCGCACGCGCTGTCGCTGCGTGACTCCGGGGTCGACGTGCGGGTCGGTCTGCGGGAGGGCTCCAAGAGCTGGGCGAAGGCCGAGGCCGAGGGCCTGCGCGTCGTCCCGGTCGCCCAGGCGGCCGAGGAGGCCGACCTGATCATGATGCTCGCCCCCGATCAGCACCAGCGTCACATCTACGCCGAGTCGATCGAGCCGAACCTGGTCGCCGGCGACGCGCTCTTCTTCGCCCACGGCTTCAACATCCGGTTCGGCTACATCCAGCCGCCGGCCGGGGTGGACGTGTGCATGGTCGCGCCGAAGGGCCCGGGCCACCTGGTGCGCCGGGAGTACTCCGAGGGCCGGGGCGTCCCGGTCATCGTCGCGGTCGAGAAGGACGAGTCGGGCCACGCCTGGGATCTCGCCCTCTCCTACGCCAAGGCGATCGGCGGCCTGCGCGCCGGCGGCATCAAGACCACCTTCACCGAGGAGACCGAGACCGACCTCTTCGGCGAGCAGGCCGTGCTCTGCGGCGGCGCCTCGTCCCTGGTGCAGGCCGGCTTCGAGGTGCTCACCGAGGCCGGCTACCAGCCGGAGGTGGCCTACTTCGAATGCCTGCACGAGCTGAAGCTGATCGTCGACCTCATGTACGAGGGCGGCATCGCCAAGCAGCGCTGGTCGGTCTCCGACACCGCCGAGTTCGGCGACTACGTCTCCGGCCCGCGGGTGATCGACGCCTCCGTGAAGGAGCGCATGAAGGAGGTGCTGGCTGACATCCAGACCGGCGCCTTCGCCAAGCGCTTCATCGACGACCAGGACGCCGGAGCCCCGGAGTTCAAGGCGCTGCGCGCCGCCGCCGAGCAGCACCCGATCGAGGCCACCGGCCGCGAGCTGCGCGGCCTGATGGCCTGGGTGAAGTCTCACGACGACGACTACGTCGAGGGCACGGCTGCTCGCTGACCCCAAACCACCCGCAAGGTGTGGCCGAATCCCCGGCAACGGGACATCGGCCACACCTTGTGTGGTTCTGGGCTCGGTTAGGCTGACACACATGTCGCAGCCGCCTCAGGAACCACCCCGCTGGCAGACCTACCCGGGCGACGCCGATCCGGCGCCGCCTCGCCTGCCGGCGCCCGCCGAGCCCGCCGGCCCGCCGGAGCAGCTGCCGCCGCGACCGGTGGCGCCGTCCGGGGCCTCCGTGACGCGGCGCCCGGGCTACGACCCGCACGACCCGCTGGTGATCAGCGCGGGCGGCAGCGGGATCAAGAAAGAGGGCGTGTGGACGGTGCCGCCCTACCTGTCGCTGAACGGGGAGCTCGGCTCGATCCGGCTCGACTTCCGGCGCGCCCAGGTGGTCTCCCAGGTGATCTGGGTGCAGCTCCACGGCGGGGTGGGCACCATCGTCATGATCCTGCCGGAGGGCTGGGCGGCGCAGCTGGACCGGCTGACCCGCAGCTGGGGGACCGTCGACTCGAAAGTGCCCGAGGAGCCGATCGGCCCCAACCCGCTGCTGGTGATCTCCGGCTCGGCCGGCATGGGCACGATCAAGCTGCGCCACCCCTCCTCCTGGGACGAGCGCCGGCTGCGCAAGCTGATCGCCAAGGAGCAGAAGCGGCTGCGGTGAAGCTTGCGCCATATGGCAGGCTTGCCCGGTGACCGTCGAGACCACGCCCAACCCCGGCCTGACCGCAGCGGAAGTCGAGCAGCGCGTCCGCGCCGGCCAGGTGAACACCCAGCCGCCGCGCTCCGGCCGCACCACCTGGGACATCGTCCGGGCCAACGTCTTCACCCGGATCAACTTCCTGCTGATGGCGCTGTTCATCCTGGTGATGACCACCGGGCAGCTCCAGAATGCGCTGTTCGGCTTCCTGATCATCATCAACTCGGCGATCGGCATGATCCAGGAGTTGCGCGCCAAGAAGACCCTGGACAACCTGGCCGTGGTCGGCGAGGGCAAGCCGCGGGTCCGCCGGGACGGCGCGGTCACCGAGATCGTGCGCGACGACATCGTGCTGGACGACTTGATCGAGATCGGCCCGGGCGACCAGATCGTGGTGGACGGCGACGTGGTCGAGGCCTCCTACCTGGAGGTGGACGAATCCCTGCTGACCGGCGAATCCGATCCGATGGAGAAGAACCCGGGCGACCAGGTGATGTCCGGCAGCTTCGTGGTGGCAGGGGTCGGCGCCTTCCGCGCGACCCGGGTCGGCTCCGACTCCTACGCGGCCCAGCTGACCGCCGAGGCGAGCAAGTTCTCGCTGGTGAAGTCAGAACTGCAGCAGGGCATCAACAAGATCCTGCGGCTGATCACCTGGCTGCTGATCCCGGTCGGGATCGCCACGATCTGGGTGCAGTGGAACCAGCACGAAGCCTGGCAGGAGAAGGTGCTCGCCACCGCCGGCGCGTTGGTCCCCATGGTGCCCGAGGGCCTGGTGCTGCTGACCGCGCTGGCCTTCGCCGTCGGCGTCGTCCGGCTGGCCCGCGAGAACGTGCTGGTGCAGGAACTGCCCGCCATCGAGGGCCTGGCCCGAGTGGACGTGGTCTGCGCCGACAAGACCGGGACGCTCACCGAGAACGGCATGCAGTTCGGCGAGCTCGAACCGGTGGACGACACCACCGCCGACCGGCTGCGTGCCGTGGTCGCGCAGATCGCCGCGGCGGACCCGCGTCCGAATGCGTCGATCCAGGCGCTGGCCGCCGAGATGCCGCTGACCGGCCCGGCCTGGAAGGTGACCGGCCTGGCGCCCTTCACCTCGGCCAAGAAGTGGTCGGGGGTCTCGTTCGACGGCGAGGGCGACTGGGTGATCGGCGCCCCGGACGTGCTGGCCGCCGGCTCCGAGGTCGCCGCGCGCGCCGAGGAGATCGGGGCGAGCGGACGCCGGGTGCTGCTGCTCGGCCGCAGCGACCTGCCCGTGGACGACGACGCCGCGCCCGGCACGGTGACCCCGGTCGCCCTGCTCGTGCTGGAGCAGAAGGTCCGCCCCGAGGCCCGCGACACGCTGGCCTACTTCGCCGACCAGGACGTCACAGTCAAGGTGATCTCCGGCGACAACGCGGTGAGCGTGGGCGCGGTGACCCGCTCCCTCGGCGTGGCCGGCGACCAGGTGATGGACGCCCGCAAGCTCCCGACTGACGAGGCCGCCTTCGCCGAAGAGGTCGCCGACCACAACGTCTTCGGCCGGGTCACCCCGCAGCAGAAGCGGCAGATGGTGAGCGCCCTGCAGGCCCGCGGCCACACCGTGGCGATGACCGGCGACGGCGTGAACGACGTGCTGGCGATCAAGGACTCCGACCTCGGCGTCGCCATGGGCACCGGAGCTGCGGCCACCCGTTCGGTGGCCCAGCTGGTGCTGCTGGACGACTCCTTCGCCACCCTGCCGCACGTGGTGGCCGAGGGCCGCCGGGTGATCGGCAACATTGAGCGGGTGGCGAACTTCTTCCTCACCAAGACGCTGTACTCGGTGGCCTTCGCGCTGCTGGTGGCGGCCTGGCGGCTGCCCTTCCCGTTCGTCCCGATCCACATCTCGGTGGTCGGCTGGTTCACCATCGGCGTGCCCGCGTCCATCCTGGCGCTGGCGCCGAACGCCGCCCGCGCCCGCACCGGCTTCCTGCAGCGCGTGATGAGGTTCGGCATCCCCGCCGCCGTGGTGATCTCCGTGACCACCTTCATCAGCTACCTGCTCATCCTGCCGCTGTCGGGCGGCACGGTGACCAACCAGGTGTCGACGGCCGTGCTGGTCACCCTGATCTGCGGCGGCGCCTGGGTGATGATCACCATCAGCCGCCCCTACGAGTGGTGGAAGATCCTGATGATCGTCGGCTGCCTGGCCGCCACCGCCGCGATCTTCCTGGCGCCGCTGGAGCTGAACATCGGGACGGTCCACCTGCAGCTGCAGGAGGTCTTCTTCATCGACACCGGCAACCCGGCCATGCTGAGCACTGGCTTCCTGCTCGGCGCCATCGCGATCGTGCTGATCGAGATCATTTGGTGGGTCACGGGTCACGTCACCCACGGCGAGCGCCGTCGGCTCTTCGCTTAGCGGTCCCTGAGCTTGACGAAGGGGCCCGCTGTGAGCCGGGCCTCGCAAGGGAGTGGGTCTACAAATGCCTGATACTATTGGCACATACTAATGATGTGTCCGGAGTATCGCGAGGTGTGGGTATGGGCCGGCAGGCGATCGACCTGGTTCCGTACGCGCGGGACGCTGCCGCGCTGATGGGTGCCAACGTGCGCACGGCCCGCCTGAACCAGCGGTGGACGGCAGCTCAACTGGGCGAGCGGGCCGGGTGCTCGCGGCACACGATCGCCGCGATCGAGGCGGGCCGGCCGGCTGTCGCCTTCGGCCATGTCCTCAATGTGTGCGCGGCGCTGGGGCTGCCGCTTTTCGTCCCGACCCCAGCGGAGCTCAGCCGGCTTACGAAGGCCCAGCTGGAGGTGCTGCGGCTGATGCCGAACCGGGTGATGCCAAAGGACGGTCCCTCCGATGACTTCTGAGCAGTTCGTCTGGGTCTGGCTGCCGGGCCAGGTCCGGCCGGAGATCAGCCGCGGTGCTCGGTCCAGCGGTTGCCGTCCCAGTAGCGGGTAGCCTGCGCCGCTCGGATCGGGGTACCACCCGGCGCTCGGAGACGGGGCGGGCAGCGCGGCGACCGGTGCGTAGCCGACCAACGCCGGCACCGCGGCGAGCGGACGATGTGCTGCGGTGCAGGCCGTCACTAGGGCAGCGATCCAGCCGGCAATCGTCCACCCGAGCAGCAGGTTGACCCAGAACACCGACCAGTGATTGGCCTTGCCGCGGCTGCCGGCGATCGCCCAGGGCAGCAGATACAGCCCGGTGAGCACAGTCAGGACCCAGGCGATGACCACCACGGCTGTGTTGGGCTGTCGCTGATCGGTTAGCGGGGCGGCCAGATACACCGGCGTCGGAGTCTGGTAGGCAGGTGGCGGTGCCTGGTAGATCGGCTTCGGCGGCGGGACGGCAGGAGTCGTTGAGGCCCCCGGCTCCCGTGGCGGATACTGCTCGTAGTGGTAGGGATTGCCCATCATCCTCCATCCCTCGACTGGCATGCTATCCCGCCGGGCTCGGCGCCGTACTCGATTCTGCGGTATTGTGTACGCAAGGATTACGCAACGGAGGAGGCTGCGATGGCTGTCACGGTGGGTGTGCGCGAGTTCCGTCAGGACCTCGCTGGCTACATCGACGGCGACGAGCCAGTCACGGTGACGCGACACGGTCGCCGCGTTGGTGTGTTCATCCCGACCCGCGGTGACCGAGCTGAAGCGCTCGCGGCGTACCAGGCGGCGACGGACAAGCTCCACGCCCTGATGGCTGAGCACGGCATCGACGAGAACGAAGTTGTGGCCGAGTTCGATGTGGCGCGAAAGGCCCGTCGGAAGGCTCAGCGGGAAGCTGCCGCCGCCTCGTGACACCGCGGCGGATCATTCTGGACGCCAACATCCTTATCCGCGCCGTGCTCGGCGTAAAGGTCAGTGGGTTGCTGGCGAAGTACGCGGAGTCGGTCGATTTCTGTGCGCCGTCCATCGCCTTCGAGGACGCGGAGGCGAACCTGCCGGGGATCATGGCCAAGCGGGGGATCGAGCCAGAGGAACTGTCGCTGGGTTTTGATGCCGTTCGGCGTCTCGTCGACGAGGTGCCAGGCGAGGTCACTGAGGCTCTGCAGGCGAAGGCGTTGCAGCGAATCGGCCGCCGCGATCCCGATGACTGGCCGATCGTCGCTGCCGCGCTTGCGCTGGACTGTCCGATCTGGACCGAGGACAGGGACTTCTTCGGCGCAGGCGTGGCCACCTGGACCAGCGATCTGGTGGAGATCTATCTCAGCGACGACGGTGGAGAACCGACACCTACCGGCTAGCCGTGCTGCCCTAGCGCGGTGACGAACGGCTCGCACTCGTCCGCAGCGCTGGTGCGGAGGTGGGCGGTCTGGCGTTGGCGGGCTTGATCAGGGTCTGTTGTTCGTCGTGGATTCGTCGGGTGAGTTCGGCGGGGTTCAGCGAGTCTCGCTTCGCGATCAGGTCGGCTTGTTGTGCTGGTGAGAGCACGCCCGCGGCCAGGAGTCGGTCCAGCGGCGTGGCGGGTTTGTCATAGATCCGGCAGCGTCGGCCGCTTCGGTTCACTGTCCACCCAGTGGGCCTCTTCGCGGGGGTGAAGAAGTTCAACTGGTCATTGACCAGGGGCCACAGCCGGTTCAGAGCGTGGAGTTCGGCGGGGGTGTCGTACCGATAGCGGAACCCATAGTTGAAGACCAAGTGACCGTTCCTGGAAGCGATCTGCGCTGGCGCGCTCTCATTGACGTCTTTGGAGCGGGTGACCTGGATCTGATGCTTGTCGCCCGATCCGCCCATCTCGTACCTGTAGAACTCGCTACCGTTGTCAAAGCCCAAATCGACGACCGCGAATGGGATCTGTTCAACCGCGACCTGCAACGCGCGGAGAATGCTGATATGCGTGTTGTGCCGGACCGTGCGTGTGAACACCCAGCCGGTGCACACGCACGACAGGTGCACCGTGTGGACATACTCGCCGAAGAGGGTCGGGCCGCAGTGCGGGATGGTGTCACCTTGGAAGAACCCCGGCTCGACTTCGATCTCTTCCCCGGTCCTGCGGATCGTCATCGACGATCGAGTCCGCGATGATGTAGCCGACCTGATCCTGTGCAGCTTGTCACAGTCGCGGACGGCTTTCAGGTAGCGGTCGATCGTGGCCGCCGACATCGCCATGAGCTCGGCCCGCACGGCCGGACTGTAGCGGTCCACGCCGTCGATCAACTCGCCGTGGGCTTCCAGGTTGTTGAGCAGCAGCCCCATGGACTCCACCAGGTACTTCCCACACTGGCCACCAGAAGCGGTCCAAACCAGCGGCAGCACCTGCCTTGCGTCGGTGGAGTACCTGTCGGCCCGCTGCCTGGGCCTCGTACCCGCGATCTGACTACCTACGTTTGCCGACCGCGTTGTCGCTGCGGCTGTGAGCTGGCGGCGAGCGTTGTCTCGTGACCAGCCTGTTGCCGCGACCAGCTCGTCCAGCATCCGTCCCCGGTCCTTCTTCGACGCCGCCTTGTAGCTCTTGGCGTAGGCAGTCGTGATCTCCACGCGCGGCGTCCTCGCTCGCTCGCCGTCCCTCACCAGTGCGGCTACATGAGACTGCTCCTTGGCCATGTGTGCCCAAAGCGGCATCGCGGTTCCGTTCTCTCGGCTGCCGTTCTACCTACTAAGACCTCCCGGAAGGCCGGATCCTGACGTCGGGCACAGAATTTCTTCGGACACTTGGGAGCCGGCATGACGCGCCATCGATCTGGCCGTCTGGCGGCAATTCCTGATCGCCTGCGGTGACAACCTTGGCTCCGAACAGATGGGGCCAG
>CXWJ01001149.1_pt1 | contig 16074 bp, 13 predicted proteins | sample 590841 | NCBI WGS metagenome assembly CXWJ01 (sample SAMEA3498367, study PRJEB10139) | wastewater metagenome | biome: wastewater treatment plant; material: activated sludge | place: Austria | collected 2015-01-21 | reverse complement strand
GATGATCGACCCCGACATGGCCCCGCCGGGCAAGCACGTCATGTCCTGTTTCGTGCAATACGCCCCCTACAAGCTGGCCGATGGGCCGTGGACGGATGAGAAGCGCGAGGCGTTCGGCGACGCGGTGGTCGATGTGCTGGAGAGCGCCTTCCCCGACATCAAAGACATCATCCTGCACCGGCAGGTGCTGACCCCGGCGGACGTGGAGCGCATGACCGGCATCACCGAGGGTAACATCTTCCACGGCGAACTGAACCTGTCGCAGCTCTTCTTCCTGCGCCCGGCGGCCGGCTACGCCAAGTACCGCACGCCGATCAAGGGCTACTACCAGTGCGGCTCCGGCACGCATCCCGGCGGCGGCATCATGGGCGCGCCGGGGCGGTTGGGGGCGTTGGAAGCTCTCAAGGATAACAATTAACATTGCAGGGGAGCAGGGGAGCGGGGGAGCAGGGGAGATTGGATCACCCCTGCTCCCCTGCCCCCCTGCTCCCCTGCGATCTAAGGAGACACATTCCATGACCGAACACTACGACATCATCGTCATCGGCGGCGGGCATAACGGGTTGGTGGCGGCGGCGACGCTGGCCCAGGCGGGCAAGCGCGTGCTGGTCGTCGAGCGGCGCGACACACTGGGCGGCGCGGCGGCAACTGAAGAAATATTTCCCGGCTTTCGCATCGATACGGGCGCGACCGACGCCGCGCTATTCCAGGACGAGATCATCCGTAAGCTCGACCTGACGCGCCACGGGCTGGCCTTTCGCGAGAACCCGGCGCTGCTCTTCGCCCCGCAAGCCGACGGCCGCGCCCTGACCATCTGGCGCGACGAGGCCCGCACCGTGACCGACATCACCCGCTTCAGCGAGCGCGACGCCGCCCGCTGGCCCGCCTTTCGCCGCCAGGTGGAGCGCATAACCGGCCTGTTGCGCGGCATGCTGCTGCTGGCCCCGCCCGATCTGGCCGGGCTGCGCGGCGGCGACGTGATGGGCTGGGCGCCGCTGGCCCTGCGCTTGCGGCGGCTGGGCGGCGACGACATGATGGAACTGTTCCGCCTGCTGCCCATGGCCGCGCAAGCCTATCTCGACGAATGGTTCGAGAGCGACGCGCTGAAGGGCGCGCTGGGCGGCTCGGCCGTCGTGGGGGCCACGCTGNNGCGCAGCGCGGGCACGAATCTGACCTTTTTCTACCAAAACCTCGGCGGGCTGCTGAACCACCGCTTCGTGGTCGGGGGCATGGGCCAACTATCGGCGGCGCTGGCCGGCGCGGCGCGGGCCGCCGGGGCGACCATCCGCACCGGCGCGGGCGTGGCCCAGATTCTCATTGGCGACGGCCTGGAAGCGGCGGCCGTCGGCGTGCGGCTGGAGACGGGCGAGGAGATTCGGGCCACGACCGTGCTGTCCAATGCCGACCCGCGCCACACGCTGTTCGACCTCGTCGGGCCGCAACAGTTGGAGCCGGAAGTGATGCGCCACGTGCGCAACATCATGTTCCGCGGCAGCACGGCGCGGCTCAACCTGGTGCTCAGTGAGGTTCCGGCGTTTGCCGGGCTGGCCGACAATGCCCAACTCGGCGGCCGCATCCGGTTAGCCCCCAGCCTCGATGCCATCGAGCGCGCCTACGATGCCGCCAAATACGGCCGCTTCTCCGATAAGCCGTACCTGGAGATGTATCTGCCGACGCTCCACGAGCCGACGCCGGGCGGCCATGTCCTGACCGTCAACGCCCAATACGCGCCCTACACGCTGCGCGAGGGGGATTGGACGACGCAGGGCCAGGTCTTCGCCGATACGGTGCTGGATACGCTGGCAACGGTGGCCCCCGGTATTCGCGGGCAAATCGTGCATTGCCAGATCGTTACGCCGCTCGACCTGGAGCGCGTCTACGGGCTGGCCGAGGGCAGTATCCACCACGGCCAGATGGGGCTGGAGCAGATGCTGGTGATGCGGCCGATTCCCGGCTGGAGCCGCTACGAGACACCGGTGCGCAACCTGTATCTGTGCGGCGCGGGGGCGCATCCCGGCGGCGGCGTCACCGGCGCGCCGGGCTATAATGCCGCGCGGGCCGTCCTGTCCCGGGTGCGACCCACTTTCTGAAGTGGGTTGCACCTTTCCTAACAAGTGCCCCCAGTGCAACGCACCTCAGCGGGTGCGACCCACTTTCTGAAGTGGGTTGCACCTTTGCTAACAAGTGCCCCCAGTGCGACGCACCTCAGCGGGTGCAACCCACTTTCTGAAGTGGGTTGCACCTTTGGCCCCCAGTGCAACGCACCTCAGAAGGTGCATCGCACTGGGGGCACCTGAATGCGTGGTTGCAACTCGTTTCCCTCACCCTGCGTAGAGGAAATGGGACGCTTAATTACCCGGCGTACCCATTAAGGAGTGAACCGGATGTTACGCAAACTCTTGATCGCTCTCCTGCCCATCGCCCTACTTTTCTCCATCGCCGCCCAGGATGATAAAAGCTATAGCGCCGACCGCTTCGACGTGGACGTGGCGGCGCAGTATGACCGCTCGCTGCTGGTCGAGGAGACGGTCACGTTCCGCTTCGTGGGCGGGCCGTTCAGCTTCGTCTTCCGCGAGCTGCCGACCGACCACACCGACGGCATCACCGACATCGTCGCCGGGATGGATGGCGCGGCCTGGCCGCAGGGCACGGGGCCGGGGCAGGTGGAAATCACCGGCCGCGATCCCATTGTCATCACCTGGCATCTATCGCCTACGTCGGACGCGGTGCAGACGTTCACCCTGTCCTATCGCGCCCTCGGCGTCGTGGAAGGGGGCGAGACGGCCGACGTGCTCGACTGGCAAGCCCTGCCCGACGAGTACGAATACGACATTGCCAGCAACCGGACGACAGTCACATTCCCCGCCGAAGCCCAACTACTCGGCCAACCGGAAGTGCTGGCGGGCAAATCGGAAATAACTGTCGAGGGCAACCGGGCCGTCTTCACCCAGGGCAACCTGTCGGCCGGTGACCCGCTGGTCGTGCGGCTCAACTTCGCCCCCGGCTCCTTCAGCGAGACGTTGCCAACCCGGCAAATACAGACCGCCGCGCAGAACAGCCGGGCGTGGCTATGGATTGTGGCCGCCGTGGCGACGCTGGTGGGTGGAATCCTCCTATCCTTCGCCGCCGCCCGCCCCTATCACCGGCCGGCCGTGGCCCGCGCCGAGCAGCTGCTCCACAAACCGCCGAACGAGTTGCCGCCGGCGCTGGCCGCCAGTCTAACCGGCGACGCGACGGCCTCGGTCGGCTGGCCCCACGCCCTGGGAACGCTGTTCGATCTGGCCGGCCGCGGCCTGATCACCATCGAGGAAACGGTCGAGAAGAAGTGGTATAACAACGCCGAGTTTACCCTTACCTACCACCCGCAGGCCGCCAATCTGCGCCCGCACGAACAGGAGTTGCTCGACCTGCTCTTCACCGACAAATCGGGCACGCCGCAGACCAACGTCACCTCAACGGAAATGGGCAAGCTCGTCACGTCCTCGCGCTGGAAGCGATACACCGATCGCGTGAAGGAAGAGTTGCGGCAAGGCGGCTTTGTGGATAAGGCGACCGAGGACGGGCGTAACCGGGTGATGATCTGGGGCGTCGCCGTGATGCTCTTTGCCTTCCCCCTGTTCATCGCCGCCTTCCTCCTCAGCTCTCTATTCGGCTATTGGTCGTTGTTGCTGGTTGCTGCCGTGTTCACCGTTGGGCTAATCCTGACCCTGAGCGGCGTATCCATCTCAACCATGTCGGCCGCTGGGGCGCAGCAAGCCGCGGCCTGGGAGCCGTTCAAGCGTTTCCTGCGCGAGGTTTCGCGCGGCAAGGCCGAATTGCCCGACGTGGCTTACTACGACGCCTATCTGCCCTATGCCACCGCCTTCGGCTATGCCGGCGACTGGATGAAGCGCTACGCCTCTTCCGGCTATGACCGCGTGCCGGCCTACTTCCATTCCCTGACGGCCGACGGCTTCAATGTGGGTGCTTTTGTGGCCATCATGGCCGCCACGTCGAGTTCCGGCGGCGCGGCCTCGGCTTCGGGGGCCGGCGCGGCCGGGGCGGGCGCGGCCGGCGGCGGGGCCAGCGGCGCGGGTTGACGGTAGACAACGACCCCGCCCGGCCTTACAATTGAATTGACAACGGTATTAATCCGGCCGGTTCTCATCAGATGGCTGTTTGACAACCGGCCGGAAAGCCGCCAACTGGTGTTGGCAACAAATGGGGGTTTACGATGAAACGCATTGTTCTGGTGGGTTTACTTCTGGTGGCCGCTCTGGCCGCCGCCGGTTGCGGCATGATCGCCACCGGCGAATCGGCCGGCGAAAAGGCGGCGCAGATCGCTGAGTTCGACGTGCCCGAAGGCTTCGCGCCCGACTTCGGCATGGACGTGGGCGGCACGGTGATGGTCGGCTACAGCCAGCCCAACACCAGCAGCCACTTCTTCCTGATCCAGGCCCCCGAGTCGGCCGGGATGAGCCGGGAGCAACTGGAACAAGCCTTGCGCGACGGGCTGGCCGCCGGCGCGGGCAGCGAAGCCGTGGAGGCAACCGAAGTCGAGGAGATTCCGGTGACGATCCGCGGCGAAGAGGTGACGGCGACCGTCGGCTCCGGCAGCGGTTCGGGCAGCGCGGTGCGCGTGTTGACCGTGCCCTTCACCGGCGACGGCGGCCCGGCCCTGCTGCTCTACCAGACGGCCGAAGCCGATTGGGATCAGGCCGCGGTGGATGCTTTCCTGGCTTCTTTCCGCTAATCTAGCGTGATGACCGATCGAACCGCGGCCCGCGTCGCCGGGCATCTGGCGGCGTTGGCGCGTTGGCCCGACGGTCGGCCGGTCGGCTCGCCCGCCAACCACGCCGCCGAGGCGTACATAGCCGGCGTGCTGAGTGACGCCGGCTATGATGTCGAGCGCCAACCCTTTGACTGTGTTGATTGGCGTCTGGAAGACGTGGAACTGCGACTGGCCGATAGACTCTTGCCCGCGCGGGCTAACCCCTTCTCGCCGCCATGTGACGTGAGCGCACCCGGCTATGCGGTCAGCAATCTAGCCGAACTGGAAGCGGCTAATCTGGAAGGGCGTGTCGCTCTACTGCATGGCGAATTGACCGCCGAGCCGCTGTTCCCCAAGAACTATCCCTTTTTCACCGTCGAGCAACACCGGCGCGTGATCGAATTGCTGGAAGCAAAACGTCCGGCGGTGGTCATCACCATCAGCCCCCTGACCGGTCCGCCTGCGCCGATTATCGAAGATGGCGACTTCACACTACCATCCGTCACCGTGTCGGGCGACGTAGGCGAGGCCCTATTGGCGGCGGCCGGCACGCCCATTGCCGTCCGGCTGCGCAGCGCCGCCCGACCCGGCTATGGGGCCAACGTAATCGGCCGCCGCGTCACCCCATCACGCGAGAAGCTGATCATCAGCGCTCACTTCGACACTAAACCAGGTACGCCCGGCGCGCTGGATAACGCTGCCGGCGTGGCCTGCATCCTGGCCCTGGCCGAGCGCTTGGCCGCGGCGCCACCGGCCATCAATCTGGAATTCGTCGCCTTTAACGGTGAAGACCATTACGCCGCGCCGGGCGAGGTAGCCTATCTGGCCGGCTGCGCCGGCGATGTCGGCCGCATCGCCCTGGTCGTCAACGTGGACGGCGTCGGTCTGCACAACCAACCGGTCACCGTCGCCTTCTTCAATTGCCCGGCCGAATGGGTTGAGGCGACGCGCGCGATCATGGGCGCGCGACCGGGGCTGGCCGAGGCCGAGCCGTGGCCGCAAGGCGACCATTCGCTATTCGCCATGCAGGGCGTGCCCTGTATCGCCCTGACTTCCGGCGGCATCTTCGACATCTTTGATAGCGTCATACATACCGCCGGCGACACGCTGGCCGGGGTCGATCCGGAGCGAATAGCCGCCGCGGCCGACTTCCTGGGGAAGCTACTGAGCCAATTAGAGCCACCACAGCCAATTTCAGCGGGGCGTACCGGCCGATAGCGGCCGAGCGCCGAATGCCTAGAATCCGCCCACGCACCACTCTCTCCTCCATTCCGGAAGATGCGCGCCATCCCCAACTATGATAAGATGCGACCCGCCCCAGTGGTGCAGGTAATGGAAAACAGTTTCGTCAGGTGTACTGTAAGATCACGGCTGTAAAGTGAACAGATTGTGTGACAATCACGGCCCCCGGAAAGGGCTGACAGCAGTAAGGATTCGTTTATGGAGAAAGACCTTCAAGACAGCGACCTGACATCGGCCATCGCTGAACCCATTGACTTTACCGAGCCGCCGGCCGTCGAGGCGGAGCAGGGCAGTAGATTACAACGACTCTGGCGCGCTGTTTCCTTCAAAAAAATCGGACTGTTTATCGTCAGTCTGTTTCTCTTCATTCTGGCCCTGACCTTGATGAAGGACGGGGCGCGCGGCCTGGCGCCGTTCGTCGAGAACCGCTTTTCGCTCGATAGCGCGGCCAATACGATGGGCTTCGGTTGGCTCTTCGCCTATCTGGTGATGAGCGGTTCGCCGGTGGCAGCCTCGGCCCTGACCTTCCTGGACGCGGGGATCATCACCGCCGTGCAGACCTTCACGATGATCATCGGCAGCCGCATGGGGGCCAGCTTCATCATCCTGTTCATCGGCTTCATCTACGTGCTGCGCGGTCGCAATCGTTCGACCAGCCTGAGCATGGGCCTGCTGTCATTCACCGTCACCGGCACGTTGCAGGTCGGCTCGCTCATCATCGGCACGCTGCTGCTGACATCGGGGGTGCTGGGCCGGTTCGATTTCGGCGACGGTCTGGCGGTTGTCGCCATTACCGATCTGCTGTTCGACCCCATCGCCAACTTCTTCAAGAGCTTTCTGCCGACGTGGGCCTTGTTCCTCGTCGGGCTGGGCATCATCCTGGTGACGTTCAATCTGTTCGACCGCTGCCTGCCGGAGATGACGATCAAGGAGAGTCAGGTCGGCCGGGTGTCGCGGCTGGTCTACCAACCGCTGATCATGTTCCTGCTCGGCTCGGCGGTGACGCTGGTCTCCATGTCGGTCAGCGTCTCGCTCAGCATCCTCGTGCCGCTCAGCCATCGCGGCTTTGTGAGGCGCGAGAACGTCATCCCCTATATCATGGGCGCCAACATCACCACCTTCATCGATACCCTGCTGGCGGCCGTGCTACTCAATAATCACGAGGCCGTCTCGGTCGTGCTGGCCGAGATGCTGGGCGTGGCCCTTTCAGCCCTGGTCATCCTGTTGGTCGCCTTCAAGGCTTACGAACGTTCGTCGCTGCGCTTTGTCGGCTGGGTGACGGAGCGCAATGTGAATCTGGCGCTGTTCATGTTCGCCATTTTTATCGTGCCGATCCTGTTGGTACTGAGTTAGAACGAATTGAACGAGCAAGCGTAAAGAATATAGGCCCAGGATATGGTAAAGCGATTGCGTAAGAATGTGCTACTATTGGCGGTAATGGACTGCCCCCCGAAGCGTATCGGTTAAGGCAACCAGAAGGAGTTTGGTATGCGTGTTTTGCTCGCCACCGGCGGCCCCGGGCAATCGGAAATCGGCATTCGCCAGTTGATGCTCATGGCGGAGACGACCCCGCTCCAGCCCACGGTGCTCACCGTCATCAAGCATAGTGAAGAACAACAGGAAGGGGCCGAAGTGTTGGCCCATGCCGCCGAGTTGCTGAACCCGGTATTCGACAACGTGCAATACAAGGTTCGCGTCGGCCAGCCGTGGGAAGAGATCGTGCGCGAGAGCGAAACCGGCCAGTACGATCTGTTGATGATGGGCCAGCGTCAATCACGGCCGCTGCTGACGCGCATTCGCGGGCTGGTGACACAAAAGGTGGTGGCCCGCGCCTCGCTGCCGGTGCTCATCGCCAAGCGCGAAGCCCGGCCGCTGCACCGCATCCTGGTGTGCGACAGCGGCGCGCAATCGCCGTCGCTGCTGAAGATGTTCCGCCTGCGGCTGCCAAAAATCCTGTCCGGGGCCACCAACGTCACCGTGCTCCACGTCATGTCGCAGATCAGCGCCGCGCCGGGCATCCGTGGCGAAGATTTACAATCAACGGCCGAGGAATTGATGCGCGCCAAGACGCCCGAGGGGGCCATCCTGGAGAACGACCTGGCCTATCTGGGCGGCATGGACCTGCGGCCGCGGGCCAAGGTACGCCACGGCCTGGTCGTCGATGAGATCGCCACCGAGGCGCGCTCCGAGGAGTACGATCTGGTCGTCATCGGCGCCCATCGCGATGAGGGGCTGCCCCGCTTCCTGCTGGACGACCTGGCCCACGAACTTGTCCTTGACGTGGAGCGGGCCATTCTGGTCGTGCGCTGACCGGCCCGGCCTAGGCGTCGCTGCGCCAGATGGCGATGCCGGTCAGCAGGCGGCAGACGGCGGCGAATAGCAGCCCAATCGTGATGCCCCACCACCCGGCCAGGGCCGGCGCGAGCAGCGCCCCCAGCAGAATACCCGCTTGCAGCGACATATTGTACCACGCCAGATAGGCCGGCCGGCTATGGTCGGGCGTTTTGTCCAGCACGTAGTTGCCCACCGCACCGCCGGCCAGCGCCCAACCCGTGCCGCCCATGATCGACGCGAACAGATAGAGCGTGGCCCCGTTCGCCTGCGACAGGATCGCCGGGTAGAGGCTGATGACGAGGATGCCCAGGGCCATCGTGCGCTGGTGGCCGAAGCGGCGCGTCACCCGATCCAGTTGCGTCGAAGCCAGAAAGAGGGCCACGTAGAAGATACTGTTGCCCAGACCGATGATCGAATCGTTCAGGCCAATCTCGCGCACCAGATAGATGGGGAAGAGGGGCACGGCCAGATAGAGCGTCAGGTGCATGGCGAATACCAGCACCAGCACCTTGCGATAGGGCAAATCCTTGAGCGGATTGAACCAGCGGCTGCTGCTGAGCGGCTTGTCGCGCACCAGGAAGCGCAGGCCGACGGTGGTGCGTAGGCTTTGCCAGGCACCGGCCACACCGGGTTGTGCCCAGTCGCCCATGCTTTGGCCGTTACCGGGCTTGCGGTGCTCGTCGGCCGGCCGCACGAACCACAGGTGCAGCGAACTCATGGCTGCGCCGAGAAAGCCCAGCAGAAAGACAAGCTGGTAGCCCATCGGAAAGGGCATGGCGTTGAGCAGCCAGCCGCAGACGAGGGTGACGGCAATCGACGTCAGGGCGTAGGCGGCGTTACGCACGCCCACGATCTGTGCCCGCCACTCCGGCGGCACGGCGGCGGCAAACAGGCCGTTGAAGCCGATGGCCAGGGCTGTGCCCGGAATGCTCATCGCCACCGTCAACACCACCAGCGCCCAGACCTGGCCCGGCGGGGCGAAGAGCAACGGCAGGAAAACCCACAGGAGATAGAACCAGCGATTCAGCACCGACGAGGCGAAGGTGGCCCGGCTGATGCGCTGATCCTGGAGCCAGCGCCCGGCCGGCAGGGCAAACATCAGATTGACGATGGCCGGGCTGGCGTTGAGCAAGCCGAGCTGGAAGGCACTGGCCCCCAGCCGGGTGGCGTAGACGGCGACAAAGGCGATGGCGCTGCCGTTCAGCACGCCGAACCAGGCGATGTCGAAGATCAGGTGATTGAAGTTGGAGCGGTGCTCGGCCGGGACGGGCCGGGCACGGGAAGAAACGAGTGAAATAGCCATAAACGCATCGGTCGGACGGCCGATCGGCCGTCACGTCATTAGATAATTGTCTATAATACCATAAAAATAACCCCGCGCTGTAAAGCGGGTTACGCCCAATTGTGCGGAATCAATCCGCTTCGGCAACGATCTCCATGCGGCGGGCTTGGACGATTGTCTGGGTTACCAATGGTGGTAAAGTTGTCGAGACTGGCTCATTGGGCGATAGATGATTCTGCCCAATGACGACGTAGAAGCAAAGGAGATAGGTTGTATGGATCGCACCGAATTGCTACATCAGGTTCGCGCCGGGCGGGCTGAACTGGAAGCGGCAATGGCCCGCTTCGACCGCCACGATCTGACCACGCCCCTGTTGCCCAACGGCTGGTCGATCAAGGACGTCATCGCCCACCTGGGGGCGTGGGAACGGCGCATGGTGACACTCTATGACATCCTGCGCGCGGGCGAAATACCCCAGGATACAATCGAGGGCGACACGATGGATCAGTTCAACGCCCGCGCTCACGAGGAAAGCCAATTGCTGCCGTTGGGCATCGTCCAGATCAATGAATTGGAAGCCTATCAGGCGCTGGTGCGCATTGCCGAGACAGCCCCCGACGCCGATCTGTTCGACCCGCACCGCTTCGCCTGGACTGAGGGCGAGCCGTTCTATCGCTTTATCCTGGTCAATACGAGCGAGCATTACGCCGATCACGTGCCCGATTTGCCGGCCCAGAATTGACAGGTCAAAGAAATTCGCTGGTTTGCGAGGCGCGGCAACCAATGCTATAATCGGCGACAGATTATTGAGGGCTAGTTCAATCGGCAGAACGTCCGGCTCTGACCCGGAAGGTTGGTGGTTCGAGCCCACCGCCCTCAGCACCAGTACTCCCCCCATAGTGGGATGTTCTCAACCCAAATAAGAGGTAATAGTTGCCGCTATTACCTCTTTTTGTTGCCTATGGCGACTCGTCCAACTCCACGGTACGTTCCAACCAGGGTTGCACGGGGCGGTTATTGCCTGAAACAATGTCGGTGAAGGCGACGATTTGCTCGGCCGACATTTGAATCGGATTATCCATGACCATCCACTTCACATTTTCCTTGCAGCCGGGCGTGGTTAATGACCCGCTGTAGGTATAAAAAATGTGTTCGGCCGGCAACAAATCGGCCACATTAACCGTTGTGCCGGTGTCCACAGCCGCGGTCACCTCGGCCGGCAAATGATCCCAGACGGGGATAAACGCATCGTTACCGGCCCCCTCAGCGATAAATACCCCCACGACCGCCAGATCGCCATTTTCCGCCTGATGGACAAGATGCATCTCTACCGGATAATGCTCGCCGCCTTCCAAGTGCTCACTGGGAGCGTGGAAATGGAATTGCTTTAATTGGTAGGGGGTGCCGGAAAGAATGATCCGGTTGTTCTCGATGGCGTCGACCTGGATAGTATGTCCGTTATTGAGAATTTTGACCGGCGTCTCCCCATATTCAAACACGATGTTGTCTAAATCCGACAACCCGGCCCCGGCCAGATCGACCGGCGATTGTTGGCGGCCGGCGGCGCAGGTTTCATACTCCGTACGCAGTTCAGCCCAATGATCCGGGCCGGCGTCGCCCTCATACCCCCAATGATGAAGGATCACACACTGCTGCTTGTCGGCCGTGGCGACATACTCCAGCGTATTGCCGTCATGATCTTTCAAGACCCACTCGTGGCCGGCTGAAGTCTCCTGGTCAAAGGTTTCGCTGTCGGCCACCTGCCCATACTCGACAAGCGCCGGCGGTGAAGTGGCAACGTCTCGCCATATGACGGTCATCTCGTTGCCGCTGGCGTTGATGAATCGCACCGTTACTTCCCCCTCAGCCGGTAGCGGAACGGCGGCAAGATCGCACGAAACCTCATGTTCAGCAGTTTCAGCGGATTCCTGGCTCGCTTCATCCACCGCAACAGCCGCTTCGGCGGTCGGCACGAGTTCCGTCGCCGCCGCTTGCAGCGTCGATGCCCCTTGCTCAATCGCCTCTTGGACCTGGCCGGGGGCGGGCGAACATCCGGCAAGAACCGGAACGATGATGATCAGTAGCCCTATAGAAAGCATTGTTCGATTTATCTTCATTGCTATGACTCCATGCCTGGCAGACGGCGTGACGGATCGGCACAATTAGGTGCAAAATAGTAACAACGACAAGTTGATGAGGCAACATATCGGCAATTGTGAGGCGGCGACCGCCATGCTACACTTGACCGATCTTCTACGCGAGCGCTTGGTTACGAACAACACGTGATCATTGATCTACCACCTATCCCCATGAGCCACACCACAACCAGGAGATACCTGTGAACATCAGACCGGCGCGACCGGAGGATGTACCGGAAATCCTACAACTTGTAAACGACCACGCCCGGCGCGGCGACCTGCTGCCGCGCACGGCCGCTTCCATCCACGAGACGCTGGGCGATTGGCTGCTGGGCAAGGACGACGCCGGGGAACTCGTGGCCTGCGTCGCCATCTTCCCCTATTCGCCGGTGCTGGCCGAGGTGCGCTCGCTGGCCGTCCACGACCGGGTGAAGGGGGGCGGCTGGGGCAGCACACTGCTGAAGGCGCTCATCCTGGAGGCGCGGCGGCGGGGTTTTGTCACCCTCTTCGCCCTCACCCGCGCCGTGAGCTTCTTTGAGCGCGGCGGCTTCCACATCTCCAGCCGCGAGCGCTTCNNGCGCGATTGCGTCGGTTGCGCCCTGTATGAACGTTGTGACGAGACGGCCGTCGTGCTAAACTTGGTTAACCCACATCATGTGAATACCCGGCCGCTTGCCCCCCACCGGCAGCCGGCGGCCGTTGCGGAGCCGCCCCAAACGCAAGCTCAATCAACCCATCACCGATCCTCAGGAGAGAAAGTCATGTCTAAACCCAAAGTAGAAAAAGTCGTGCTGGCCTATTCAGGGGGCCTCGATACCTCGGTCATCGTCCCCTGGCTGCGCGAGCATTACGGCTGCGAGGTCATTTGCTTCTGCGCCAACATCGGCCAGGGCGACCACGAATTTGTCGGCCTGGAAGAAAAAGGATTAGCCAGCGGGGCCAGCAAGGTCATCATCGAAGACCTGCGCCATGAGTTCGCCAAGGACTTCCTGTTTCCCATGATGCAGGCCGGGGCCGTCTATGAGCGGCAATATTTGCTGGGCACGTCGGTGGCCCGGCCGCTCATCGCCAAGTGGCAGGTGGCCGTGGCCGAGGCCGAAGGGGCCGACGCCGTGGCCCACGGCTGCACCGGCAAGGGCAACGATCAGGTGCGCTTTGAGCTGACCTACAAGGCGCTGAACCCGACGCTGAAGGTCATCGCCCCATGGCGCGAGTGGGAAATTCGCTCCCGCGAGGATGCCCTAGCCTATGCCCGCGCCCACAACGTGCCCGTGACCCAGACCGAAAAGTCGATCTACAGCCGCGACGCCAATATGTGGCACCTGTCCCACGAGGGCGGCATCCTGGAAGACCCGGCCAATGAGCCGGAAGAGGCGATGTTCCAACTGAGCGTTTCGCCGGAGAACGCGCCGGACGAGGCGGAGATCGTCGAGATCACCTTCGAGAAGGGCGTGCCTGTGGCCGTCAATGGCGTACAGCTGCCGCCGGCGACGCTGGTGGAGACGCTCAACAAGCTGGGCAGCAAGCACGGCATCGGCCGCATCGACCTGGTGGAGAACCGGCTGGTGGGCATGAAGTCGCGCGGCGTCTACGAGACCCCCGGCGGCACGATCCTCTACGCCGCCCATCGCGAACTGGAATCGCTCTGCCTCGACCGCGAGACGCTGCATTTCAAGGAGCAGATGGCCCTGCGCTATGCCGAACTGACCTACTTCGGCATGTGGTACCACACCCTGCGCGAATCGTTGCAGGCTTTCGTGGAGGAGACGCAGAAGACGGTGTCGGGCTGGGTCAAGTTAAAGCTCTACAAGGGCAACGTCATCGTCGCCGGGCGCTATAGCCCCAACAGCCTCTACCGCGAGGACTTCGCCACCTTCGGCCAGGAAGACGTCTACGATCAGGCCGACGCCGCGGGCTTCATCACCCTGTTCGGCTTGCAGATGAAGGTCAAGGCGATGATGGAAGTCAGCGATGGCGGGCGCACACGGTATGCGGCGCCCGACTATTCAAAGTCTGAGACACAAACAAAGGTGTACTCTCACCCAGGTGGCCGGCTAGACTGATAGATTGTTTGCCGTCTATCATTTGCAACTTGCCGCGCAAGTCAAGCATATCAATAATGACGCGCCGCTTGCCGAAGTCCTCATCGGCCGCCGGCAATCGCGCTTCAATGGCCGCCGCAAAAACCTCTAGGCTTTGCAGTTGGTCATCTGTCAGTCCATCCGCGCTCAATTGTTGCAGCAATTGAGCGCGTTCTGTTTCTAGCGCCTTGATACCCTGCATCAATCGCTCACTACGTTCTGCCATAAGGTCGCGTAGCAAGTCGCCTTCCAGATAGGTATCAAGCGCCCTTTCCAGTTGTTGACGTTGCTTGGCTATCAGTTGTTCGGTTACGGCCAATTGATTGCGTATCGGCCGCCGCGCTTCCTCTTGGCGCGTCCGTTGCGCCTCTACTTGCGCCCGGATATTTGCAGGACTTGCCAGCGTATCTTTCACCCATTGCCATATCCGGTCATCCCATACATCGGCCCGAAACTGTGGCATATCGCAACTGTGAACGTAGTTATCGGAGTGCTTGGCGGCATTGCATCTGTAATAGAGATAGGTTCCTTTGGGCAGTCTGATTGCTTGTGTGCCGACAGACGCGCCACACCGCCCGCAAGTCATCCGCGCCCGCATTAAATAGTCATGGCGCGTGTTACGGGCCGCCATGACCTTGTTTTGTTCTTTATGGGCCTGGGATTGTGCCCACGTCGCCGGGTCGATAATCGGCGGCACGTTGACCGGGATATAGTTCTCTTTCGGGTTATATTCGTTCGTGAAACTGTTGTAACGGCCATAGTGCCAAACGCCGATGTAAGCCTCACGCTTTAGAATATTGTCAACGCCGGACGGCCCCCACTGCCCCGCGCCGCGCTTCTTACGGACTGACTTACCCTCTTTATCGGCCGGCGTGGGAATGCCCATATCCGTGAGTCGGCGGGCAATGGCCCGGATGGTTTCCCCGGCCGCGTACCAATCAAAAATCAACCGGACTATGGCCGCCTCATCCTCATTCACTTCCAGCCCGGCCCGGCCGTTGTTGTGTATCAGGCGATAGCCGTAAGGCGCACCGCCGCCGCCTACCATGACATTCCCATCTTTCACACTTCGCCGCCGCGCTCTGGCCGTCCTTTCTCGTATCTTCTCACGCTCATATTCGGCAACGGTCGCCCGGACGTGCTTTCCTAGCCGGCCCTCTGGCGTATCATCATATGCTTCCAAGACGTAAACGACGCTCACACCCGCCCGCTTGAATTGTTCTTCGATTACCAATTGCTTAGCCAACTTGCGGGCGAATCTGTCCATTTCCCTTACTACCAGCACGTCAAACGCGCCGCCTTCGGCCATGTCCAGCGCCCGGTTCAATTCAGGCGCATCCATCCGCGCCCCACTGACCCCGCGCTCATCTTCGGCTAGTTCGGCCACAATCGACCAGCCTTGCCCCTGGGCGTATTCACGGCACATGTCCAACTGGCCGGCCAAGTTGCGCCCTTCCTTACCCGTATCATCCCCGCTTACCCTCGCGTACAATATCGCCCTTTTCGTCATGGTATCCTCGCATATTCGGCCGGGGCGGCAACACGCCCGCCCCGGCCGCGTCAAGTCACTATCGCCACATACGCGCCACGAATGGCGTTGCAATCAGGCCGCCGATGTAACCGGCCAGCGCCCCGGTTATCATGCCCCGGTCGCCCGCCGCTATTCCAATGGCAACGGCAAAGCCAAAGCCGATAGACAGAAAAACCAACATTAACCGCCTGACTTCACGCTCCATTAGTTGCCCACCTTTGGCCCGCGCAATATGTAATATGTCACCGCCCCGCCCGTTGCCGCCATACCCGCCATGCCGGTTATCGTCCGGTCGCCATCGGTCAACAATGTGGCAATTAGGCAGGCCACAACCACAACCAAGCCCACTCTTAGGAATACTCTCAGGGAGTCAATATCAGGTTCCATCATGCCACCTATCAACCCGCGTACCCTCGCGCCATTCGCCGCCGCAACCGATAACGTGCTCGCGCAACCGTTGCCTATCCCTTTCGGCCAATTCGGCCGCCTTTTCCGGGTTGCGCCCTAGCCATGCTTGCCGCCGACAATAGGAGCTACAGAAGCGGCCATGTGGGCGGCGGGGCGTGAATTCGTCGCCGCAATTCTCGCAATGCGTGACGGTATTGTGACGTTTGGTATTGGTAGACGTTTCAACCGGGTTGCTTGCCCCGTTCTCTGTAAGCGGCCGTTCGGTGGGCGTTGCTACAGAAGCGCCGCCGGCCGTTGCGCCCTGGGCT
>CXWJ01003471.1_pt1 | contig 16112 bp, 22 predicted proteins | sample 590841 | NCBI WGS metagenome assembly CXWJ01 (sample SAMEA3498367, study PRJEB10139) | wastewater metagenome | biome: wastewater treatment plant; material: activated sludge | place: Austria | collected 2015-01-21 | reverse complement strand
AATTGCCGGAGGATTACTCGGCCGTGGGCAACCGCGATGCCGCTTTCGTGCTGGCTATCGCTGCCGGCTGGGAGCGGGCCGAGGACGACGCGGCCAACATCGCCTGGGTGCGCCGGACGTGGCAAGACCTGCGCCCGTTCTCCACCGGCGGCACGTACGTCAACTTCCTGACCGAGGAAGAAGGCGACCCGCGCATTCGCGACGCCTATGGCCGCAATTATGAACGGCTGATCGACGTGAAGACGCGCTGGGATCCGGCCAACCTGTTCCGGGCCAATAAGAACATCGCTCCACGCTCGTGACGGCTAGACCTGACAGGTCGGCAGCGCCGGCCCACTGCTGACCAAACCCATCCGCATCGCCGACCTGTCAGGTCTGGTATAAAATCGCCGGGATGATAGAGCGGTTCATCAACTGGCTCAATACCAAAGTCGCGCCACGGTTCACGTCCCTGGGCCTCACCTCCGGTTCGGTCACGCTGGAGGTCATCGGCCGCCGCTCCGGCCGGCCCATCCGCCTGTCCGTCACCCGCGTGCGGCGGGAAGGCCGGGCCTATCTGGTGGGGCTGAGCGGCGAATCGCACTGGGTGCGCAACGTGCGCGCCGCCGGCGGTGCGGCGACCATCATCGCCGGGCGACGCCGGCCGGTGCGCCTTGTTGAGATACCCATAGATCAACGCGCCCCCATCCTGCTCGGCTACGTCAACCAGCGGGCCTTCACCCATTCCGGCGCGCAATCGGCGCGCCACTTCTTCGGCCTGTCGTCGCCACCTACGCTGGAGGACATGGCCGCCCTGGCCGAACGGTATCCGGTTTTTGAAATTCTGCCCGCGACACAAGGGGAGCAAGCATGACCACGACTGTAGCCGATTCCACTTTCGAAGTTCACGACCCGGCCATTCTGGCCGGGGCCAGGGCCATCCTCGACGCCTGCCGCTCCGGTCAGGAGATGCAAGACGCGGTGATCGCCGCCGTCCGGCGCAATGAGCGCTGGCGCGGCGAGCAGTGCATCAACCTGCTGGCCCCCGAAGCGCCGACCAGCCCGGCCGTGCGCGCCCTGCTCTCGTCGGAGGTGGGCACGCGGGCGGCCGAGGGCCACATCGGCCGCGTCAATCGCTGGTTCGCCGGCACGGCCCACATCGACGAGATCGAGGCGTTGTGCGTGGAATTGCTGAAGCAAGTCTTCCGCGCCCGCTATGCCGATCACCGCCTCGTCGCCAGCATGATCGGCAATCTGGCCGTCTACACCGCCCTGACCGCGCCGGGCGACGTCATAATGAGCATCCCCCAGCCGTTCGGCGGTCACTCCAGCAATCGCCCCGACGGCCCGGCCGGCGTGCGTGGGCTGAAGATCGTCGACGTGCCCATGGATCCGGTCGAACTGGAAGTCGATCTCGATCTGTTCCGCAAGACGGCGGCCCTGGTGCGGCCGAAGTTGGTGGCGCTGGGCGCGTCGATGACCCTGTTCCCGTTCCCCCTGCGCGAGATGAGCGCGGCGCTGAACGAATGGGGCGGCAAGTTGTTTTTCGACGGCGCGCACCAGGTTGGCCTGATCGCCGGCGGGCAATTCCAGGACCCGTTGCGCGAGGGCGCGGCAGTGCTGACCGGCTCGGCGGGCAAGACGTTCAGCGGCCCGCAGAGCGGCATCATCGTCTGGGATGACCCGGCGTTGACCCAACCCATCACCCAGGCCATCTTCCCCGTGCTGGCCGCCACCCATCAGGTGAACCGCGTGGCGGCGCTGGCCGTTTCGGCCGCGGAGATGATCGCCTTTGGCGAACGGTACATGGCCCAGATCGTGGGCAATGCCCAGGCGCTGGGTGCGGCGCTGGCGGCGCGCGGCATCCCCGTGCTGGGCGCGCACAAGGGGTACACGCGCACCCATCAGGTCATCGCCGACGCGCGGGCCTTCGGCGGCGGGCTGGATACGGCCCACACCCTGGCCCGCGCCAACCTCATCACCAACAAGAATCTCATCCCCGGCGACCGGCCGGAGGATTGGGACCGGCCGGGCGGGCTGCGCCTGGGCACGATTGAGGTCACGCGGCTGGGCATGGGCGAGCCGGAGATGGCGACCATTGCCGGCTTCATGGCCCGCGTCCTGGTCGAACGGGAAGCGCCGGAGTCGGTCATGGAGGATGTAATCGACTTTCGGCAAGGGTATCAGACGCTGTATTACGATTTTGAACAAGGCTTGCCGCCCCATTTGCCGAACAGATCGTGAGCCGCGCCGTGCCCTTATCGCTTGACAGATGATCCCCACCGGCGGCGAGCGCGATGGCCTCGCGCCCGCCGCGAACGGTACACGCTTCGTAGAACCACCATGAACATTATGCACCGACCTTACTCTGAAGCCGCCGGCGACTTCAACCGGCTGGCCCGTTTCTTCATCGAGCATAACCGCTACCTGCGCGCCGGTTCCACCTGGTCCCTGGGCCGCCTGGCCGATTGGAAGTATGGTTTGTACGAGAACAAGACGGCCGTCCCCGCTTTTTGCGACCAGAATGCCCACCTGTGGTTCGATGGCTATGGCTATCTGATCGGTTTCGCCATCTCCGAGAATGGGGACGCCGGCTGCGACATCATCACCCTGGAGGGCTACCGGTTTCTTTATGGCCAACTATTGCAGTGGGCTTTAGGCAACTGGGGCGGGCGCGGGCCGGGGATGCGCACCGAGATCACCGCGCAACAGGCGCTCGAGGCCGAAGCTTTGCTGCAAACCGGCTTTGTTCTGGACGCCACCTTCTACCAGCGACGCTATGACCTGACCCAGCAATCCATGATAAACTACCCGCTGGAGCCAGGCTTCACCATCGTGGACATGGCGTCGCATCCCGACTATCGCGCCCAACGCATTCTGCGCGACGACGCTTTCCACAACAGGCATGACGTCGGCGAGGAGAGGTTGCAATGGGAGTTGCGTTTCTACAACCACAGCCACCAGGGGCCGCTCTATCATCCGGACACCGATCTATGCGTGATGGCCCCGGATGGCCGGTTCGTCGCCGGGTGCGAGGCGCTGATCGATGCCCACAACCTGGAGGCGGACGTCGAGCGCGTGTGTACCCACAGCGAGTTCCGCAACCGGGGCTTTGCCCGGGCGGTGATCGCCGCGTGTTTCGACCGCTTGCGGGGGATGGGCTTGCGTTCGGCCTATATTGCCGGTTACAGTACGGAGGCCATCGCCCTGTATGGGTCGATGGGCGCGATCGATGAAGTCATGGGTTACGTGTACAAGATGAGGCCCGTCAATTAACGTTGACCACGGTTCATTTTGGAGGTGTTGCATGAATAATTCACTCTCTTACTACGCCAGGCCCGGCCCCATGACCGATCCTGGTCGATATGGCGAGCACCTTGACAGCCTGCCGGCCGATATTCCCGNNCGGCCGCTAACCGAGGCCCGCGACCCGGCTTGCCGCCTCGTCGGCAATTGCCGCGATTTCTCGGTCATGCTGACGACTATGCTGCGCGCCCAGGGCGTGCCGGCCCGCGCCCGTTGCGGCTTCGCCGCCTACTTCGAGCCTGACCACTACGAGGATCATTGGGTGGTCGAATATTGGCACGCGGCCGAGAACCGCTGGGTGCTGGTCGATGCCCAACTGGACGAGCTGCAACAGCGCGTNNAAAGTTGAGTTGCTGCCCTGGGACATCTGGGGGCTGGCCTACGTGGAAGGCGGCGATGAGGCCCTGAGCGACGACGATATGGCCGCGCTGGACGACATGGCCGCGCTCAGCGGCGGCGACGTGCCCGACTTCGACCGCTTGCGCGCGCTCTACGAGGCCGACCCGCGCTGGCGCGTGCCGCGCACGATCCGCAGCTTCACCGGGCCGGAGCCGGTTAGCATCGATCTGGGGCTAGACTGATGGACGTTTACCTTGAAGTCGGCCGGATGCGCACCATTGCCGGGGTGCTGGCGTGGCCGGGCTGGACGCGCGTGGGCCGCGACGAGGCGACGGCGCTGGCGGCCCTGCTGCATTCCGGGGGGCGCTATGCCCGCGTGATCGGCACGACGGTGCTGGAATTTGACGCGCCCCGCTCCGTCCGGGCTTTTAGCGTGGTCGAGCGGATTCCGGGCAACAGTACGACCGATTTCGGCGCGCCGGGGCTTATTCCCCAGGCCGACCGGCCGCCGTTGGAGGCGGCCGAATGGCGCCGGCTGGGGCTGATCTTGCAGGCCTGTTGGGGCGCGTTCGACGAGGCATTCGCCGCCGCCGCCGGGCGGGAACTGCGCCGCGGCCCGCGCGGCGGCGGTCGCCAGTTGGAAGCNNCGCAGCACGACAAGACCGATCTGAACGAGGCCATGCGCCAAACACGGCAGGCGATCATGGATGCGCTGCTGGCCGCCGAGCGGGGCGAGATACCGGAACGCGGCCCGCGCGGCGGTGTCATCTGGCCGGCGCGCTACTTCGTGCGCCGCGTGGCCTGGCACGCCCTCGATCACGCCTGGGAAATCGAGGATCGCGCCGTATGACCCGGTGGCCGCAGGTGCAACGCACTTCAGAAAGTGCGCCGCACCTGTTCGCTTGATTTTCCCTCTGCCTTTATGCTATCCTGTCCCCGGTTGCTCTCGTCCCACCTGACGAAATCAGATACAAGAGGCTATGCCATATGTTTTCCCAGACTGACGATGCCGTTATTCTGCATGATGCCCCCGCCGTTGCCGGGCTAACCTTCCGCCGGTTCCGCGGCCCGAGCGATTACGCCGCCATCGCCACCGTGGGCAACGCCGCCCGCGAGGCTGACGGGTCGGAATGGGTGGTCACGGTCGATGACGTGGCCCGCATGTACGCTCATCTGGTCAATAGCGATCCGGCGCGGGATATGGTGATTGCCGAAGTCGAGGGCGAGATGGTCGGCTTCGTGCGCAGCGAATGGTTGCGAGAAGAGAGCGGACTCTTTCGTTACAAGTTCTCGCCGACCTTGCTGCCGCAATGGCGCGGGTGGGGCATTCGACGGGCTTTGCTCCGTTGGATGGAGGCGCGCATTAGGCAGATCGCCGCCGAGCATCCGGCCGACACGCCCAAAGTCTTCACTACCTCGGCCCAGGCCCAGGCCCAAAGCCTGATCGACTTGCTGGAGGGCGAGGGCTACCGGCCGGTGCGCACCTTCCACAAGATGGTGCGGTCGCTGGCGGGGCCACTGCCCGATTTCGCCATGCCCGACGGTCTGGAGATGCGGCCGGTCTTGCCGGAGCACTACCGGCCGATCTGGGACGCCTCCAGCGAGGCCTTCCGCGACCATTGGGGCAATAGCCCAGAGCCGGAAGAATACTACCAGGAGTGGCTGGAAGATCCGGTCGTCTTCACGCCGGAGCTATGGCAGATCGCCTGGGACGTGGCGACGGATGAGATTGCCGGGCAGGTGCGGACGTTCATTGATCAGTTGGAGAACGAGAAGTTCAAGCGCCAACGCGGCTACACCGAGTTTATCAGCGTCCGGCGGCCCTATCGCCGCCGTGGCCTGGCTCGCGCCCTCATCGCCGAAAGCCTGCGCGTGCTGCAAGCCCAGGGCATGACCGAATCGTCTCTCTTTGTCGACGCCGAGAATATCAGCGGTGCGACGCGGCTGTATGAAGAGTGCGGCTTTAGGACGGTCGATCAGTCGATGGCCTATCAAAAGGAGCTTTAGATCAAGATTCTTATCTTAGTTTCTTTTCTTGCGTTCTTCGCCCCTGGCCGCAACATAAGAATGGTGCGCTACATGTTGGATAGCATCAATGCGGTTTAACTTGAGGGAAATCTCTTATGACTCAACAACAATGGCGAGCCGTTGACGACTACATCACCACCCTGTTTGGGGCCGACGACCCGGCACTGGCGGCGGCGCTGCACGACAGCGCCGCCGCCGGGCTGCCCCAGATCGCCGTCACCGCGACGTTGGGCCGGCTGCTGCATCTGCTGGCGCGCACGGTGGGGGCGCGCCGTATCCTGGAGATCGGCACACTGGGAGGCTATAGCGCCATCTGGCTGGCGCGGGCCTTGCCGCCCGATGGCCGGCTGATTACCCTGGAGTTCGACCCCGTCCACGCCGAGATGGCCCAGACCAACATCGCCCGCGCCGGGCTGGCCGACCGGGTGGAGGTGCGCGTCGGGCGGGCGGTCGATTCGCTGGCCGCGCTGGACGCCGAGGCGGCCGAGCCGTTTGACCTGATCTTCATCGACGCCGACAAGCCCAGCTACCCGGCCTATCTCCACTGGTCGCTGCGCCATGCCCGGCCGGGGGCGCTGATCGTCGCCGACAACGTCGTGCGCCAGGGGCGTGTGGCCGACGCTGATGACGATGATGCCAACGTGCGCGGCGTGCGCCAGTTCAACGCCGCGCTGGCCGCCGAGCCGCGCCTGACGGCCACCATCCTGCAAACGGTGGACGGCAAGGGGTATGATGGCCTGGCGATTGCCGTGGTGACGGGCTGAGATGACCCGCGCCGTTGCCCTGCTGCGGGCCATCAACGTAGGCGGCCATACGGTCAAGATGGAGGCTCTGCGTGGTCACTTCGCCGAGTTGGGCCTGACCGGCGTCTCGACCTTCATCGCCAGCGGCAACGTCCTGTTCGAGGCTGAACCGGGCGACATGACCGCGCTGGAGGAGCGCATCGAGGCCCACCTGCGGGCAGCGCTAGGCTATGAGGTGGCGACGTTCGTGCGCTCGGCGGCCGAAATGGCCGCCATTGTCGCCTACCAACCATTTGCCACGGACGAGTTGGAGAGCGCCTTCGGGCTAATGGTGGCTTTCCTCAAGACCCCGCCGGACGAAGCGGGACGCGAGCGACTGCTGGCTTACCGGCGACCGAGCGACGACTTCGCCATTCACGGCCATGAGGTCTACTGGTTGCGGCGGACGCAGCAATCGGAGACAGATTTCAGCGGGGCCAGGCTGGAGCGGGCGCTGGGCAGCCCGGCGACGGTGCGGAATATTTCGACGGTGCGCAAGCTGGTAGCGCTGGTCGCAGTCAAGTAGTAATATGTTTGCATATCCACTTATCGCTTAATTCAACGTCGCATTACGAAATGCCGATCGGTGGAGGATACGCATGACAACGGTAACGGTTTCATCCAAGTATCAGATCATCATTCCCAAGGCAATTCGCGAGGCGCTGGACATTCGCTCCGGGCAGAAAATGCTGGTCATCCATTATCAAAACCGGATCAAACTGATTCCCGTTCGGCCAATCGCCGAGGCGCGCGGTTTTCTAAAAGGGATTGATACGACCATCGAACGTGATGGGGATCGATTATGAACGTTTCGGACTCGCCAAATCAAGAATTAAAAATTCGTCCTGTCGAACCGGCCGATATAGCCGAGTGGGTGCGCATGCGCCTGACGCTGTGGCCCGATTCGACGGCCGAGAAAGAGGGGGCAGAGGCGGAGTATTTGCTGGCCGGCTACCCTTCGCCGACGCTGATGGCGGCGTTTGTCTGCGAGCGGCCGGAGGGCGGGTTATGCGGACTGGTGGAGGTATCCATCAAGGAATCGTCCCCAGGCTGCGAAACCGACCGCATCGGCTTCCTGGAGGCGTGGTACGTCGATCCTGATTGGCGGAGGAGCGGCTTGGGTCGCGCGTTGGTCGAGCGGGCCGAAGCGTGGGCGCGGGCGGCCGGCTGCACCGAGATGGCCTCTGACACGACTCCCTTTTACCCCATCAGTCCCCATGCGCACGCGGCCCTGGGCTATGAGGAAGTCGCCCGCTACTTCCGCAAAGAGTTGTAGGGAGGAGAAGATTTATCCGCAGATTCCGCAGATTCCGCAGATTTCTTTTCTTAAATCTGCCAAATCTGCGGATAAAACTTGTTTTGGTACGCTGTACTCATTCGGTGAAAGGCGGGTCGAACAGGCTCGCGTCCGTGTGGTGGGCGCGGAAGAGAGCGGCGATATAGCCCATCCGGCTCGGCAGATCGCTCCAGTCGGCCACGGGCAGCGGCGTGGTCGCCAGCGGGGCCAACAGCGCCACCAGATCGGGATGGGCCAGGCGGCGCAGTTCGGCCGGCATTTCGTCGCGCAGTTCATCCCCCAGACGTAACACGCGCCCGCCGGATAGCTCCAGGGTCATCATCACTTCGGTGATCGCCAGGCGGCCGAGGCGCTGGGCTTCGTCGGCCAGCCGGTCGCGGGCGGCCAGCAGCGGCGCGGCCCGGCCGGTCAGTCGGGCCGCGGCCAGTCGTAGCTGGGCCGAGGGGTCGGGAAAGAGTTCATCCAGCAGGCGACGTCGCAACGCCTGTGGCTCATAGATCGGTGCGTCCATCGCCGCGCGGATCTGTGGTTGCAGCCGCGTCTGCTCGTGGAAGCCGATCTCCAGATTCGCCAGCAGCATCAATTCGGCGCGGGCTTTTTCGTCCGTTTCGCTCAGCGCGGCGTAGTAGTGGCCGAAGGCGGCGCGCAGCCGGCGCTGACCGTCGGGCGGGTCGCCGGGGCGCAGACCATCGAGGAAGGCGACCAGCGCGGCCGGGGTAGGCGGGCCGCCGTCGAACAGCGCCAGGAAGTGGGCGAAGGCCAGGCCGATCTCGGCGAATACCTTTTGGTTGCCGTGGGCTACGGCTTCGGCCACACGGTCGACGGCCGCCGCCGGGCTGAGAGCGTCGCGCACGGCGGCCACGGCCCCGACCAGGCTCTCAGTCGCGTCCTCGTTGATGAGCGCGCTCTCGGCTTCCAGGGTCTCGGCCGCCAGCCGGGCCTCCCGTGATTCGCCCACTAGCCGGGCCAGCGCCCGCCGTAAATCTTCGCCGCGAATGGATTGGCCGGCCTGGCGCGAGGCCCAGGTGGCGACGGCGCACCAGTTGGCCCCATCAGGCAGCCGGCGGCCCAGAGCCACGGCCAGGTCGTGGTAAGCCTGGGTGATCTGCCGGTTGCGGGCGATGGGGTCAGCCAGCGCCGCAATGCGGGTCACGTCGGCCGGGGTGGGTGGTCGGCGCTCGCGGAAGAGCGGGTCGGAGGTGGTCATTATGGTATGATACCATTCAAATCACGGCAGGTGCGACGCACTTTCCGAAATGCGTTGCACCTATGCCGGGAGTGCGGTAAATGCCGAAAGCGAATCCATCACCCGCTATCACTTACCTCGCTGTCCCCCCATCGGGCCACGGGTCGGGCGTGCTGGTCATTCACGCCTGGTGGGGACTGAACGATTTCTTCCGGGGCCTGTGCGACCGGCTGGCCGGCGAGGGGTTTGTCGCCGCCGCGCCTGATCTGTATGAGGGCCGGNNAAGCATTGGCGTCATCGGCTTTTCGATGGGCGGCCACTGGGCGCTGTGGCTGGCCCAACGGCCCGGCTTGCCCATTGGCGCGACGGTCACGTACTACGGCGCGCGGTCGGGCGACTTCGGCAACAGCCATGCCCCTTGCCTGGGCCACTTTGCCGAGACGGACGAATGGGTTTCGTCCGCGTCGCTTAAGAAGCTCAAGAAAAGCCTGGAGACGGCGGGTCGGGCCGCGGAATTTTACACTTATCCGGCCACAACCCACTGGTTTGCCGAGACAGACCGGAGCGACGTATACGATCAACAGGCGGCCGATCTGGCTTGGGGTCGTACCGTGGCGTTCTTGCGCCGGCAGTTATCACAAGCTGACTTTTAATGATGAACAACCAATCGATAATTACCGCTGATATGTTGGAGCATCTGCCGGAGCCGGTGCAACGCTATATGCGCTGGACGGGCGTCATCGGCCGGCCGTGGATTCGCACGGCGCGGGTGCGGCAGGTGGGGAAGTTCCTGCTGGCCGCCGACAAACCGTGGATGCCCATGACGGCCGAGCAGCTATTCACCACCGACCCGCCGGGGATGGAGTGGCGGGCGCGCTTCAAGATGTACGGGCTGCCGCTGTTCAGCGCCAATGACAGCTACCGCGACGGCCAGGGCCACATGTTCGGCAAGGCGGCGGGAATCTTCACGCTCTTCGACGACCGCAGCGAGAAGCTGACGCTGGGCACGTTGACGCGCTATCTGAGCGAAATGATCTGGTTCCCCATCGCCTACCTGGGCGACAATGTGACCTGGACGGCGGTGGACGACCGTTCGGCCGACGTGGCCCTGACCGACCACGGGCGGACGGCTACAGGGCGCATGTTCTTTGACGACCTCGGCCGGCCCGTCACGTTCGAGACGATGCGCTACAAAGAAGATAACGGCCAATACACCCTGCTCCCCTGGCACACGCCCAATCATGAGTACGGCGTGCGCGCCGGTCTGAATATCCCGGTGCGCGGCGAGGTCTACTGGCTCATGCCGGAAGGGAAACTCACCTATGGCGACTTCACTATCGTTGATGTCGCCTATAACGAGCCCAATGACGAGATCTGAAGCGCAGGGGAGCAGGGGTGAAAGGGAGCAGGGGGGCAACCTGCCATCGACCAACACCTTCTCCCCTGCACCCCTGCTCCCCCGCTCCCCTGCGTTCGACTGCCGCCCCGGCTGTGGCGCGTGTTGCATCGCCCTGTCCATCTCCTCGCCCATTCCCGGCATGCCCGGCGGCAAGCCGGCCGGGGTGCGTTGTATCCAGTTGACCGACGATAATCTGTGCAAGCTATTCGGGTTGCCGGAGCGGCCGGGGGTGTGCGTGCGGTTGCGGCCGAGCGCGGAGATGTGTGGCGAAACCCGGGAGGAGGCGATGGTATATCTGCAAGAATTAGAATCTCTGACATCCCCTGACTATGTTATACTTATCTGAGTAAGGGATATTTTTGCGCTATGCCATCAAAGCGGATTGGCGGGTACTTGTGCTACTTTGTTTCCTATGATTGCACAGAACCGCCGCATATTCATCTAGCAAAGGGTAAAGAGCGTTATGCGCCGAGCGCGAAGTTTTGGTTAGCCCCGATTGAGTTGGCGCATAATCGAGGCTTGAGTTCGCGCGATATTCAGGATGCACGGCGCATACTTCAAGAATATCAGACGCTTTTTCTGGAGATGTGGGATGAGCATTGCAACGATTGACATTCAACCGCGAGTGAGCGACATTGAGTTTACCGACAATATGTTGTCTGTTTGCCTCGTTGATGGGCGCATTTTACTCGTTCCCCTGGAGTGGTACCCACGGCTAATGGTTGCGTCCGAAACCGAGCGAAAGGATTGGCGCGTTTTTGAAGATGGCGACGAGCGGGACATTATTTTCTGGGAGGAACTAGATGAATTAATCCCGGCCATTGCCTTGCTCACGGGAACATCTAGTCGGGAGTCCAAGCGCTCATTCGATAAATGGCTTGCCGAAAGACAGGCCAACTGATGATCTTATCCAGAAGTTGGAATGCCTTCGAAAGCCGAAGCCGATGAAGTGGAAACTGTCGTAAAACGCTACAATATTGCCTATTCGGTGTTCGACTATACATTTCCTCGTGAAGCACTGATCCACGATGTGCGCTTCGATGACGCCTATATCCACGTTGAACTTACGGACGGTCGCATTCTCTCCATCCCTCTCTGGTGGATCCCCTCGGTCAACAATGCCGAACCGGAAGACAGGCTCAAGTTTGAGATCAATCGCAGCCGGACGATGATCGTCTGGGACCCGGATAAGGGCAACATCAACGATGAGTTGAGGATAGAGGACTACTTGACCGCCAGATCTTCGTAAGGCCTGGAGCAAAAGATGAGCCAAAAGCTCGACTTTGACTTTGAAGTAAGTGGGCAGAAATAAATTCGTTTCCTGCCCACTTATCCCCATACTCGATTATTGCCCCTTTGCCCACGAATCCCGCAGCGACACCGTCCGGTTGAACACCAGCCGGTCGCCTTCGGTATCAGGGTCGACGCAGAAGTAGCCGTCGCGGACAAACTGGAAGCTGTCGCCGGGCTGGGCCGAGGCCAGGCTCGGCTCCACCAGCGCGTCAACCACCCGCAACGAGTCGGGGTTCAGGTTGTCGATGAAGTCGGCCACGTCTTTTTCCGGGTCCTCTTCCTTAAATAACCGGTCATACAGGCGCACCTCGGCCGGGATGGCGTGCTCGGCCGATACCCAGTGGAGCGTGCCCTTCACCTTGCGGCCGTCGGTCGACGTGCCGCCGCGCGTGGCCGGGTCGTAGACGGCGCGCAACTCGACGATGCGCCCGGCCGAATCCTTCACCACGCCGGTGCAGGCGATATAGTAGGCGCTCATCAGCCGCACCTCCGTCTCCGGGGCCAGCCGGTTGAAGCCTTTCGCCGGCGTCTCCATGAAGTCGTCGCGCTCGATGTAGATCTCGCGGGCGAACGGCAGTTGGCGCGACTCTTCGCGCGTCTTGTCCTGCTTGTAGTAGGGCACGTCGAAGAACTCCTCCTTATTCTTGGGATAGTTCTCGATGACCACCTTCAGCGGNNAGGTTCAGCACGTCGCGGGCGGCGTTCTCCAGCACGTGGTAATCGACGGTGCTGTTGGCCTTGCTGACGCCGATGCCGTCGGTGAAGGCGCGGATGATCTCCGGCGTGTAGCCGCGGCGGCGCAGACCGCGCAGCGTCCAGAAGCGGGGGTCGTCCCAGCCGTCGACGTAGCCGCCCTGCACCAGCCGGATCATCTTGCGCTTGCTCATCACGGTGTAGGTCAGATTGAGCCGGGCGAATTCGATCTGCTGCGAGCGGCGGATGCCCAGCGCTTCCTGGAACCAGTCGTAGAGGCGGCGGTTGTTCTCGAACTCCAGGGTGCAGATGGAGTGGGTGATGCCCTCGATGGAGTCGCTCTGGCCGTGGGCCCAGTCGTAGGTGGGGTAGATGTGCCAGGCGTTGCCCGTGCGCGGGTGGGGCGCATGGAGGATGCGGTACATCACCGGGTCGCGCAGGGTGATGAAGTTGGAGGCCATGTCGATCTTGGCCCGCAGCACGCGCGATCCCTCGGCGAACTCCCCGGCGCGCATGCGGCGGAACAGGTCGAGGTTCTCCTCAACCGTGCGGTCGCGATAGGGGCTGTTGCGGCCCGGCTCGGTCAGTGTGCCGCGATGCTCGCGGATTTCGTCGGCGCTGAGGTCATCAACATAGGCCTTACCATCGCCGATGAGCTGCTCGGCCCAGGCGTAGAGCTGCTCGAAGTAGTCGGAGGCGTGGAAGAGGCGGCCGTCCCAATCGGCCCCCAGCCAGCGCACGTCCTCCATGATAGCGTCGATGTACTCCTGCTCCTCCTTCTCCGGGTTGGTGTCGTCGAAGCGCAGGTTGAACTGGCCGCCGTAGTCGCGGGCCAGCCCATAGTTGAGGTTGATCGACTTGGCGTGGCCGATGTGGAGATAGCCGTTCGGCTCCGGCGGGAAGCGGGTCTGGACGCGGCCGGCGTATTTGCCGGTGGCGTTGTCCTCGTCGATGATCGAACGAATGAAATTCGATGGCGTCGGGTTAGTTGTGTCGGTCATGGTAATCCTGAAGAGGAGAAACCACAGATTTCACAGATGAAGAGGAGTTGTCCGCAGATTGCGCAGATTTCGCAGATTATGAAGAAGAAATCTTAAATCTGCGTAATCTGCGAAATCTGCGGATCAAACTCTTAAAATCTACCCAATCTGCCTAATCTGCGGATAAATCCTCTTAATAATCTGTGCAATCTGTGTAATCTGTGGTTTCTATTCTTCTATCAATGCAATCGCCGTATCGAGCCGGGACAAAGAGCGGTCGCGGCCGAGGGCGACGATAGACTCGAACACCGGCGGCGACACGTCCTGTTGCGTGACGGCCAGCCGCAGCACGCCCAGGAACGGCCCGGCCTTGCCGTTGCTCGTGTGGGCCTCGCCGATGGCCGTCAGGCCGGCGGCGAGCGTGTCGGCGTCGAACGGCTGAGCGGCGGCCACGTATTGCCGCGCCGCCTGCAGGCCGCGCCGGGCCGCGTCGCCGGGCAGCTTGGCGTGCCCCAGGCGATCGGCCGCCGGCGCGGCTGTTCCTCCATCGTCCCACAGAAATTTCAGAAAGTCGGCGGCGTCGGTCAGCTTCTTCAGCCGCACGCCCAGCGACGGGGCCACGGCCAATAGGGCCTCGGCCCCGATCTCATACCCTTGCCGGTCCAGGAACGGCTTCACGGCCTGGGCCAGTTCCAGCGGCGTCATGTCCTGAATCCACTGCCCATTGAGCCACTCCAGCTTCTCGTAGGGCAGGCGGGTCGGCGCGGGGTTCACGTCCTCCAGCCGGAAGCGCGGGATGGCCTCGGCGATGGGAAACTTCTCGCGGTCGTCGCCGAAGGCCCAGCCGACGTTAGCCAGGAAGTTGGTCAGGGCCTGGGGCAGATAGCCGGCATCGCGGAACTCCTCGACCTTTACCAGCACCTCGCGGCCGCCGTCGTCGAAGGCCTGGGTGCGCTTGCTCAGCTTGCCCTTGCCGCTGGGGTTCAGCACCAGCGACAGGTGGGCGTAGATCGGGTGCTCCCAGCCGAAGGCGGCGTAGAGATTGATGTGCAGCGGCGCGCTGCTGATCCACTCGTCGGCGCGCAGGATGTGGCTGATTTCCATGAAGTGGTCATCGACGACGTTGGCCAGATGGTAGGTGGGCAGGCCGTCGGACTTCAGCAGCACGGCGTCGGCGATCTGGGCGTTGGGTACAATGATGTCGCCGCGGATGACGTCGGGGATAACCGTCGCGCCCTCCAGCGGGGCCTTGAAGCGCACGGCATACGACAGCCCCAATCTTTCGCGGGCGGCGATCTCCTCCGGCGACAGGGAGCGGCAGCGGCGGTCATAGCCCTGGTCGCCGCGGGCGGCCTTCTGGGCGGCGCGGCGCTCTTTTAGTTCGTCGGCGGTGCAGAAGCATTTGTAGGCGTGGTTGTGGGCCAATAGCCAATCGGCCCACTCGCGGTAGAGGGCGGCCCGCTCGCTCTGCACGTAAGGGCCATGGGGGCCGCCAATCTCAGGCCCCTCATCCCAATCCAGTCCCAGCCAGCGCAAAGCGTCGAGCAAGGCCTGCGTGGCCCCCTTGACGGCCCGCTTCTGGTCGGTGTCCTCGATGCGCAGGATGAATTGGCCGCCATGCCGGCGGGCGAACATCCAGTTATAAAGCGCGGTGCGCGCCCCGCCGATGTGGAGATAGCCGGTGGGGCTGGGGGCGAAACGTACGCGAACGGTCATAAAGAGAATAATCCACAGATTTCACAGATTACGCAGATTTTTCAGATCGACTTGCGCAAGCCGTGGGGTCTTTTATTACGAAGTGTAAGAATAGCAGAAAATGGGGAAGTTGGCAGTAGTTGCGTTTCAAGCGTCGAGTAGCCGGGATAGCGTCCATTGCCGACGGGCTACGCGGGGCGAGGGCGTTGAGCCGGTATGATTACCCGGCGTATCGGGAGTTGCTGGATGGTTTGGATGCGACGACGGGGTAGTTGTATGGTGTTAGTGCTGGATGAAACAGATTCTAGACAATTCCATGAGGTGGAGCAAAAACTATCAAATCTCATGCGATAAACTTAGGCGCTCTCCTCACTTTTGTATTCCAGAATATCTCCAGGTTGACAATTTAAGGCTCTGCAAATCGCCTCCAGGGTCGAGAAACGAATCGCCTTAGCTTTTCCATTTTTTAATATTGATAGATTGGCCATGGTGATACCCACCTTTTCTGAAAGTTCTGTGACACTCATTTTCCGTTTCGCCAACATCACGTCAATGTTTATTATTATCGCCATAAACATCACTCATACGGTTAAATCATTTTCTGATTTCATGTCTACTGCGTTTTGGAGAAGTCTTTGAAAGATCGCAGCAGCGGTTGCAATGACAATTGAGGCGAAACTGATCATAAATCCGAGCGCCGTCGGACCTGCCGGATCATCACCATGCACAAAGAAACGGATGTAAAGCAGTGCCAGCGCAATAAAACCAATAAGACTAAGGGAAGCAAACTTCATAATCTTTAGGGTATTAATCGCATCCTGGGTAAACGCTTTATTGGCATCAATGAGGTTTAATAGTTTGAATGCCTGGAATAACCCAACAAAAAACGGGATCGAGGCTATATAAATGTAGATTATAAGCGGATCTTTATAGATACTGATTAGATCCAAATTCGTTGCTCTTCCTTCTGTTTGAGGAAACCAGATAAGACCGACAAGTGTTACCACTCCGATCAGTATGAGTACGACTTTTAGAAATAGCGTTGAACCTCGTTTCATAGAAGTATACTACCATATAATTTATCGTTTATCAACATATTAATATCGTTATTTATATTCTCTCAGTGTGCAATTAA
>CXWJ01018174.1_pt1 | contig 16121 bp, 18 predicted proteins | sample 590841 | NCBI WGS metagenome assembly CXWJ01 (sample SAMEA3498367, study PRJEB10139) | wastewater metagenome | biome: wastewater treatment plant; material: activated sludge | place: Austria | collected 2015-01-21 | reverse complement strand
GTTCTGGCTCGAGCTCGTGCAGCTGTGGCGGGAGGCGAAGCCGTCCGCCATCCTGATGCGCACGACGGAGGGCATCGGCTACATCCCCGCGCAGGTGCCGCATCAGGCGCCGAGCGAGCGCGACATCATCGTCATCACGGAGAGGCCGCCCACGGTCTGAGACCGTTTTGGCGGGCCGCGGCATCCGTGGCAGAATGAATCTTTGTGTCCTGAACGGTTCTGCCTCAGGGGAACCAGTCGTCACGCGTCATGCTGACGGCCCCGGACGCACTTCATCCTTCCTTCCAGTACCGCGGTCGACCTGTGGCGGCCGCAGAGAGCAATGATCATGCAGATCCTCGACTCCGTCGACGCAGCATCCCTGCGTTCCGACATCCCCGTATTCGGCGCCGGCGACACCGTCAAGGTGCACGTCAACATCACCGAGGGCAACCGCTCCCGCATCCAGGTCTTCCAGGGCGTCGTCATCGGCCGCTCCGGCGACGGCGTGCGCGAGACCTTCACGGTCCGCAAGATCAGCTTCCAGGTCGGCGTGGAGCGCACGTTCCCCGTCCACAGCCCGGTGATCGACCACATCGAGGTCGTCACCCGCGGTGACGTCCGCCGCGCGAAGCTGTACTACCTGCGCAACCTGCGCGGCAAGAAGGCCAAGATCAAGGAGAAGCGCGACAACTGACGCGATTCCGTCGCAACCCCGGTGCCTTTCGGCCCGGGGTTTCGTCGTCTCGGCAGGTGTGGATGTGCGACCCTTGAACACAGAGGTGTGCTGACGTGCAGCGAGCCCGCAGAAGGATCTGAATGACGACCGAGCAGAAGGCACCCGCAGCGCCGGCGCCCTCATCCCGTTCCGGACTGAACGCCGGTCGGGATCGGCGACGCGGATGGCTGTCGTTCCTGCGCGATGTCCTGATCATCGTGCTCGTCGCGGTGCTGGTCTCCTTCCTCGTGAAGACCTTCCTGGTGCGCTCCTTCTACATCCCGTCGGGATCGATGGAGAGCACGCTGATGGTCAACGACCGGATCCTGGTCGACGAGATCACCCCGAGGTTCGGCGGGTACGACCGCGGCGACATCGTCGTGTTCCGCGATCCCGGCGGCTGGCTTCCGGTGCGCACCGAACCGCCCCGTTCGCCGATCGTCGAGGCGATCGACTGGATGCTGTCCCTCGTCGGCCTGTCCGCTCCGGACAGCGATGACCACCTCGTGAAGAGGATCATCGGGATGCCGGGCGACCACGTCGTGTGCTGCAATGCGATCGGTCAGATCACGGTGAACGACGTGCCGATCGACGAACGCGACTACCTGCAGCTTCCGAACTCCGACAGCCCGGCATCCGCCGACCCTTTCGATGTCGTGGTTCCCGATGGCCGGTTGTGGGTGCTCGGCGACAACCGCTACTCGTCGAAGGACTCGCGCTACAACCAGGAGCAGCCCGGTGAGGGCTTCGTGCCCGTCGACAACGTCGTCGGTCGTGCATTCCTGATCACGTGGCCGTTCGACCGATTCGGGATGCTGGACTTCCATCACGAGGTGTTCGCCGGGGTTCCCGCCCCGAGCGGCGAGACAGACGCGGAATGACCTCGTCGCGATGACCGTCATCGAGCCCCGTCTGACGTTGGAACGGCGCTTGCTGCGGGAGCACGCGATCGTCATCGCGTGCGATGAGGTGGGGCGCGGAGCCCTCGCCGGACCTGTGGCGGTCGGTGCCGTGGTGATCGATGCGGCCCGGTCGCGCAAGCGCGTGCCCCAGGGGCTGCGCGATTCGAAGCTCGTCCCGGCGCACCGTCGCGCAGAAGTCGCCGCCCGCGCCGCGTCATGGGTGTCGGCCAGCGCCGTCGGGTGGGCCAGTTCGGTCGAGATCGACGAGATCGGCATCATGCGCGCACTGGGTCTTGCCACCATCAGAGCGCTGGCCGATCTGCGCGCGCACGGCGTCGTGCCCGAGACGGCTATCGTGGTGCTCGACGGCAACTACGACTACATCACTCCCGCGGGCGGGACCGGGCTCACGATCCGCCCGGTGATCAAGGCCGACCGCGACTGCGCGAGTGCGGCGGCGGCATCCGTCATCGCGAAGGTCGCGCGCGATGCGCTGATGACCGAGCTGCACGACGAACTTCCCGCCTACAACTGGGCGCGCAACAAGGGCTATGCGAGCCCCGACCACCGCGAAGCGATCCGTGAGCACGGAATCAGCGCCCACCACCGCGCCTCGTGGGCGATCGCGGACGTGCCGACGCTGTTCTGAGCCGGGGTCAGGAGTCGAGCGACAGCTCTTCGGGCAGGTGGAAGTCGCGGCGCGAGAGCTCTTCGACGTTCACATCCTTGAACGTCAGCACCCGCACCGACTTGACGAAGCGGTCGGCGCGGTAGATGTCCCACACCCAGACGTCGTTCATCGTGATCTCGAAGTAGAAGTCGTGCTCGGTGTCACGGCGCACGACGTTGACCTCGTTCGCCAGATAGAACCGGCGCTCGGTCTCGATCACGTACTGGAACTGCGCAACGACGTCGCGGTACTCGCGGTAGAGGGCGAGCTCCAGTTCGCGGTCGTAGTCTTCGAAGACTTCGTCATCCATGGTGGTTCCATCCTAGAGTCGCGCCCGGTTCCGCGTGCGTCGGCGACTCCTCCCCATCTCCGCGTGCGGACGACTTGTTCATCGAGGTGGCCGCTCGGGCCCTGACGCGAAGGCTCCCCGCGACACGATGCCTTCATGGCAGCGAAGGATGTCCTGGGCCGCGCAGGCGAAGATCGGGCCGCGCGCCATCTGCAGTCGTGCGGCTACGTCGTGCTCGACCGCAACTGGCGGATCCGCGACGGCGAGATCGACCTGGTCGTGACCCGGCCGGGCGAGCTGGTGATCGTCGAGGTGAAGACCCGTCGCGGCGAAGGCTTCGGGCACCCGTTCGAGGCGATCGACCAGCGCAAGCAGCATCGCCTGTGGCGCCTGGCGATCGCGTGGATCGCCGCGCATCCCGAGCAGGCGCTGGGTCGTCGGCTGCGGCTGGATGCGATCGCGATCATCGGGCCCGACCCCGACACAGCCGTCCTCGAGCACCTCGAAGACCTCCGGTGAGCGGATACCGGTCATGACGACGGCGCGCACGTGGGCGGTGGCCCTGACCGGACTGCACGGCTCACTCGTCGAGGTCGAAGCCGACCTGTCGAACCAGCAGCCGGAGTTCCGCATCATCGGCCTTCCCGACAAAGCGCTCGGCGAAGCCGTGCAGCGCGTGCACAACGCGAGCGCCAACTGCGGTCTCGCCCTCCCGCGTCGCCGGCTCACCGTCAACCTGTCGCCGGCGAGTCTCCCCAAGCACGGGTCCGGCTTCGACGTGGCCATTGCGATCGCGGCGCTGGCGACGGAGGGGCGCATGGATGCCGCCTCCATCGCCGAGACCGTCCACATCGGCGAACTCGGCTTGGACGGCCGGCTCAGACCCGTGCCGGGTGTCCTGCCCGCCGTCATGGCTGCGGCCCGCGAGGGCAAGCGGCGTGTGATCGTGCCGTACGCCAACGAAGCCGAGGCCGCGCTGGTCGACGGCATCGAGGTCGTCGGAGCGATCTCGCTCGCCGACGTCGCCCGGCGGCACGGCGCCGACCTCGCGGAGCGGCACCTCGACCCGGTGCCCGCAGCGGCTCCGAGTGCGCAGGCGCACGTGGTCGCGGAACTGGCCGAAGTGATCGGGCAGCGCGACGCGGTCGAGGCGCTCATCGCCGCGGCGGCCGGTGGCCATCACATGCTCATGAACGGTCCTCCCGGCGCCGGCAAGACCATGCTCGCGAGCCGGCTGCCGGGGATCCTTCCCGAGCTCGACGATGCCGCCGCCCTCGAAGTCGCCGCGATCCGGTCGCTGTCGGGCGACACCGTCGGCGCGCTCGAGCGCCGGCCGCCACTGGAGGCTCCGCACCACAGCGCGAGCATCGCGGCGCTCGTGGGCGGAGGGTCGCGGGTGGTCCGACCCGGCGCGATCGCCCGCGCGACGCACGGCGTGCTCTTCCTCGACGAGGTCGGCGAGTTCGCGCCCAGCGTGCTCGACGCGCTCCGGCAGCCGCTGGAGAAGGGCAGCATCACGATCGATCGGGCCGGGGTGACGGCATCCTTCCCCGCGTCCTTCCAGCTGATCCTGGCCACCAATCCCTGCCCGTGCGGCAACTACGGTGTGCGCGGCGGCAGCTGCGTGTGCCCGCCGATGGCCATCCGCAGGTACATGGGTCGGCTCTCCGGGCCGCTGCTGGACCGTGTCGACATCGAACTGGCGCTCGCGCGCGTGTCGGTCGCTCATGCGGCCGACCTCACCGCCGACATCGTGACGACGGATGCCGCGGCCGCCCGCGTCGCCGACGCCCGCGCTCGTGCGGCCCAGCGCCTGCGCGAGACGCCGTGGCGCCTGAACGCCCGCGTCTCGGGCCCCTGGCTGCGCGACGGACCGCTGGCCCTGCCTCCGCCGGTGCGCCGCCCGTTAGATGCTGCGCTGCACCGAGGATCCCTGACCCTGCGCGGCTACGACCGCGTCCTGCGCGTCGCGTGGACGCTGAGCGACCTGGCCGGCCGTGCGAGCCCCACCGTCCACGACATCGGCCGGGCCCTGTTCATGAAGAAAGGCATCACGATATGAAGGACTTCCTGCCCCGCGACGCCCGATCGCTCCTCGGCTCGGTCGTGCGCGGAGACCTCGACGACGAGCGCTCGCGACGACTGTTCGCCGCAGCCGCGTGGAGCTGCATCGTCGAGCCGGGCGACGGCGTCGCGGGGCGGCTGGTGGCGGCGCTCGGCGTCGAAGCCGCTGTGGAAGAGGTGATCGGCGGTGGCCGGGACGGTTTGGCTCGGGACGCGGCGGCGGTCACCGCTCAGGGGTGGCACGATGCGCTGGCGCGCTGGCGGCCGAGACTGGACACCGCCGCCGTGCGCGACGCGCTGCAGCGAGCCCGCCGTGCGGGCGTCGTCATGATCACTCCCGAAGACCCGGAGTGGCCGGTCGCCGTCGACGATCTCGGCGAGCATGCCCCACTCGTGCTGTGGGTGCGCGGCCAGGTCGGTGCGCTCGCACGTCCGCACTCGTCTGTCGCGCTCGTCGGTGCGCGTGCGGCGACGAGCTACGGCGAGCACATCAGCATCGAACTGTCGGCCGAGCTCGCCGGTCGTGGCGTGACGATCGTCTCGGGGGCGGCCTATGGCATCGACGGCGCGGCGCATCGTGCGGCCCTCTCCGCCGGCGGCACCACGGTGGCACTTCTGGCGGGCGGAGCCGATCGGCCCTACCCCGCCGGCCATGCCGAGCTGATCGAGAGGATCGCGGCATCCGGAGCCGTGGTGAGCGAAGTCCCCTGCGGCGCCACCCCGACGAAGTGGCGCTTTCTGCAGCGTAACCGGCTCATCGCCGCGATTTCGGCGGCGACCGTCGTCGTCGAAGCGGGTGCGCGAAGCGGGTCGCTCAACACCGCCGGCCACGCCGCCGCGCTCGCCCGGCCCCTCGGCGCCGTGCCCGGACTGGTCACGAGCGCGGCTTCGGTGGGATGTCACCGACTCCTGCGCGAATTCGACGCGCGATGCGTGACGAACGCCGACGAGGTGCTCGAACTGCTCGGCGCCGAACCTGCGACCCTCTTCGACATGCCCGCCGGCGACGACCGCACCGATGATGCGACGCGCGTGCGTGACGCCATGAGCTTCCGCTCCTGGCGGGAGACGGCCGACATCGCGCGCCGCTGCGGCCTGTCGTCCGCGGATGTGACGGCGATCCTGGGGCTCCTGGCACTGGACGGTGAGGTCGCGCGGGGTGAAGGTGGGTGGCGGCGGACGCGAGCCGGGGCACAGGTGGCGTGATCGCCCGTGCGCCGCCGGAGCGTGGACGGTGTCTGGCGGCATGCTGGAGCCATGGATCTCGACCAGGCGGCGGAAGCCTATGCGCAGCACCTCTCGCGCGTGCGTCGACTCTCGCCCGCCACGGTGCGGGCGTATGCCGCGGATCTGCGGGACCTGTCGGCGACGGTTCCGGGGGTGCCGCTGGCAGAAGTCGACCTCGAAGCACTTCGCGAGTGGCTGTGGCAGGCGACGCAGCGCGGGGACGCGCGATCGACCCTCGCTCGTCGCACCGCAGCCGCGCGCGGGTTCTTCGCCTGGGCGACGGAGGACGGGCTCGTATCGGCCGACCCCAGTCTGAGACTGGTTGCGCCCAAGCGCGGGCGCACGCTGCCGAAGGTCGCGACAGTCGAGGGGGTGCGCGGAATGCTCGACGGGCTGGCCACCCGGGCGGCCGCGGGCGACCCCGTCGAGTTGCGCGATCACGCGATGCTCGAGGTGCTCTACGGCGCCGCGGTGCGTGTCTCCGAGCTGACGGGACTCGACCCCGACGACGTCGATCTCGACCGCGCCACCGTCCGTGTGCTCGGCAAGGGGTCGAAGGAACGCGTCGTGCCGTTCGGAACTCCGGCTCGGCGCGCGATCGAGGCCTACCTCTCGCGCGGCCGGCCTGCGCTCGTGGCTCNNGGCGCTGCACTGTTCCTCGGTACGCGCGGCGGCCGCATCGCGCCCCGCGCGGTGTACGACGTCGTCGCGCGGGAGCTGGGCGGCGTGCTCGGCACCGCGGCGGTCGGGCCGCACGCACTGCGGCACTCCGCCGCGACACACCTGCTCGACGGGGGTGCAGATCTGCGCGCCGTGCAGGAGCTGCTCGGACACGCGAGCCTCGGAACGACGCAGATCTACACGCACGTCTCCTCCGAGCGTCTCGCTGCGACGTACCGGCTCGCACACCCTCGCGCGTGAGACTCCGCCGATCGGGGCTCAGGTGCAGCAGGGGAGCAGGATCGCGCGTGGGACGCCGCCCAGGAGCAGCATCGGATTGATGTAGCGGCCGTCGAGCCGGACGCCGAAGTGCAGCGCTCCGGCCTCGGCGTGGCCGCCCCGCCCGAGGATCGCCACCTCGTCACCGCGGCGGACCGCCGTGCCCGGCACGAGCGTGGTCTCGACCGGTTCGAGGGTCGTGACGAGGCCGCCACCGTGATCGATCGTCAGGACTCCGCGCCCGGCCACCCGGCCGGCGAAGGCGACCACCCCATCGGCGGGGGAGAGCACGGCGACCGAGCCGATGAGCGCGAGATCGATCCCGCGATGGCCGGGACCGTACTCATGCGCCGGGGCGGTGTAGCCCCGCGCCAGCCGGAAGGTGTCGGCGGGCCACACCCACCCCAGCGTCGCCAGGTCGCTCTCGCTGCGGGCTACCGAGACGGTGTCCCGGCGCGCGGCCCCGGCCGCCGGCCCCGACACGACGCTCACGCACAGCACGACCGCGACCCACAGCGCCGTGCACCGGGTCGCGGGGCTGACGGGGGACGGATGCCGCGGCATCCGTTCAGCATTCCGGCCTGGTGACCGCGCGCATCGGACCGCCGGCCGATCAGGGGACGAAGCCTCGCCTGAGGAAGCTGGGGAGGAAGCCCTGCTGGTACACTGGATGCACACCCCGCTCGTCGGGGTGAATACGCGTGCCCAGAGCGCGAACGCGAACCTCCGGTTCACGAACGCGCGGCATCCACTCCCACCGGTCTCTCAGAGCCTTCGCTCTGGAGCGGGCGTGTGCCGGGCACCAGGCCCGCCGACCACTCGGTCGCGCGAATCACAACCGCAAGCGACGCGTCTTCGCGTCGAGAACAGGAGAACGGCCATGGCCGTCGTCACCATCCGCCAGCTGCTCGACAGCGGTGTCCACTTCGGACACCAGACCCGCCGGTGGAACCCGAAAGTCAAGCGCTTCATCCTCACCGAGCGCAGCGGCATCCACATCATCGACCTGCAGCAGTCGCTGACGTACATCGACAAGGCGTACGAATTCGTCAAGGAGACCGTCGCGCACGGCGGAACGGTCCTCTTCGTCGGCACGAAGAAGCAGGCCCAGGAGATCATCGCCGAGCAGGCGACCCGCGTCGGCCAGCCCTACGTCAACCAGCGGTGGCTCGGTGGACTCCTCACCAACTTCCAGACGGTCTCCAAGCGACTCGCCCGCATGAAGGAGCTCGAGGAGCTCGACTACGAGAACCCGGCCGACAGCGGCTTCACCAAGAAGGAGCTGCTGCTCAAGAAGCGCGAGCTCGACAAGCTGCACAAGTCGCTCGGCGGCATCCGCAACATGTCGAAGACCCCGTCCGCGATCTGGGTCGTCGACGCCAAGCGCGAGCACCTGGCGGTCAACGAGGCCACCAAGCTCGGCATCCCGATCATCGGCATCCTCGACACGAACGCCGACCCCGACGAATTCCAGTACCCGATCCCCGGCAACGACGACGCGATCCGCTCGGTGGGCCTGCTCACCCGCATCATCGCCGACGCCGCCGCCGAAGGCCTGATCCAGCGTCACAACCCGACCGACGAGTCGGCCGAAGCCGCTGAGCCCCTCGCCGACTGGGAGCGCGAGCTTCTGGAGCAGCGCGCCGGCGAAGAGGCCGTTGAGGCCGTCGTCGCGGAAGAGATCGCCGAAGAGCTCGCAGCCGAGGCGGTCATCGCCGAGGCCGTCGCCGAAGAGCTGGCAGTCGAGGCCGTCGAGGCCGAGGCCGCCGGCGATGACGAGGCCGCCCAGGAGCTCGCTGCTGAGGCCGTCGTCATCGAGGCCGTAGCCGAAGAGCTGGCAGTCGAGGCCGTCGTCGCCGAGGTCGTCGCGGAGGAGCTGGCCGNNGAAGTAGCAGACCCGCCGCAAGGCATTGCTCGGCGGGGTCGTCCTGTGCGACCCCGCCGAGCGCATCCCTCTGAACTCACCACAACCAAGGAGCCGCCACCCATGGCAAACTTCACCATCGCCGACATCAAGGCGCTGCGCGACCAGCTCGGCACGGGCATGGTCGACACGAAGAAGGCACTCGAAGAGGCCGACGGCGACGTCGAGAAGGCCGTCGAGATCCTGCGCCTGAAGGGCGCGAAGGGCAATGCCAAGCGCGCCGATCGTTCCACGAGCGAGGGCCTCGTGGCCGCGCGTGAGCAGAACGGGCAGGTCACTCTGATCGAGCTCGCCTGCGAGACCGACTTCGTCGCGAAGAACGATCGCTTCATCGCGCTGGCCGACAAGGTCGCGGATGCCGCGGCCGCCGTCTCGGCCGACTCGGTGGAGGCCGCCCTGGCGGCGCCCGCCGGTGCCGGCACGGTCGACTCCCTCATCTCCGACGAGGCCGCGATCATCGGCGAGAAGGTCGAACTGCGTCGTGTTCGCACGCTGACCGGAGACCACTTCGAGGTCTACCTCCACAAGACCAGCAAGGACCTGCCCCCGCAGGTCGGCGTGGTCCTGGCCTACTCGGGCGAGGACGCCGAGACGGCTCGCAGCATCGCGCAGCACATCTCGTTCGCCAACCCGACGTACCTGGCGCGCGACGAGGTCCCCGAGACCGAGGTCGACAAGGAGCGCGAGATCGTCACCGAGATCTCCCGCCAGGAGGGCAAGCCCGAGGCCGCCCTCCCGAAGATCGTCGAGGGCCGCGTGAACGCGTTCTTCAAGCAGGTCTCGCTGCTCGACCAGGATTACGCGAAGGACAACAAGCAGTCCGTCGCCCAGGTCGCCAAGGACGCCGGCATCACCCTGACGGGCTTCGCCCGCTTCAAGGTCGGCGCGTAGCACTCGTGGAAAGGCCCGCATCGGAATCGGTGCGGGCCTTTCCCATGCCCGAGGGCGAGGCCGACCGGTCGGCTCGGATAGTTTGTAAGCGACGAGAGGATGACACGTGATCGATGAGGCGACCGGAACCCGGCGGGTCCTGCTGAAGCTCTCCGGAGAGGCATTCGGCGGCGGGCAGCTCGGCGTCAACCCCGACGTCGTCAGCCAGATCGCCCGTGAGATCGCCGAGGCGGTCGATCGCGTCGAGATCGCCGTCGTCGTCGGCGGCGGCAATTTCTTCCGCGGCGCAGAGCTCAGCCAGCGCGGCATGGATCGCGGCCGGGCCGACTACATGGGCATGCTCGGCACCGTCATGAACGCGCTCGCCCTGCAGGACTTCCTCGAGCAGGCCGGCGCCGCCACACGCGTGCAGTCCGCGATCTCGATGACCCAGGTCGCCGAGCCCTACATCCCGCGGCGCGCAGAGCGGCACATGGAGAAGGGCCGGGTGGTCATCTTCGGCGCCGGCGCCGGCCTGCCGTACTTCTCGACCGACACCGTCGCCGCGCAGCGCGCGCTCGAGATCGGCGCGCAGGAGGTGCTCGTCGCCAAGAACGGCGTCGACGGCGTGTACACCGCCGACCCGAACAAAGACCCGAATGCGACCAAGATCGACCGGATCACCTATCTGGACGCCCTCCAGCGCGGCCTGAAGGTCGTCGACTCGACGGCTTTCAGCCTGTGCATGGACAACCGCATGGACATGCGCGTGTTCGGCATGGAGCCGGCCGGCAACGTCACCCGCGCTCTGCTGGGCGAGCCGATCGGCACGCTCGTCACGGCCTGAGACCATCCACGAGCCCCGGGTCGCACCGTGGCGGAGGGGTGCGGCCCGTTAGACTGAGGGCTCTGGATCTACCGATGGGAGTCACTGTGATCGCGGACGTCTTGGCCGATGCCGGCGCGCGGATGGATCGTGCTGTGGAGGGCGCGAAAGACGACTTCGCCACCGTCCGCACAGGTCGTGCGAACCCGCAGCTGTTCCAGAAGATCCTGGTCGACTACTACGGCACTCCGACCCCTCTCGCGCAGCTCGCCTCGCTGAACAACCCCGAAGCGCGCACTCTGGTCGTCACGCCCTACGACAAGTCCGCCTTGAAAGCCATCGAACAGGCGATCCGCGACACCCCGAACCTGGGCGCGAATCCCACGAACGACGGCAACCTGATCCGGGTCACGCTTCCGGAACTCACGGAGGAGCGCCGTCGCGAGTTCGTGAAGATCGTGCGGGCGAAGGGCGAGGACGCCAAGGTGCACGTCCGCGGCATCCGACGCAAGTCCAAGGACGACCTGGACAGCCTCAAGAGCGACATCGGCGAGGACGAGCTCGCCCGTGCCGAGAAGGAGCTCGACGCGCTGACGCGCGCCCACGTCGACGCGATCGACGACGCGCTCAAGCGCAAAGAGGCCGAGCTGCTCGAGGTCTGAGCCCACTCTCATGACCGACGCATCCGACGATCAGCCGGCCGGCGAGCCGCCACCGGACGCGCCGCTGACCAGGCGGGATGCCGCAGGCCAGCGCCGCCCGTCGAGCGCGGGCGAGCCCAACGCGGCGTTCCAGTCGCACGTGCGGGCTGCCCGCAGCGAGTTCGAGAATCAGGTCGCGCAGGCCAAGGCCGAATTCGAAGAGGCCAATGAGCGCCTCAAGGAGCGCACCGGTCGCGATCTGATCGTCGCGATCCTGATCGGCCTGGCGATCGGCGCGGTGCTCATCGCGTCGCTCATCTTCTGGAAAGAGGTCTTCGTGCTGTTCGCCCTGGCGGCGGGCATGCTGGGGATCTTCGAGTTCGGGCGAGCGCTCAAGGGTTCCGGCCGCAGGGTCGACCTGATTCCGCAGCTGGTGCTCGGCGCCCTGCTCATCCTCTCCGGGTACTTCCTCGAGCTCTGGCTGCATTGGGTCGCCGCGTTCGTCGCGGTCGCGCTCGTGATCGTCTGGCGGCTGCTCGCGCAGATGTTCGCGAAGGACGGGCGCACGTACGGCGCGGTGCTGAGCGATGTGCTGATCGGGGGCTTCATTCAGCTGTACGTGCCCGTCCTCACCAGTCTGTGCCTGATCCTGCTGCGTCAGGACGGCGGTGAGTGGTGGGTGCTCGCGTTCATCATCATCGCGGTCGCCTCCGACACCGGCGCCTATGCGGCGGGCCTGTCGTTCGGCAAGCATCCGATGGCACCGCGGATCAGTCCGAAGAAGACGTGGGAGGGTTTCGCCGGCGCGTGCCTGGCGGCGCTGATCGCCGGCGTGCTCCTGGCGCTCTTCATGCTCGGGCTTCCCTGGTGGCCCGGTCTGGTGATCGGCGCAGTGATCCTGGGCACGGCGACCGCGGGTGACCTCGGCGAGTCGATGATCAAACGCGATCTCGGGATCAAGGACATGAGCTCCTGGCTGCCCGGTCACGGGGGAGTGCTCGATCGCCTGGACTCGATCCTTCCCTCGGTCGTCGGTGCGCTCGCCCTCTACTATCTCTTCGCTCCGCTGGCGGCCTGATGACGACTTCCGAATCCCCGACGATCACCTTTCCCGAGACCCGCGGGTCTGCGAAGGGCTACGACAAGCGCAGCGTGGACGCGTTTCTGACGCGTGCGCGCGAGGCGTTCGAGGCGGGCGCGGAGCCGATGACCGCCGCCGAGGTCCGCCAGGCGGCGTTCCCGCTCGCGCGTCGCGGCTATGTCATCGCCGCGGTCGATGCCGCGCTCGGACGCATCGAAGACGCCTTCGCCGCGCGCGAGCGCGAAGCGGCGGTCAGCACCGAGGGCGCGCACGCCTGGGTCGGCCAGACCCGGGAGACGGCGCAGGTCGTGCTGGATCGGCTCTCCCGCCCGAAGGGACGTCGATTCGACCGGGTCGGCGCGCTGCGCTACGGCTACCGCATCGACGAGGTCGACCTCGTCGCCGACAAGCTCGCGCGTTATCTCGAGACGGGAGACTCCGTGACCGTCGAGCAGGTGCGTGCGGTGGCGTTCCGGATGCAGCGCGGCGGATATCGCGAGACGCAGGTCGACGCGGTCCTCGACGCGGTGATCGAGGTCATGCTCGCCGTCGCGTGAACTCGGTCGCGCCGCGAGCGGCTGCGGAATGGCATGCCCGCGGGGCCGCGGGTAGACTCGGGCCACTGTGACTTCCGGAAACGACCTGGTCCCCGCGCGACGGACGCCCCGTCAGGATGTGGCGACGCGCGATGGCCACGCCGCAGGAGGATCCGGTCGTGCCGCGGCAACCGTCCCGCGGTGGTCGCGTCGGCGCGGAGTGCTCGGGGTGTTCGCGGCCTTCGCGGCGCTGGGGTTCGTGGCGGCGTACATCGGTCCGACCGGCGTCGCGCTCACCGAGGCCCGTGCCGTCGAGCGTGCTCCGATCACGCTCTATTCGAGCACGCTGGGCGACGCGCAGAGGCTGTCCCTCGAGCAGAGCGCCGGCGAAGCACAGCCGGCGGCGGCGGAGCTCGATCGCGACGGGTACACGGTCTATGTCACACCGAAGCCCACCCCGACTCCCGAGCCGGAGCCCGAAGAGAGCGAGTCCTCCTCGTCGTCCTCCGGCTGGCGTCCGCCGTTCGTGACACCCGACCCGGGTACGGCCCAGGCGATCGCCTACGAGATGGTGGTGGCCCGCGGGTGGGGCGACGATCAGTTCGCGTGTCTCGTCGCGCTGTGGAACAAGGAGTCGGGCTGGCGGGTGAACGCCTACAACGCGTCCAGCGGCGCCTACGGCATCCCCCAGTCGCTGCCGGGGAGCAAGATGGCCACTGCCGGCGCGGACTGGGAGACCAATCCCGCCACCCAGATCACCTGGGGTCTCGGATACATCGGCGGTCGCTACGGCACGCCGTGCGGCGCGTGGGACCACTCGACCCGCGTCGGCTGGTACTGACACCCATGCCCCGCTCGAACCGTCGACGCTCCGAAGAGCCCGGCGACGAGGCTTTCGAGCGGCTGGTGATCGGCTGGAAGCGCAGCGAGGTCCGCCGCGGCGTCGAATGGACCGTCCAGCCCGTCTCCGCCTCCCAGGCGGCCAAGGCCTACGTGTGCCCCGGGTGCGGCCGCAGCGTCGTACCGGGCACCGCGCACCTCGTCGTCTGGCGTGCGGACGGCGTCCTGGGCGATCAGGCCGACCTGGCCGCCCGCCGACATTGGCACTCGCACTGCTGGAGGATCGCCTGACATGGACATCCGCGGACCTGTACTCCTGCCCGCCCGCCGCGAAGAGATCGAACTTCGCACGCTCGATGAGCTGACCCTCGTCGGCGAGCTCGCCCAGCCTCTGGACCGCCCGCCCGTGGCCACACTGGTGACGCTGCATCCGCTGCCGACCGCCGGCGGGTTCATGGACTCCCACATCCTGCGCAAGTCCGCCGCGCGGCTGCCCGCCCTGGCCGACCTGGCAGTCCTGCGTTTCAACACGCGTGGCACGACCTCGCCGAGGGGGACGAGCGAGGGCTCGTTCGACGGCGGTCGCTCCGAAGCGTTCGACCTGGCCGCGGCGATGGATTTCGTCCGCTCGCGGTCGCTGCCGCGCCCCTGGCTCGTCGGCTGGTCGTTCGGCACCGAGGTCGCGCTCAAGTACGGACTCGACCACGACGTCGAGGGCGTGATCCTGCTGTCGCCTCCCTTGCACCGCACCACGCCCGAAGAGGTCGCCGCCTGGGCGGGAGACTCGCGCCGCGTGATCGTCATCGTGCCGGAGCTGGATGACTACCTCCGGCCGGATGCCGCCGCGGAGAGGTTCGCGAGCGTGCCGGATGCGGTGATGATCTCCGTGGAAGGCGGCAAGCATCTGTGGGTCGGAGAGAACCAGACCCGGAGGGTGCTGACCGAGATCGTCGCTGCGGTCAATCCCGATGCACTGCCGTTGCCGACGCAGTGGGACGGCCCGCTCGGCGAGGAGTGATCATCGCTCGTTCTGGCGCGGGATGATCACCTGCCGGTAGATGATCAGGATGCTGGCCGCTACCGGGATCGCGATGAGCGCGCCGAGCAGCCCGAGCAGCGATCCGCCGGCGAGGGCGGCGATCACCACGACGGCTCCCGGGACCGACACCGCGCGGTTCATGACGCGCGGCGAGAGCACGTACGCCTCGATCTGCATGTACACGAGATAATAGATGGCCGCGATCAGGGCGGTCGTCGGCGAGCCGAGTCCGAGGCACGTCAGGACGATGATCGCCGACCCGGTGAGCGTTCCCACGAGTGGGATCAGCGAGAAGAAGAACGCGACGACGGCCAGCACGGCAGGGAACGGCGCTCCGATGATCGTGAGGAAGATGGCGCTGAGCACACCGTTGATGACACCCATCGTGACCTGGCCCATGACGAAGTAGCCGACCGACTTGGTGATCTGCTCGGCGATGTCGATGAAGCGGGCCCGCTTCGAGGCGGGAACCAGCTGGTAGACGGCCGCCTTCAGGTTCGGCGTGGATGCCGTGAAGTAGATCGTCAGGATCAGGACGATGAACGCACCTGCCAGACCGGCGAGCACGGATGCCCCCACGGCCAGAACCCCTTCGCCGATCGAGGCGTAGTCGAGGTTTTCGATCCAATCCTGGACGAACGCGAACACCTCGTCGACGTTCAGATTCGGGAAGATTCCGCCGAGCCAGTCCTTCAAGTCCTCGAGAGTCGTCCCACGCTCGACGAGCTCGGTGATCGCTTCGATGAGCTGGCTGATCTGGCTCGCGATGATCGGCACCAGCATCAGCACGATGCCGGCGAAGATCGCGAGCACCCCGAGGATCGTGATGAGCACCGCCGCCCAGCGGGGGAGCTTCCGACGCTCCAGGAACGAGATCGCCGGCTCGAGGCCGAGGCTCAGGAACAACGCCGTACCCACGTACAGCAGGATCGTTGACAGGGTCTGGACGCTGCCGATGAGCAGAAGCCCGACTCCGACGCCCAAGGTCGCGACGAGCGCGACGCGGAAGGGGTTGTGCACCTTCACGGTGACTCCTGACTGTGTCCCGACGAGGATCTGATGTTGTCACGTCAGGATATGCACAGGTGGCCCCCAGCACGGGGATTGGCGCCTCCCGGGCGACATTCAGGTGGATTTCGCTAGTCTGAAATGTCGAGTCGACGGCCTGCCGCTTTCCCCCGCGGGCCGAGAAGAGGTGTTTTCGTGCGTTTCGTGTGGGCCGTGGCGGCGTTCGTGCTCGCTGCCGTGATGATCGGAGCGGGTATCGCCCAGCGCACCGTCTTCCAGGGTCCCGAGTCCGAGACGGCCGATCTTTCGGTCTCCGAGGAGGCTCCGTACCTGCTGATCGACGGTGAAGTCCTGAACATGCTGCCCGGCTCGCAGACCCTGCGTGCACAGGGCGAGGGCGAGATCTTCGCCGCGTACGGCCGGACGGCCGACCTGGAGGCGTGGCTCGCCGACACGGACTACAACGCCGTCTCGCTCGGCGCCGACGGTGAGATCGTCTCGGATGCCGTCCCTGCCGCCGTCCCCGAGGACGAAGTCGCAGAGGGCGAGGCGACGGAGACTCCGGCGC
>CXWJ01018318.1_pt1 | contig 16145 bp, 14 predicted proteins | sample 590841 | NCBI WGS metagenome assembly CXWJ01 (sample SAMEA3498367, study PRJEB10139) | wastewater metagenome | biome: wastewater treatment plant; material: activated sludge | place: Austria | collected 2015-01-21 | reverse complement strand
ATCTACTACCTTTATATTGTCAATGAGCAAGGGCATTTGCGTGGGCTCGTATCCGCCCGTCGCCTACTTTCGGCTATTCGCCATCCCGAGCAAAAACTGTCTGACCTCATGGAAACCGGATTGGTGACAGTCAAGGTGGATGAAGATCAAACCGAAGTCGCCGATAAGGTAAGCCGGTACGACTTATTGGCAATTCCAGTTGTGGACGACGAGCGTCGGATGTTAGGCATCATTACACACGACGACATCATGGATGTGATTCGGGACGAAGCGACACGCGACGCGCAACGAGCGGCAGGTGTGGCTCCCCTCGAAAGAACGTATCTCGATACGAGCCTTTTGACACTTGCCTGGAAGCGCGGAATTTGGCTGACTGTTCTTTTCTTGGCAGCCCTGCTCACCGCTTTCGCACTCCGCTATTTCGAAGCCGATTTGATACGATGGGGGTGGCTGGTGTTATTTCTGCCGCTGGTAGTTTCAAGCGGAGGTAACAGCGGAAACCAATCGGCCACACTGGNNGCAGCTTTGGTTAGCCCCGAGGCCCGCGACCCGGCCAATATCATGGTGCTCCCGATTACGATTACATTCGTGGTCATCTGCGGGAGCCTAGTGGGCTGCGTCCTGCCCCTCATCTTCCAACACGTGGGGCTTGATCCTGCGCTCATGAGCAACCCGTTCGTGGCAGGGATTGTGGATATCGTCGGGATCTTAATCTACATGAGCGTGGCCTACTGCATATTACGGTAGCGCAAACGGGTCACCGGGGAGACAACCCGTTTTTGGCCGTCTAAGGCCCTGGGGACGCTGTAACTTCTACAATTTTCCCCTGGTCGTAGTAACGGCCAAAGCGATTATGGCGAAAGACCGTAAAGTCGACCTCTTCCTGGCGTACAAATCCCTGCTTTCTCCCTGGATCTGACACATGTATGTCAAGTACAGCGCAGATGCCCGCCGCCGTTGTAACTTGAATGGCACTCCAAATCTCGTCATTGATCGTCTGGCAATAGATCTTGCGTGCATCACTGAATTGTACGAATTGACCTCGTCTCATCCCTTTTACGGTACAAAACGTAATCACCACGTCCTGAAACGTAATCGGTACCGCATGCTCAAGGATATCCTTCATGAGATCGCGTCGTTGACCGAGGCGTAGATCTTGGATCAAGAACGCTACAAGGTCTCGGTGTCCAAGATAGCGAATTGTCTTATAGTCCAGAAATCGCAGGCTGCCATTGAGTGATTCGCAAAGAGTACCGAGGCCACCGCTCGTGTTAAAGGCCTCGTAGCGATCCCCATCGAGCAAAAATTCTTCATGCCCCTCCAATGCTTGTACCTCGCAGAGCTTGCCGTCCACAATGGCTTCGCAAGGATTGCAATACTCATTGATCAGTCCGTCGGTGGACCAAGTTAGGTTGTACTTCAGGGCATCGGTGGGAAACTGCGGCAACGCACCCACACGCATACGCACCGTATCAAGTGAATCAAATTGTGCAATCAAGTGATTGGCCACGATGGAAATGAACCCAGGCGCCAACCCACACTGGGGCATAAAGATTTGCTGTGGTCGCGCCTTGCTGGCAATCGCACGAACTCGCCGTGTTGTCTCGACATCTTCTGTTAAGTCAAAGTAACTGCATCCCACGGCCAAAGCAGCTTCCGCAACCAAGGGATTGTGGTGGTAGCTCAACGCTGAGAGAACAGCATGCTGCCCTTCCATGCCTTTCTTCAGGTCGTCTAATTTCTCGGCATTGACCTGCCGCTGCTTCACGGGGACTCGAGCCGACAGCTTTTCGAGCGCCGCGATGGATGCATCTGCTACAGTGACCTCATAATCACCGGAAGCGTGCAGCAAATGAGCTATCATTCGCCCAATCTTCCCGGCTCCAAGTAACAGAACGCGATGCATGAAGGTTAAGCCTTATTGGAAAACTAGCGACTAGTAAAAGGAAATTGGAAGTAAGGAAATGTGTTCTAATGGACGTGGACTAGTCCCCTCTTGTTGGCCGGAGAATTGGCAAATAACCAATCCCTTTTTTCTTCGATCTCTCTCATATTCTCCGCATCATTCTGTTCCATAGCGATCAGCCATTCTTTGGTCACAACCCCTCCGGGCGCGGAATATCCACCTAGTGATCCTCCGGAACCAACAACGCGGTGGCATGGAATGATCAGCGGCAAAGGGTTAGATCGCATGACGTTGCCCACCGCTCGCGCGCCGCCGGGGCTACCTGCCTTTTCCGCCACCTCCGCGTAGGTCCTGGTTTGGCCCCAAGGGATGGCTCGACAGACTTCCACCACGCGCCGTCCAAATGCCGTTTCCGACGTCGGAACCGTCAATAGATCTCGAAAGTCGACGCGTGTGCCATTTAGAAACCTTATCACGCGATTCACGGCATCACGTTGAAACGGCTGCAAGGATCCCTCGCTCGCCTGAATCCCCCAATCTGGTGGTGCGATCATGCTTGCAGTTGCAAGACCAAAACGGAGCGATTTCAAGAGTTCATTTTCCCAGGCCATACAAGCCCACCCAAGCGGAGTTGAAAAAACAAAACAAATCGTAGGAGAAATTTCACCTTCAATGGTGCGTGTCATGTGTCCACCTCCTGTAAGGAGAATCATGGAATAAAAATGGAAAAGTTTCTTGCTTTCTTAGCTTTTCGTGCTTTCGATTGCGTAGAAAGAGTTTGAATACTCTGTCCGGGGCGGTTTGTAGCTCGGAAATGCCAACAATCGTCCTTGATTTAGTTCCTTGAAGGTTCCTCGAATCAAGTTCCTTCAACAAGATCTTTGACACGGTCTGGATAACTCACTTAGAATGCAGTTCGCGGCAATGACGCGGCCGCGCCCTCGGCGGACACTCCATTGTGCACTGAGTACGGCACCACGAAAAGGAGTCTTTCATGCATCGTTTCGGTTCATGCTGTGACGATTTTTATCTCAATATGACCTTAAATACTGAACTCGAACTCAATGGGAGTCGGGAATCAGTTGTCCACTATTTTGAACAAGTCCGCAGAAAGTTTCCTGTGATGCGTAATTTCTTCGCCAGGGAACGGGGGGAATTTGTACTTGAAGAGGATAAAGAGCAGGGACACTATCGCTGGGCATCGTGCGAGGCCAAACGCATATGTTCTGGATTCGTGAACCCAGGTACGCTCGGTTTGGCCGTCGAGCAACACCAGTTTATCTTAGAACTCGCACCATTTGCGCTCGCAGCCAGCACGCTGGACTGTGAGTCGCTTAACGTGGTCTATGGTTTCGACTTTACCTATCGCGGAAATCATAATCAGGTCGTGGCTGATGCCCTCGGACTCCCACCGGCCCTCGAAGGCCTCTTGGAACTTCCGGGAAGTTCCGCGATTGCATACGAACCGGCCCTGCAAATCTCGCTCGATGCCGAGTGTCGTACGCAGGTTCGCGTGAGCGTCGAAACGCGAAGCAACGCTTACCATGTACGAACGGGAGAATTCCCGGAAGAACAAATCAGCGTCTATGTAACGGGGCGACGTTACGGAAGTATTGATAGTAGCGAATCCTATGTCGATGCATTCAATAAGCTAAATGAAATTTGTGAGTCGATCGTCGATCGGCATGTGGTCGAACAAATCCTCGTACCGCTTCAACAATCGATCGCAATCAAATAGGTAGTAGGTACTTCCCAGGTTCCCTCGTCGATCTGTTACTCGATTGTTCTCGGGAGTATCTCTGGCGTTTTCGGAGTGGCACTGGCGGGAAGTGGGTTGGGCCAAGCAGGCCAGGGCACTTCGCCTCGTTGTCGTTTTTCCGTCAACTCGCGGTGCATCACGGGAAGATAGTCCGAGGAAATTTGTTCGTCATAGATTTCTCGGCGTCCCCAAAGCTGGGCGAGTTCATCTTGGTACAGGAGCACCCAGTCTTCGCTTTGCGATTCCATCACCTGGGAAGCATGCGGTTGGTGCCGACTTATTAGAACCAGCGTGGGGGAGCCACGGCGAAGTACCGCCTGGGATTCGGGTGCCGCAGAACGTGGATCGCGGTATCTCGCGATTCCCAGGTCGTTCCCCAATATGAAGTCAAAGTGCTCGTCAATGATTTCCGCCGGGTAGCACGTATCCAATCGTCCATCAAAGGCCACGGTGGAACCAAAGGAACCGTGCCCCTTGGTGGCAAACGCCGCCAATAGATATTGCGCCCAATTGTAGGTCACAATCACGCGCCCCCGTATTTGATGCCGATGCATGAAATCCAAGGCTGAAACAGGGTATAGCGCGCGATCAACTTGAATCGTACTCAGTCGATGCCCAAGAAATCCGGCCGTCGAGAGAGTCACAAGAAATAATATCCCATTCATACAAACTCGAAATCCCTTCGCTGGCCTGGGGAAATCTGGCAACGTAACCGCATTGACACCGAGCTGGTGTGCGGAACTGACAGGAGGCTGGAGATTTCCCAGTCGCGTCCATACACCATCCCAATGCCTGGGCAGCGTGAATCCGATCGTTATGGCAAAGAAGGGAAGATGCCGAATATGCAAATAGGACTGTATTCCGGTGAGGAGCAAAATCGCAAGCTCAGCAGCATCGACACTGCGGCCACTAAACATGATCCCTAATCCACTGACTGCCGTTAGGAATAGTAATACAGGAAATGTCTCGTCTCCCCAATGCGCTGACTGCCACTCGATAATTTCAGGACGCTGTATCGACATCGCGTCCCAAATCCAGGCATGCAGCCGAACTCCATACGGATTAATGAACGTTGCTAACAGTGCCACGAACCCCATGAGCGCCAATCGTCGAAGCATCCCGTAGCTCGCATGTTGGCCGACACTCCAGGCCTCGAGGCCCCGAACCCCTAAATAGGCCCAATACAGTAATAGCCCCGCGACGAATCCTCCGTGCGAATTTGTCCAAAGGGCCATGACCACCACCATCCCCCATAAACTCCACATGCGAAATCGCTGGTGATGTGTCTCGTGCGACTCATGCTCTTCAGAACTCCGCCAAGGCCATCGAAGCAACCATCGTCCTTGCCATCCCGTAAACGCATAGGACAACAACGACAACATAATGGCGTAACATGTGTAACTGAGAACTTGAGGACGCGCGGGCCAAGACTGTGTCAACCCGAGAACCAATAGTGTGCAAGACATGATTGATACCGACGCAGAAACGTGCTGCCGACATGCCTCCCAAGCACAAAGTCCCACAATCATCAGCCCGAGGGCACACTTGATCCAGAGCAACCCGGAAACCCCCAGGGACTCCATAATGAAAGCTGCCCCCAACTCAAATATGTTCTCATGATTGATCCATGGACACTCGGCCGCGGTGAATGTGTGCGTCGCGGTCGCTGGCAATCCACTTCGCAGGGCGCTGCGACCATATTCCACATGTCCCCAAAGGTCGGGTTCGGCGCGCGGATAGGAAAAAGCGATCATCGCAGCGAGTATCAAGATCGCAAGATGAAAGAACTTCGTGAGGCGCGGATGGGATAACGTGTTGAGGAGATGCATGGGACGATTCCAAACCTATTTCCGACGACAAGCGTCAAAATCCAATTTCCAAACTTCAAAATTCCTCATCCTGCACTTCAACCATACTTCGCAGCCAAAGCACTTCCGGACATCGCAGCCGACTCCAAGTCGAGATTTCCGTACAAAATTGCCGCTATGCCTCCTCGAAAAGCCCGCAAATCCAGCCTGATCGTTAGATTGGATTGACCCAGGCGAGTGGAATCTTTAGATTGCGACGAGCATTTTCCACATTGCATTCACTACCTCGGAAGCCTCCATGTCGGACCTACCAACCTCAGATACATCCGTCGCAGCGGCCCCTAAATGGCGGCCTCTGGACGCACTCGGTCGACGAATCCTCGGCGTTTTGGTCGAAAAGGCCAAAACCACGCCGGACAATTACCCACTTTCGATCAACGCAATCGTGACGGGGTGCAATCAGAAAAACAATCGTGACCCATTGATGGAAGTGAATGAAGATGAAGTCGAGGATGGGCTCGATAAGCTGCGAGGACTCAGTGCGATTGCGGAAGTCCATGGCAGCGGACGTGTCGTAAAGTATCGTCACTATATGAAAGAATGGTTGGGAGTCGATGGAGTCGAGCTGGCCATCATGACGGAGCTTCTCTTGCGGGGTGCACAAACGGTAGGTGACTTGCGCGGTCGAGCTGCGCGAATGGCCCCCGGGCAGATTGCCGATGTCGCTGCACTGCGCCCCATGCTAGATGAGTTGATCAAGAAAAATCTTGTCGTTGAGCTAAGCGCCGCCGGGCGTGGGCAATTCGTTTCCCACGCACTTTATTTGCCAGACGAGCTGCCCTACCTTAAGGCCCGTGTTGCCAAATTGATGGCTGCAGAAGTCGCCGCCGGGGGAAATTCGGCAGCCCATGGTGAGTCGAGTTCCTCGCCATCAAGAGCAGCTCCAGCTCGCTTTTCAAGCCCCCCTGCCGATTCCGCTCAACTTGAACAGCTTCGTCAGGAACTCGCCGAACTTAAGGTCGAGGTTTCTCGCATCAAGCAAGAGGTTAACGATATCTGGGGAAATATTCGGTAAGCTCATGAAGCCCTCCGCCTCTGAGCAGACCACGACATTTCTCTGTGCAGGGTGTGCCTGCCTCTGCCATGACATCCCCCAAAGTGACATTGCAATGTCGCACATTCTGGGCGGCCCGCGTCTAGAAAAACTCTGTTCATTGGGGGTCGAATGGTTTTCTGAAAAAGTGCATGACGAATGGGATCGTCCATTCGATAAAGACCAATTCGAGCAGCAAATGGATCAAATTGTTGCGCTTCTGAGGAAGTCTCGCAGTCCACTTTTTCATGGCGGCGCCCGAAGTTCAGTCGCTGCAGTCCGAGCTATGTTAGCCCTGAGTGAATTAAGCCGCGGGATTTTTGATTCCACCGAGAGCGAAGGCAACGATTGGAATCTGGCGGTTCAGTCGGAAGGGATATCCACAGCTACTTGGGGAGAAGTTCGAGATCGCGCAGATGTGTTGATATATCTTGGATTTGATCCGAGCCGTTCCTTGCCTCGCCATCTAGCACGATTTGGTCTTGGCCATCGGCACGAAAATGCGCCGAACAAGGCCATTCGATGGTTGGCTACTGTCGGGGACCTGCTCCCTGATCTTGGACAGAACTCGCAGCATTTGCACGTCCCGAGCGAAGCAATGATCTCTTTCTTGCAAACGATACGAATGACTGTCCGCAATCGAAATGGCGCCCATGATCGATACCAGGGTGGATTTGCCGGCGTGGATGCGCTCCTGCAGAAATTCTATCAAGCGAAATTCGTGGCTATCGTTGTCGGACCGCAATTAGGAACACCACCGACTCAGAGAAGCTGCTTTGAACAACTCTTAGGCTTTGTCAGGGACGCAAATCGCTTCGTTCGGTGCGTCTGCGTTCGAGAATCGGGCAAAATAAACGCCGAAGGCGTGACTCACGTGGCAAGCTGGCAATCGGGCTTCCCTACGGCCATTCGATTCACGCACGGTTATCCTGAATATGACCCCTTCGGTGCAACAACACGAGCGGCATTAGAATCAAGAGAAGCAGACTTCGTTCTGAGTGTGGAATCCGACATTGCAAAATGGCATAGTCCTGCCATGCAATCGCAACTCGCAGCCATTCCCCACGTCATCCTTGACCACCAGCCGCCAGCGGATCTCGGAAGTCAAACGCTGTTCGTTCCTTCGAGTATACCTGGTCGTGACTATGAGGCTGACTTCTGTCGAAGTGACGGCGTTTGGATTTCCTCAGGTACGCCTCATTCTCCCAGATCGTGGCCTCTTCCAGCGCACGTCACGCTTGCGCAAATCTGGGAACGATATCGGAAATCAGGATGAGCTGAACTTCTTCGCCTCAAATGGACTTGAGAAGAGCTTAGGTCCAAATGTGAAATCGATTCTTGAGAACTTCCGGGAGGACCTTGTTAATCCGTCGTTCGATTTGCTGATGACTATAGCGTGCGCTGAAGTGTGAGCCAATGATCACTTGGTTTTGAAATCGGTCGGCTCGAGAAATCACATCCGACAAATGGATATGCCCCATTTTGCGAATTTTCTCCATGCGATGCCTGGGAGCGACGAATGTGGTCTCCATGATCAAGATGTCTGCCGCATACATGTCTGGGTTTTTGTCGAGCCCCTCGATTGTACTGTCACCTAAGTAGGCAACGCGCGGAAAGCGACGTTCTTCGCTGACCTCTGTTCCTCCAAGGCGTATATCTCGAATTTGATCACCGGAAAGACCGACATACTCGGGCTTCAACTTCCGTCGGCGTTCCCAGACAATAAACCCCAACGATGGGATGGAATGTACCGTGGGATGGACCGAGACGACGAGTTCTCTTGNNTGTGGGAACAGCGTACGAGGGGACATAGATTGTCGGGGGTTCCATCTTCATCATACGACGACGAGCAACGAGCACCGGCAACGCCGCGATGTGGTCGAGATGCGTGTGCGACAGGAACCACATCGGGGTACCCATGAAGTCCCATGGCTGACCGCCTAAATCAAAACCGAGTCGAAATTCAGGTATTCGCCAATAGGTTTGCACGGCCGCACGGGAATAACCTTCGATCGTGATGCCGCCGTGACTTAATGATCGATAGGGAAGATTCTCCAACATGCCAGCTAAGTTGTCCCTTCCGCATTTCCGTCGTAGTTGTCAACTTGTGAAAGCTCAAGAACGCTGGAAAAACTATCACCAGCGAGAACCCAAATCTCCCCATTGGGGTCTACTTGGTCGGCCTCAACACAATGATGACGAACGAGTTCCAACACCGCGAGAAACATCCCTATCACAGATGCCTTGCTCATACCACTACGCAACAACTCCATCAGTCCAACTCGACCATCGGCAACGATTCTCTGATGAATCATTTTCATATGAGACTGGATGGGAACATCATCGTAAACGATATTGGCACCCGGATTGGACTCCGCTGTTCGCAAAACGCGGCCGAGCGCACTCACAAGGTCCCAGAGTTCCACTTCGCGAATCGGCTGTTCCGACGGGGCGACTTGGTTCGAGGGAATATCATCGGCCAAGCGCGGATAAGTCTGCTGCCATCGACGGCTTCGTTCTTCCAAGAGGCTCGCTACATCTCGATACTTCTTGTACTCCAGAAGTCGTTCGACTAATCCCTCGCGAGGGTCATCGACAATCTCCTCGTCAGGGGGAGCCTCAGCGATTGGTAAGGCCTCTAGGGCCTTCATTTCAATCAGTCGACTCGCAATTTCTATGAAATCGCCAACGGAGTCGACATCTAATTTCTGTAACCCCTGGAGGTAGCCAAAATACTGCTGGATGATCCTGGCAATCGCAACATTCTTCAGATCAATTTCTTGCCGCCGAATCAGATAGAGCAGCAGCTCAATGGGGCCACGGTAAATCTCCAGTTCAACTCGAAAATCCACGGCGAGCTTTTTCTGTTTGCGTCCTCGAAACTTGAGACGCGTTATCCTACGCTAGCGACTCAAAATGGTCCAGGTGAGTTCAAGGTGGGGGAAGTCCCAGCGAACGTTTCGTCCTTACAGCAAGTGGCGGGCCTTAATTTCCAGGTAGCGATTGACCAAGGGCGCCGTCAGTTGATCGGGAAATGCGTCGATCACGAGAATCCCTTGGTGTTGTAAACTCGTTAGGAGCCGCTGCCGCCATGACAGGATTTCGCTCGCTGCAGACGCCGCATAAAACGACGAGTCATTCGACTCGGCTGGCATGGCCGTTCCGAACAATCCACGATCTCGCAACAAGATTGCAAGTGGCAAGTGCCTGCCCGTTAGCGATCGCAGATGCCTTTCGATTTGATGGGAATTTAAGGCATCCATGACATTCGTAATCAGAATCACTAAGGCACGACGATTACATTTTGCAGCAAGTTGCTGAAATACCAAATCATAGCGAGACTCCACAAGCTGTGGAAATCGATCAAATGCCGCATGCAGCAACAAGTTCATCTGGCTGCGGCCACTCTTTGGGGGAATCAAGGAATGAACGGTGTTGGAAAAGCATAGCATGCCCACGGAATCCCCTTGCCGCAGCGCAACGTAGCTAAGCATCAACGCTGCGTTTAACGCATGGTCTAGAAAACTAAGTCCATTGACTTCGTTGGTCATCATACGACCGCAATCGACAAGAATGATCACGCGTTGACTTTGGCTTGTCTGAAAATCTTTCACCGTCAATTTCTGTCGACGGGCTGTCGTTCTCCAGTCCAGATGTTTGTAGTTGTCATCGGGAGTGTAATCACGCAAACGCTCGAAGTCATGATCCTGTCCCACTCTCCGTGTTCGACGAACACCAACCAGACTTAGGCGATTGGTACGTGCCAAAAGTGAGTACTCTTCCAGCTGCTTTAAGTCTGGATAGACTTGGAGTGATCCCGGGCACGGAATCGAATCGTAGCGATACCAAAGGCCGAACCAACTCCTTAATCGCAAGTACACACGATGCATTTCAAACTTGCCGCGAAGCGAGGCAAACGCATGGTAGGTCAGTATGTGCTGTTGATTTGGCGAGGGCGTGATCGTGAAGCTTGATGGTTCCGCCCGAAAGGCTTGCGGAACATCATCGCGAATTTCAACGGGCGGAGCTGACAACCCGCGAGAGGATACCGTGAGAACCACTTGGTGCGGCTTCCTGAGGGAAACCACTCGTAACATCTGGCGCTCGACGTGAAAACGTTTGGAGCTTGGGAGCGTTGTCAGATCATATATCGCCACGAGCACCAAAATAATATCCGCGATCGCAACAGTCGACAAAAGCCACGGATTCAAGGCCGCAAATAGTGACAATACCGTCAAGCCGCAGAAGATTGCCGCCATGGACTTGCTTGGAAAACATCGTAAGAGTCCAGCGATCAGCAATAGGATGCCGAGCATACTTACAACAATCCAAATCGGTCGGCCTGAAAGCCATGCCCCTAGCTCGACGATTCGGTCCATAATCCTTTCCAAGTTATTCATTGCTCAGTTTAGTTTGACCGCGGGACTTCCACTGATTGCAACATTTGACGCAATACAAAGTCTGTTGTTCTCCCTTCAACATCAGCTTCGGCTGTCAGGATCACACGATGACGCAAGGCTGGAAGAACAAGCTCCGCTACGTCGTCAGGAATGGCGTAGTCGCGCCCGGAAAAGGCTGCCATGGTGCGGGCTCCCTGGACCAGCGCCAATCCTGCACGTGGTGAGGCGCCCATATGCAAATCAGGCCAATCCCTCGTCTTGCGAACCAGTTGGTTTATGTATCGAAGCAGCTTATCATCGATTCGTATTTGCTCCGCCGCTGTAGAGACTTCTTGGATGATTTGCGGTGATGCGATCACCTTAACGTCCGACTTAAGACGGTCGGCAATGTCGACTCGACGGCTGTGCAAACCCAGAATGGCGGCCTCGTCCTCTTCCGTCGGATAGTCTGCTAAGAGCTTGAACATGAACCGATCTAACTGAGCCTCTGGAAGATTATAGGTTCCTTCTGACTCGATTGGATTCTGAGTTGCGAGAACTAGGAAAGGACGGTCGATCGTATGGCTCACACCATCCACCGTCACGCGGTATTCCTGCATGATTTCTAAGAGAGCCGCGTGAGTCTTGGCTGGAGATCGGTTGACTTCATCCGCCAATAGGATCTGCGTGAAGATCGGCCCCGGCCGAAACCGAAACTCCTGCGTCTTCATGTCGAAGATAGGTGCACCGGTGATATCCGATGGCATGAGGTCCGCAGTAAACTGAATACGTCCGGTCTTGCATCCCAAAACATGGCCTAAGGTTCTTGCTAACAACGTCTTGCCAAGTCCTGGAACACTCTCAATTAGGACGTGCCCCCCCGAGAAGAGTGCTACGAGCGCGCCGCGCACAAGCTCGTCCTGCCCGACGAAAATCTTTTCAATTTCCGAACGCGCCTCGTCAATGAGACCTTTAATTTGTTGTGGATGAACGGGCATCGATTTTGGTGTCCTGTGGGGCCAATTGTTTCCATTCTTGAATGTGCTTCTCGGCAGCTTCCCGATCGCCCACGCGTGCCAATAGTCTGCCAAGCGCCCTTGGATGTAAACTAAAGTCCGTACCTCGCGATAACACCAGGTGCTTGGGTCGACCAAAAATGGGAAAGACGGCAAAACAATAAACAAACCCAGCCGCCATCGCATGTAATAGGACCACATTCAACGGGAAGATCCCGAATGCGGAAAGCATATGATGTTGAGAACTCCCTGTCGTCAACGAGGGGTGGGCCCCTGCCTCAAGGAATACGACATGTTCTCCCAACGATACTTCGTTTAAGAATCGTGAGAGTATGACGCGGTTCGTAGCCTGTGTAAGGGGAAAATTCAGAAGAAACGAGGCGTTGGCGACAAATATGACTTTTCCATCCGGCCAGGCAGCATTCGTGGCATCTGCCACGAGAATCCGATCGCGATCGCAGAGCAGCGGACGGATCGCAATATCATCAACCCCACTCTCGATACGTCCGTTGGAAAGAATGCTAACTCGAGAATCGATGTTATCGTTCGATCCATTGCTCTGAACTAGAATGCTAGATAATTCGGATGACATCCTCGGTTCGTCAAACTCAAAGGGAACACGAGCGATAACCATCTTTTCCTGGGGCCAGGGCTGGTTCTGGGACCGGGACATCGCCAATGCCGCCTCATTTCGGGCTAAGACATAGTCCGCGTCCGTTGGTTTAATGCGCGACAATTGCGATTTCCAGTAGGACGAAACCGCATCGTAACCCGGCATCACGACGATCAATCGCCTCCCCGGACGCTCTTGGAACCACTTGTCGATGGCCTGTTGGAGTTCCGGTTCCGTTGTGGAGGCATCTAGCAGNNGCATCTAGCAGACACCAAATGACCGCGTCGGCGTCCTTGATGGATTTTCCCCACCTCCTAGACACCTCCACGCGATGCCCTCGATCTTCGAGGACGGCGTATAAAACACTGAGTCCGTTGATTCCGCCAGCCTCTGACGTTCTGCCCGCTCTTCCATAACTATCGTCGATCGTCGAAGGTGTGAATCCGCATCCCAGGATTGCCACCAGCAAGGCAACGACAAGACCTAGCCGAAGCTGCCCTGAATCTAGCGTGCAGGAATCGTGGTTCACCCCAGTTCGATTCCTAGGACTCGACGGCAACATGTCGTGACTCCTCGGCAAGCAGCGCGTTCTGGTGAAGGGGATCGAGATGAGCCCAACATGCTTCGAAATCGTCGCGCGATATCATCTGGCCGCCAAAAAAGGCACGTTCGAAGACCAAGATGGAATCGAGCAAGATGGTTGCCAACGGTTGGGCGCCCTTTAGCTCCCGAAGGTACTGCCGATTCGTCTTTCCCTTCGATAGTCGAATGCGCCCATGAAAATCAAGATGTAATAGGTAATATCCATACAGAGGAATGATCGCCTGATGATATTTTCCCTCATCCGCCAAACGCCTTGCCAATCCCAACAGCCCTTCTTGCGTTTGCGGAAGCTCAAACGGCAATTCTACGGCCCGAGCGGGCACACTCTCTACTTGGACGCGCCGAGCTTGAAAAGCAACCAAGCCGCGTATGCCTCGAAATCGGTATGCCAGCGCAATCAAGCCAATCAAAATCAATCCGGCGATTATGCCAACGGGTACAACCCAACCGTTACCCCCTGTTCCAGAAAGCCCCGGCGGCGCTCTACGACGCGACGTCCGTTTCGGCCATTCGACATCGCTTGGTTTTTGGGCTTCCTTTGCAGCCGAAAACTGCGGACGCACCAACTGCTCAGACTTGGAATCATACCAATTGCGCTGTACCGACGATCGCATACTCTGTTTCACGGCCGAATGGATAGAATCGTCATCGTGAGAGTTCTCAATGGCGGTACCCCTTGGCGCAGAAGCCAAATGACTGTCAGCAACTTGGTTCGTTTCACTATCCGTCCCATAGTCTGCTGAAAGATCTTGAGCTATTGAAAGGGATAAAACCAAGCACAGCATAGCGCAGTGGGTGAATTTACTCACACATCCGCAAATGGCCGAAATTGCTCGTCGATAGAACTCCCTACCCATGACTAATTCGGGCCCCATTGGCAATATCTTCACACGCTGCTTTCATAAGCAGTTCTACTTCCCAGCCTTCGTTTCGAATCCTTTGATCTAAGTAACTCATAAAACGAACGACAGACATGAAGCCAGCAACGACCCACATCATCGATGGCACGATGACGCGATAGAAAAACGCACCTCGCTCCCAGTCAAACGATAAGGTCCCGAATAAGAAATGCACCGTTCCCAGTAACGAACAGAAGAGCGCAACCGAAACGACCATACATAAGAGGTAGCGAGATACCGTCTCCGCCGCACCCGCTGAATGTAGTGATCGGCTTCTGCGTGAAATCGTAACCGCATTGGGCGCGCGACTGAACACAGGAGTCCGTTCCAACAGAATAATCTCGCACAAATAAGGACGTAGCAGCCGCATGAGTACGGCAAGTGCCGCCATGGCAATGAGCCAACCCTCGGGGGCACTTTGCCGAAAACTTCTGGGAATGAGTGCGGCGATCACCCATGCAAGGAAGACTCCTCGACGAATTCCAACATAATAGAGAAATCGCCACCAGACGCGCGGTGGCTCGCGAAAAACGCGCGGGAGTGCTTTGTCTCCTAAGAACAGAACCTCGCCCAAGTACAGTACCATCAACACGCTCGCGAATGGAACTTCGATGATTGTTAGACATGCGTTGGCAACGACATAGCGGATCAGGAGCGCGTTTTCGTCTACAGGCGCGATAAGTTCCTTGGTTAACCACGCATTCAGGATCGACAAAGGAATGGCCAGGCATCCAAGACACAATAATAATCCACCCAACTCGTGACGGATTACTTGCAGGCTCAGGTCCAGAATATCCCCCAAGCTACGCTCGCGGATCGGGATTTTGGTTCGGTCGAGCTGCATGCTGAGGTTCCTCTCGACAGTATCTTATCGCTGCGAGGTTCCCTTGGAATAGCCGACAACCTTCAAGACCAATGGGTATCCTTGTTGCTAGATATGCGCAGATGGCAGATGCTCGCGTCCCCTAGGTTCAAGGGAATCTATAGCGAATTCTGTAGCGAATTACGTTACTTTCCCTTGGTTGTGAACTCAAGGTATTTCACTTCTCCTTTGACGATGTTGCGTTTGGGCCAGTATTCAATTTTCTTAGCGGAGTTTTCTAACGTCCGATCTCCTTTAGGATCTTGGTACCAAAGCTTTGCGTAAGCCCGGTCGGTACCCTCCAAGACCATGAGATCCTTGCCTTTGTCATAAGAAACACGATGCCCCATGGCCTTGAACGACCTTCCTTCGATCGTCGTATTCCCAATTGCAGACAACTCATAGGCCCCCATACCGGGTTGGGCCACGGGGCTTTGCAAGGCGTCCATTTCTTCGCAATGAAGGACGATGGCCTCCGCCGGAAGCCCACTTGGTTTGGCTGGATCAACTCGCTCTGACCAATCGCTTACGGGTGAATAAATAGCGCGGACCTGATTTGCGATTTGAACGTGACGCCGTCGTAAATTTCCACGTAGGTCGCCTTGAAATTGAACTTGTACAAGTGTCAGTCCCAATCCGCTCTGCCCGGCCGTTGCATTTGCCGGCATGCCCGGGTTCATCGGCGCGCCAACGGACACGCTTTGTAACCATCCGGGTCCTAATCCCTTCACCATTCCATCTGCATGGGAAATACTCAGAGACTGGAGTTGTGCTTGATCGATTGAGCGCGTCCCGCGGACATCGACGTTTCTGTTCTCGACAAAGACCCCGCCACTGGCGGTAGTGCTCGCTAGACTGCATTTTCCCAGATTTGTCGGGGCTTCCGTAAATAGAATTTTTTGATCGAGTGAAATCGCGAACTGAGGACATCGCATCAACTGCATTGGGCCACGGACCGTAACTTCATCATGACATGTAAGTGTTTGTCCGTCGAAGTCTAGCCCGTTTCTCCAAGTCACGGTGGCAACCGGGGGATACGAGGGCATTTTTTTTGCCAAACTTTCCGGGAGAGGAAGTGTGGCCGATCCCGGCCCTTCCATCCAACACCGATTTGTCTTTTGTTCGAGGTGGATGATTCCTCCGACGAGATCGATCTGTTTAGCGCGGACTTGCGCGGGAGCTCCCCGAAGGATGATCGTCCCTTTTC
>CXWJ01008285.1_pt1 | contig 16184 bp, 12 predicted proteins | sample 590841 | NCBI WGS metagenome assembly CXWJ01 (sample SAMEA3498367, study PRJEB10139) | wastewater metagenome | biome: wastewater treatment plant; material: activated sludge | place: Austria | collected 2015-01-21 | reverse complement strand
TGTAATGTCAGATGGTCGGTTGTGTAGCTCGCGCGGCCGTGGGCCAGGGCCAGCGGCAACAGGAGTTGGTCGGCCAGATGTTGGTCGACCATGGCGTTATTGTCCACGAAAGAGAGCGCTTCCGCAACCGCGGCCTCGGCCACCCGCTCCGACGGCAAGCCGGGGCGGCCCAGGGCGCTGAAGCCCCCCTGCGGGAGCCATAGGAAGATGCCCGCCCCCGGCCCGGCCCCTTTCTCGCGCCGCGGCTCAATCTTCGACGCCAGCCCGGCGGCCGACAACAGGTTCGTCGCCCGGCCGGCCATGCGCTGGGGGATGTCGGCCGGCAGGTTGGTGACGGCGGCCACGCCTTCGACTCGTTCGACGGGGATATGGGCGAACTCAGGGGCGACCAGGCGGTCGAGCGGCTCCACCGTGGCCGACACCACGCCGCCGCCGACGGGATAGAAGCCCCAGGCCGCCAGTTCGGCGTCGAAGTGAACCCCCATGCGGGCGAAGACCGGCCCGGCCACGTGGGTCATGTAGTGCCACGGTGGACTCATGGTCACGTGGGTTCCGCCGCGCAGCGTGACCCGCGAGCGCCCCCCGGCGAACAGCAGCGGCCACAGAATGGCCTGGAAGATGAGCGTGATGGCCCCGGCCGAGCCGCCCTGGGCGTTGGCGCTGACGTCGAACTCATACGTGCCCGGCTGGGGCGGCATGGCCGGACGAAACTCCAGGGTGCGCGAATCCAGCGCGTCGCCGACCAGGGCCGCGCCGCACAGGCGGGCCACGGCGCGCACCGCCGTCAGGTGCTGCGGGCGCAGGCCGGGCTTGCTGCGATTGGCGCGCAGATGGGTCAGGCGGAACGGCCGCCCGGTGAGCGCCGACAGGCTGAGGCTGGTGCGTAGAACCTGGCCGCCTCCTTCGCCCAGGCGGCCGTCGATGGTGAGCATAGGCTGCCTATTATCCACGGTTAGCCGGCCTTGTCATACCTGAAGAGATTAAACACGGATAGGACACCGATTGAACGGATGAGACGGATTGAAGCTGTTCTCAATCCGTTACATCCGTAAAATTCGTGTCCTATCCGTGTTTAAATCTTATTCTCCGGTAAATCCACCGCGTGGCCGGGCAATAAAAAAGCCCCACCGGAGTGGGGCTTGGTGATTCAGAATGGCGGCCGGCGCTTAGGCGTGGACGGCGAAGGCCACAACCACCGACTGCATAAGGATTTGCACGTCGGTCACGATCGACCAATTGCGGATGTAGCGCGTCTCCAGTTCCACCCGGTCATCGATGCGGCGGCTGTGGCCGCTGACCTGCCACAGGCCGGTCATGCCGGGCAGCACGCTGCAATAGCCGTCGATGCGGTGGCCGAACTTGAGCAACTCGGCGCGGGTCATCATGCGCGGGCCGACCAGCGACATGGTGCGGTTGAGCACGTTGAACAGCCGGGGCAGTTCGTCCAACCCATAGCGGCGCAGGAAGCGGCCGACACGGGTCAGGCGCGGGTCGCTATCGACGCTACCGGTCAGCACTTCCATCCACTGCTCGCGGTTGGCGATCAGCCGGTCCTCGCCGTCGATGTGCATCGTGCGGAACTTGTAGGCGTCGAATTCGCGGCCCCGGCGGCCCACGACGCGGCGGCGGTAGAAGACCGGGCCGGGCGAATCGAGCTTGATGAGCGCGGCGATGATCAGCAGCAAGGGGGCGATCAGCAGCAGGGTCGGGATGGTTAGAGCATAATCCAGGCCAAGCTTGAGGGTGCGGTGCGGTTGCCGCATGGTGATGGTTGGAGTCGTGTTGGTGCGTGCCTGTATCATGTCTATCCCTTATCTTCGTCGCCCGCGCGGCGCAAAGCCCTGATTGCCTAGGGATAGAATAGGCGGGTTCGCTTACGAAATTCCTTACGAAAACTTACGGGTTTTTCACGCTGTAGGGCGGGTTGGCAACCCGTCCGGGCGGGATACCATCCCGCCCTACACGGCCGTGGCAATCGCCGTGAACAGCAGCACCGCCGCCGCCGCCAGCAGATTCAGCCGCAGATAGCGAATCTCCCGCCGGGCGATCTTGTCCTGCTCGGCGGCGGCCGTTTCCGGTTGCGACGCTTCCAAGAGCGCCAGTCGCGACATGGCTGGATAGAGGAAAAACTGGAGATAGACGGTCAGCGCCACCATGCCGCCGTAGGCGACGTGCTTCAGCAGGATGGCCCAGGCCCACAGGCTATCGACCTGCAAGAAGCCGTTGTAGTTCTCGTCGTTGGTCATCTGTATGAAGCCGGTGATCAGCAGGATGATCAGCGCCGCGTTGACCCAGGGCAGGAAGCGCTTTTGCAGCCCGAACCACTGGTTCGACGACAGCGTGCCCTGGCGCAGCGCCGGCCAGGCGACGAAAGCCATCAGCGCTACGCCGCCCAGCCAGACGACCGTCGCCAGCAAGTGAACCCAATAGGAAGCCACGAGAACCCAGAAACTCATTCTTTCATCATTTCCTTAAGCGCGTCGTAGGCCGGGCGGGGCGTGCCGTCGGGCAGGACAATCGACCACCACCACTGCTCATCGTCGGGCGTCCACTCCCAATCGGCGATGTAGATCGTCACCATTAGCCCCATCCACGGCCGCCAATGTTCGGCGGCGTATTGATAGGCGCGCACCAGGTAGTCGGCCTGCGTGGCCTCGTCCACGGCGTGCCAGGCGTAGTCGGGATGCACCTCATCGACCGTCCAGCCCATCTCCAGGATGGCGACCTGCTTGTGGCCGTCGCCGTTAGCCACCATCAGGGCGCGCAAATCTTCCACGTGGCGGAAGGCAAACCAGCGCCCGCCGCCGTACTCTTCGGCCTCGGCCTCGGCCGGAGACAGCTCCGGCGGGGCCTTATAGCCGGGGGCATTCACTCCCAGCACATCGAAATAGTCGGCCGCGCCGGCATCGTACATCCCTTGCAGGAACTTCTCATCGGGCATGGCCTGCGTGCTGTCGGTGCCGGTGGGAGCCAGTCCGGCGGAGATAACGATGGCCGCCGGGTCGGCGGCCTTGATGGCCGTATAGCATACCTTCAGCAGCTCGGTGTAGGCCACTGGGTCGGGCGGGCGCATACCCCACTCGCGATCCAGGTTCGGCTCGTTCCACACCTGATAGGCCCCGATGCGGCCGCGGTAGCGCTGGGCCACCGCGCCGCAGAAGTCGCCATAGTCGGCCGGGTCGGCCGGTGGGCCGTTGTCCTGCCACTGGTTATCGAGCGGCTCCGACCAGAACGGCTGGCGGTCGAGCCGCACCACCAGTTTCAGCCCGGCCTTCTCCACCTCATCGACGATGTAATCGGTGCGATACCAGTCGAATTGCCCCTTCTCGATGCCCTCGATGTCGCGCCAGGGGAACTTTTGCTTCACCCAGTTGAAGCCCATGTCGTTGATCAGTTGCAGATCGCGCAAGGCCGTATCCGGCTTCCACCACAGGAAGGCGTGGATGCCATAATCGGGCGAGGCGAAGGACATGACCACCGGCTCGTCGCCCATCAGCGCCGGCTCGTCGCCCGCCGGGCGGCAGCCGGCCAGCAGTAGCGCCAGAAGCAAGGGCAATAGGATGCGGTACATGGGGGGGACAGTGGTCAGTGGTCAGTGGTCAGTGGTCAGTATCTTAACTGCCCACTGTCCACTGACCACTACCCACTGATTAAGGATTCTTCGGCATCGCCGCCAGCACGCCGAAGGCCGGGCGGGGGATGCCCTGGGTATCAACGATGCTATAGGGCACGGGGTCGTCGGTCGGGCCGCTGCCCTTGTTGCCGAAGTCGAAGTTGAACAGGAAGGCCAGCCATACGTCGTCGGAGGCGTTCATCTGCGTGAAGGCCTGCGTGATGTAATTGGCCTGATCATCCAGCGTGTTGTCCTGAGCGAACTCGAAACCGAGCGGAAACTCAGTGTAGCCCTCGCTGGTGGCCCAGCCGAATTCGGTGACGCACAGCTTTTTGTTGGGATCCACGGCCTGCACCTTCTGGGCGTAGGTGTCCAGCGTGGTGTAGAAGCTCCACGAGTGGTGGGGGTTGTCGAACGGGCCGCGGAACAAGGCCGTGGCCGCCTTGGGCGACGAACCGGTGGCGTCATAGGCCACGTCCGGGCCGATGTTGTAGCCGTTATGATGGGCGCCGACGCAATCGGCATAGTTCAGCAGCCCGGCGGCCAGAGCGCGATCCAGATACTCGAAATCGTCGGCCCAGCGCACCCAGTCGCCCGTACCCGTCGGCGACAGCGCGCCGCTGATGACGATGATGTTAGGGTCCTTGGCCTTGATGGCGTCGTGGGCCACTTGCAGGAAGCGGACGTAATCCTCCGGGCTGATACCGTTGGTGCTGGTCCATTCGCGATCCAGGTTTTGCTCGTTCCAGACCTCGATGGCGTCAATCTTGCCCGGGTGGCGGTCGATGAGCAGGCCCAGGAAGCGGGCATACTCGTTGTAGTCGTCGGGCGGGCCGTTTTCGCCGCCGGCGGCGCGCGTCCAGGCCGGCGCGCCGACGACGCTGAGCATCAGGCGCAAGCCCTTGTTATGGGCCTCGTCGATAACGGCGTCATAGAAGAACCATTGTCCTTCGACACCTTGATCGGGTTCCACCAGCCACCATTGAATCTGGGCCTTCACCCAATTCATGCCCAACTGATCGTGGACGGCGGTCATCGTATCGACCGGGTTGCCGACGGTGGCGTTGCCGTGGATCTGGATGCCATAGCCGAACTGGTCGGCCGGCCAGGGGCCGCTGACAGCCGGGGNNGCCGGATCGGTGGTCGCCACGGGTTGTTCGACCACCGCGCCCACGGTCGGCTCGGCGGCTGTCTCGCCGCCGCCACAGGCGGCCAGCGCCAACAGGAAGACGGCGACGAGCAAAAGGGTCAGTTTGCGTTGCAATTGCATGGATGCTTCTCCTCCTAAATAGTTGTAGGGCGGGATGGTATCCCGCCCTCTTAAACTGTAGAGCAGATGGGGCGGGTTGCCAACCCCCCTACACTGTAGAGTAGATGGGGCGGGTTGCCATCCCGCCCTACAATGAAGACGGATCGGGCGGGTTGCCAATCCACCCTACAATTAGTTACCCATCACCTGCCGCAAGGTCTCACACGCCGGGCAGCTACCATTGGGCCGGATCATGGCATAACCGGCCTGCGGGTCATCGCCGAACGTCTTGAAATCGACGTTGAAGACGACGATCATGCGCACCCGGCCGCTCTGGACGCCGACGCGCACGGCCTCGGCCAGGTATTGCGCGTGCTCGGCCACGGTCAGATTGAACGGCGCTTTCCACAGGAAACCGGCCGGCAGCGAACCCCACTCCTCACCGCTGAGATAGCCCAGTTCGGTGAAGCACAGTTGCCCCGCGCCCGCGCCGGTATAGGCATTGATCATACCCTGGAAGTAGCGGGTGTAGTGGCCGCCCGCGCCGCGCGGGTCGCCGCTGGTGGCCGATGGCGGCATCAGCCCTTCGTTGTAATGCACGCCGATGCAGTCCGACGCGCTGCCCGCCCCGGCGGCCATCATGCCCGCCACGTAGGGCGCGTCGTCGCAACCGCCGCCGCCGCAACCGCCGAAGAAGCCGGTGGGGGCCGGGGCGCCGGTGATGACCATGACGCCGGGATTGGCGGCTTTGATCTTCTGGTAGGCCGGCTTGAGCATGTTGTTGACGTAGGACGCCGGGTCGATTTGGCCGATGGGCCATTCGCGCTCGATGTTCATCTCGTTCCAGACCTCGATGGCGTCCGGCCCCAGAGCGGCCACGCCGCCCAGGAAGTTGGTGTAGGCCTCGAAGTCGATACTGCTGGGGTAGAGCTGGCCGGGGATGCTGAGGAGAATCTTCATGCCCGCGGCGTGGGCTTCGTTGATCAGCCCGGCCACGGCCTCCGGCGAGTCGCCGGGGCCCCATTTGTGTTGTTTCTTGACCCACTTCATACCGGCATATTGCATCGTGCCCGCGGGCATACCGGCGGCCTGCCCGCCCAGCTCGAAGCTGCCGACGGCGATGGGAGCCACCGACGGCGGGACGACGACCGGCGCGGCGGCGGCGCCACTGGCCGGCGTGCCACCCGCGGCGGCGGCCGGCGGCGCGGCCTCAACGACCGGCAGGCCGGCCGTGCTGAAGCCGGTATTGACCGTCACTAGTTCGCCCAATACCCAGCCCTCCTGGCCGCCGGGCAGGGTGACGTTGAGCCAACTGCCCGTCTCGTTGCGGCCGATGAGTTGCAGGAGCGTACCCGCGCCGGCCCCACCGGCGATCGTGCCGTAGTTGATGCCGGGGCCGGTGCGCACGTTGATCGGCGCGTTGACCACGGCCGTGGCCTCGCCCGGCTCGCCCAGATTGGCCGAGGGGGCGGCCGTGGCCGCCGGTTGGCCGCTGCCGGTGGTGGGCGTGGCCGCGGGCGTCGCTTCGCCCGTCGCTTCCGGCGTCGCCGTGGGCGCTTCGGCCACCGCTTCACCGGCGACGACGACTTCGACCTGCCCCAGATCGGCAATCGTCTCGCCCAGGACGAGATCGGCCTCGACCACATAGGTGCCGGGGTTGGCCGACGCCGTCCAGGTGAAATCGAGGTCGCTGCCCGTCTCGCTGGCGATGACGCTATCGCTCGCGTCGCGCACGGTCCAGGCGATGGCCGCGCCGCCGGGTTGGGGCGCGTCGCCCTGGCCCAGGAAGTTGTTGAGCGCGGCGGCATAGGCCGGGCCACTGCCCAGCACCAGCCCGCGCACCGTGGCCCCGCGCAGATTGAAATCGGACGCCAGTTGCAGGCGNNAAGGTGTACTTATAGGCCAGCGCGTTGCCGTCCCATTCCAGCGGGCCGGCCGTGCCTTCCAGGGCCACGTCCACCGCCGCGCCGGGATCGACTTGAGCGATTTCACCGACCGCGCCGCCGGCCACGGCCAGTTGGCCAAGGTGGGCCAGCGCCTGCTCGGCGGGCAATTCGGTATAGAGGTCGCCGACCTTGTTGATGGCCCCGGCGGTCAGCAGCAGGTTAACCTTGCTGCGGTCGATCTGGCCCACGGCCCAGGCCACCAGTTGCTCGGCCGGGCCGCCGTCGGCATAGGCCGTCGGGTCGAGGGGCATCTGGACGTGGACGACGTCGGCTGCGCGGCCCAGCGCCGCCCAATTCTGGCCGCCCGTGTCCCAGCCGTTGCCGGCCGGCGCGGGCGTGCCCAGGGTGATCGCCAGTTGCAGCCCTTCGGCATGCAGCGCCGCCGCCAATTTTTCGACAACTGACGTGAAGGCGGCCGAAAGGGGGCCGGGCACGCCCTGGTAATCGAGGTGGATGCCGGCATACCCTTCGGCCGCGGCCTGGCCGACGAGGGCGCTGATCTGGGCGTCCTGCAAGCCGGTATCATTGAGGAAGGTGGTGATGGCCGTCTGATCGGTCACCGCGCCGCGATTCGTGACGCGCAAGAAGCGCGCGATGCCCTCCGGCGCGGCGCCCACTTCGCCGGTCAGGGTGCCGTCCGGGCCGAGGACCAGCGGGCCGACGGACGCTTCATCCACCAGCGCGGCCACGTCTTCGGGAGCGGCGGCGTCGGGCGCGTATTCGGCACCGATGACCGGATCGGCCGTTGGGACGCTGCGGACGAGGGCCAGCGCGCGCGGCAACGGGCCTTCATCGGTCACGGCCTGCCCGGCGGCGGCATCGATCTGCCCCGGCACCAGCAGCCAGGCGCGGCCGTCCCAGCCGCGCAGGTCGATATCCTCGACCTCGGTGGCATCGGCCGGCAGCGGCAGGGTAATCTGGCCGGTGGGCGTATCGCCGGTGAAGTCGAGCACGTAGGTGTCGCCGACCAGCGATTCGGCCGGCAGGGCGGCAGCGGCATCGGCCAGCGCGCCGCCGGCGGCCGTCGCCAGGTTGGCCGCGGCCACGCGGCTCACGCCGACCGTCGCGCCTTCGACTGTCATCAGGGCGACGCCCTCGGGCAGATCGGCGGCGACGATGGCGGTAGCCGCCGGGGTGGCCTCGGCCGCGCCGCCGCCCAGGCCCAGGCGCGTGCCCAACGAGATGGGCGGCAGGAACAGCCCCAACAGAATCAAGGCGACGACGACAACAAGGCCGCCGACAATCGGCCACGACAGGCGCCGGCCCGTTTTGGTTTCGTTTTCTTCCATGAAATTAAGCCCCTTACCCGGATTATATTCGGTCGAGATGAACTCGCGCGTTGCATAGACCGAAAAAAAGCGGCCCCAACGTGCAGCCGCCCATCCTGTCTATTCCGGTTAAACAACCCGCATTCTAGCACATGACGGCGCGCGGGCAACCTCACCGGGTCTGTGGAGGGGTTCCGTAGGCATTACATTGAGAAACAATTAACCTTGAGTAGACCTGACAGGTCGGCGGCACAGCATGAGGTTAAACATAGGCATGAGGCCACCGACCTGTCAGGTCTCAGAGAATCGGGCCGCTTGACAGGGTAGGGGGCGTGGCTATACTCACCGCAATTCATCATGCCCGTGCCTTCATGGTGTCCGCCCAAGGGAACGGGGCATCGGTGTGAGCCTAACGATGACCTGCTTGGCAGGGGCAGTTCCCCGCCTGGGGGGCAGCGACAAGACAAGGAGAGTAGATTTCAGATGAGCGTAGCCGATATTTTCAACAGCATGCCCGGCCGCTTCCAGGCCGACAAGGCCGCCGGGGCCAACATGAGCATCCTTTTCGATCTGAGCGGCGATGATGGGGGTCAATACTACGTCAACATCGCCGACGGCCAACTGGCCGTGACTCCCGGCGCGCCGGCCGCCGCCCCCAGCGCCACGGTCAAGATGACCGCCGAGGATTTCGCGGCCATGTCGTCCGGCAGCCTGAACCCGATGATGGCCTTTATGACCGGCAAGATCAAGGTCGATGGCGACCTGAACTCGGTGATGAAGTTCCAGTCATTGGTCGGCTTCTAATTCATTGTAGGGCGGGTTGGCAACCCGCCCGATTCGCCTGACATATCCAATAAAAAAGGCGGGCCAATCGGCCCGCCTTTTTTATCTTCTGTCCATTCCCTATACCGGCGCAGTGTCTTTCTCGCGGTTGGCGCTGGTAGCGATCTCGGCGTATTCCCGCCGCTCGGCCCGGTCGAAATCCAGGCCGCATTGGGCCACCAGTTCGGCGATCAACCCGGCCTTGCGCTGGGCGTCGCTGCGCGACCAGGTGCGCGACTTGATCTCCAGAAAGTAGCCCGGCAACTCCGGCTCCAGGACCATATCCAGATTGATGGCGAAGTCGGTGGCCTTATAGAGAATGTGCCAGCGGTGGCGATCCTTATGGACGCGCAACTCGCGGGCCGGGGCGAAATACTCCTGATAGAAACGGAGGCTGCGGTCGGCCGCGGCCAGCCAGCGCGACCGCGATAGCATCACCGCGTTGGGGAACTGCTCCCGGCCGCCTTCGCCGATCAGTGTCAGCCGTGCCCGCACCTGGGTCACTTCGCCGGCCTCGTCGATGAACTCATCTTCGCGGTAGCGCAGGCGGTTGGCGTCAGGGTCGCCCTGGTCAAACAGGAAGTAGTGGTCGTATTGCCGGTAGTGGGCGTAGCGGGTGGTGGTGATGGCGCTGCTCTCCAGCAACATTTGCAGGGCGGTGTCGTCGGCCATGGGCACCTTCACCTGCACCTCGAAACTCTCCTGGCGCTGGACGCCGGACAGCAGAACCAGCTTGTTATAGGGGCTGGATTCGCGCTCCATGACAAAGGCGTCGATGTCGGTGGCCATGCGCAGGGCGTCGGCGCGGGCCGCGGCTTCGTCCACCGTCAGCAAGACCCGGTCGCGCATCAGCCAGCGGCCGTTGCAGATCACGTGGCTCACGTCGGCGCTCTTGCCGGCGTAGACGATGCGCGAATAGACGGCGTCGGGGTGGTTGTGGAAGTGGGGCTGGTTGTGGATGCCGCTCATATCCAGCACGGCGATGTCGGCCCGCTTGCCCGGCTCCAGACTGCCGGTGATGGCCCCCATGTGGACGGCCCGCGCCCCGCCGATGGTGGCGATCTCCAGCGTCTGGCGGGCGGGCAGGGCGGTGGGGTTTTGGGCGGCGATCTTGGCGATGAACGACGCCAGCCGCATCTCCTCCACCATGTCCAGGTCATTGTTGCTGGCTGGGCCGTCGGTGCCCACGCCGACCTTCAGCCCCAATTTGAGCATTTGCGGGATGGGGGCGATGCCGCTGGCGAGCTTGAGATTGCTCGACGGGCAATGGGCCACGCCCGCGCCGGCCCGCCGCAGACTGAACATATCCTCCTCGTCGATGTGGACGCAATGGGCGGCCAGCAGCTTGGTATCCAGAATGCCGTGTTGCTCCAGCCAGGTGACGACCGACATGTGGTTCTGGTTGACGCTGTTATCGGCTTCCAGCCTGGTCTCGCTGACGTGGGTGTGGAGCGGCACGTCGAAGGCGCGGGCCAGGTCGGCGCAGGCGAGCAGCAGCTCCGGTGTGGCCGTATACCAGGCGTGGGGGGCCACGGCCGGTTGGATGAGCGGATGGCCGTTCCAATGCTCGATGAAGCGGCGGCAGAGCAGCAGNNGCCTCTTCATAATAGAACATATCGGCGAAGGTGGTCACGCCGGAGCGGATCATCTCGGCGCAGNNCGGCGGCATAGGCGCGGGCTATCTCGTCCGTCGGGCCGACGGCGACGATGGAATCGCCGCGAATGGCGACCGCGCCGTCCTCGAATACCTCATACTTGCCGTTCATCGTCACGACGGTTCCGCCGCGCAATAGAATGTCTACTTGTTCAGGCATGCATCTCTCCTGGGGTTACTATCGTTGTCGTCGCAATCGCTATCGCTATCGTAATCGAAATCGCTCTCCGATTACGATAGCGATAGCGATGCCGATTGCGAACAAAGCCGGCGACATAACCGCATTATACCGATTCCTGTTATAATCGGTAAACTGAAGACGAGGAATACAGAGTAATGGCTTCCAAGACAAGAATGGTCGATCTCATCGCCCGCAAGCGCGACGGCGGGGAATTGACCACGGACGAGATCGACGGCTTCATCCGCGACTACACCGCCGGGGACATCCCCGATTATCAGGCCGCGGCGCTGCTGATGGCGATCTACCTGCGCGGCATGAACCGGCGCGAGACGGTCGATCTGACGCTGGCGATGGCCCACTCCGGCGACACGCTCGATCTCCACGACGTGGCCCCCTTCATCGTCGATAAACATTCGTCGGGCGGCGTGGGCGACAAGACCAGCCTGGTGGTGCTGCCCTTGGTGGCCGCGGCCGGCGCGCCGGTGGGCAAGATGAGCGGCCGCGGGCTGGGCAGCAGCGGCGGCACGCTGGACAAGATGGAATCGTTCGCCGGGTGGTCGCCCACGCTCACCCTGCCGCAGTTCAAGCGCCAACTGGCCGACATCGGGCTGGTGCTGGCCGGGCAGACCCACGACCTGGCCCCGGCCGACGGCAAACTCTACGCTCTGCGCGACGTGACGGCCACCGTCGATAACCGCGCCCTCATCGCCGCCTCGATCATGTCCAAGAAGCTGGCCGCCGGGGCCGACGCCATCGTGCTCGACGTGAAGACAGGTAGCGGCGCGTTCATGCCCACCGTGGCCGCGGCCGAAGAGCTGGCCCGGCTGATGGTCGAAATCGGCGAAGATGCCGGGCGGCGCGTCGTGGCCCTCATCTCCGACATGAATCAGCCGTTGGGCCACGCCGTGGGCAACGCCCTGGAAGTGCGCGAGGCCCTCGACGCCCTGCGCGGCGGCGGCCCGGCCGATCTGTGGGAGCATTGCCGCGCCGTGGCCGGCCACATGCTGCTCCTGGCCGGCAAAGCGGACACGTTGGGCGCGGCCGAGGCGCTGGTGGAGACGGCGCGGGCCGACGGCCGCGGCCTGGCTAAGCTGCGTCAACTGGTCGTGGCCCAGGGGGGCGACGGCCGCCAGGTGGACGACCCCGACCGGCTACCCCAGGCGCGCTACGTTGAGCCGATTGAGGCCAAAAAGAGCGGCTTTATTACAGCGATGGACACGGCCGAGTTGGGTTGGGTGTGCGTGCGCTGCGGCGGCGGGCGGCTGGTGAAGAGCGACGTGATCGCCCCCGGCGTGGGCTTCCTGTTGACGGTGAAGATCGGCGACTATATCGAGGCCGGGCAGATTATCGGCGAGATGCACGCCGACGATGACATGACGCTGCAACAGGCGCAGCGCGACATCCCGGCGGCCCTCACCGTGGCCGACGACCCCGCGCCGCCACGGCCCTTATTTTACGCGACGATTGATGGAGAGAAGAATTAGCTACGGATAAAAACGGACAAAACGGATTTTAAATCCGTTTTGTCCGTTTAAACCCGTAGCCAATTCTTGAGATGAGAAGGAGCAATTATGGAGCTACTAGGCATCGACATCGGCGGTTCGGGGATCAAGGGGGCCATCGTCAACGCGGCCACGGGCGAACTGATGACCGAGCGGCTGCGTTTGCCGTCGCCGCCCACGTTCCAGCCCGATGAGGTGGTAGCCGTCGTCGCCGATCTGGTGAAGCAATTCAACTATAGCGGCCCCATCGGCGTCGGCTTTCCGGGCGTGGTCATGCACGGCACGGTCGTCGCCCCGCCCACGGCGCTGGCCTTTCCCAATTGGGTCGGCGTCAATCTGGGCGAGAAACTGAGCGCGGCCGTGGGCTGCCCGGTCACGGTGGGCAACGATGCCGACGTAGCCGCCATGGCCGAGATGTTTTTCGGCGCGGGACGGGGCGAGACGGGCGTGGTAATGATGTTCACTCTGGGCACGGGCATCGGCAGCGCCCTGTTCATCAACGGCCACATTGTGCCCAATACCGAGATGGGCCGCGTCTATCCCCGCGACAGCAAGAAAACCATCGAGCAACTGGCTTCCGACCGCGTCCGCGAGGAGCAAAAGCTCAGTTGGAAGGAGTGGGGCGAGAAACTGAACGACTATTTCAAATATATCGAACTCCTCTTCTATCCCGACGTCATCATCATCGGCGGCGGCGTCAGCAAGAAGCATGAGAAGTTCTTCCCCCACATCAAGGTGCGGGCCAGACTGATACCGGCTGCCTTCCGTAACGAGGCCGGCATCGTCGGCGCGGCCATGGCTGCCCTGGACCAGATCACGCCCCAGCCGTGGGAGTTGCCGGGCGCGGGGCATAGTGGGGGGTGAGGCGGATGATGAGTTTGGGTATTAAGCGCAGGGGGGCGAGTGGCGGGTGGCGGGTGGCGGGTTCTCCCCTGCCCCCCTGCTCCCCTGCCCCCCTGCTCCCCTGCTCTGCCACCACTCCCGGATCGAGATCACACCCATGACCACCCCCAAACCCGGCCCCCGCACCGTCTACCTGCCCGATACGGCGCTGTTGCCGCTGGCCGAGTCGTTGGTGGCTCTGGCCAATAGCGACGGTGGGTTGATTGTGCTGGGGGTGAACCGCGACGGCCGCCCGACGTTGGAAATATGGGAAGAGGAAGCCGAGTTGGCGCTGCGCGAGGCTGCCGCCCTGTGCAGCCCGCCCGTCCCCAGCCACTTCCAGGCCGTCGAATTGCCCGCCGGGCGCTTCATCGGCATCCAGGTGCCGCGCAGTCTGGAACTCCACAGCCTGAGCGACGGCCGCGTGTTGGTGCGGCGGCGCGACGAAAACCGGCCGCTGACCGGCGAGGAGATTCGTGTGCTGGCCGCCGGTCGCCCCTCGTCGGACTTCGAGACAGAGGCCGTGCCGGGGGCCAGGCCGGGCGACCTGGACACGGAGACGCTGCGCGAATATCTGGAGAAGCGCGAGACGCGCACCGGCGCGCGGGCCGCGTCGGTCGCCACGCTGATGCACGAGATCGGGGCCACCGACCGCGAGGGCAACCCGACGCTCATTGGCCTGCTACTCTTTGGCCGCAACCCGCAGGCCTTTTTGCCCCAGAGCGGCGTGGTCTTCGTCAAGTTCCCCGGCACCGAGCCGCGCGGCGAGGACGGCGGCATCGGCTATGGGCGGCGGGCCGAACTGACCGGGCCGGTGGCGCGCATCATCGAGCGCGCCTGGGCCATCGTCTTTGACGAGATGCGCGTCGGGGCCACGGTCAACGGCCTGGAGCGCGAGGAGCTGCTGGAGTACCCGCGCTTTGCTGTGCGCGAGGCGCTGGTCAACGCCGTGGCCCACCGCGATTATCGCATCGCCGGGCGGCGCATTGAGATTCGCATGTATGCCGATCGGCTGGAGATCATCAGTCCCGGCGGCCTGCCCGGCTACATGACCGTCGATAATCTGGTGGAAGAGCATTTCTCGCGCAACCCGCGGCTGGTGAACGGCCTGTTCCAGTGGGGCTATATCGAGGAGTTGGGGCTGGGCATTGACCAGATGATCGAGGAGATGCTCCAGGCCGGCCACCCGCCGCCGGAGTTCCGGGCCACGCCGCACTCGTTCACCGTCGCCCTCTCCAACAAGCGCGAGCGGCCGAGCGCCCCCAAGTGGACGCGCAACATGAACGAGCGCCAGGCGCGGGCGGTCAACTTCGTGCGCGAATCGGGCAGCATCACCAACCGCGAATACCGCCAGTTATGCTCCGACGTATCGCCGGAGACGCTGCGCCTCGACCTGGTTGACCTGGTCGATCGCGGCATCCTGCTCAAGATCGGCTCCAAGAAGGGCACTTACTACATTCTCAAATGAAGAAGGAAGAATGGCTACGGATTAAGACGGACGAAACGGATTTTTTATCCGCTTTGTCCGTCTTAATCCGTAGCCAACTCTTTATCCCAAGCTTTATCCCAAATTGGCTTGGGATAAACTGGGATACACGGCTAAATCCCCAATTGGGTTATGAGTTTTAGCGCCCCCGCCGCCCTGCTCTTGTTACTGGCCCTGCCGTTCGTGGCCTGGCTCGTCTGGCCGCGGCGGGCGGGCGGGCGGCCGCTGTCGGGCTGGCTGGGCCTCGCGTTGCGGCTGCTCATCGTGACCCTGATCGTGCTCAGCCTGGCCGGGGCGCGCCTCGTTCGCGCCGTCGATGATCTGGCCGTCGTCTTCCTGGTCGACGTGTCCGACTCGATGGGGGCGGCCAACGTGGCCGCGGCCGAGCAGTACGTCCGCGAGGCCATCGCCGGGATGAGGCCGAACGACCGCGCCGGGGTCATCCTCTTCGGCGGCAACGCGCTGGTGGAGCAGCCGGTGCGGCCCTTTGGCGCGGCCGACCTGCCGCCCTTCGCCTCGCAGCCGGTGCCCATCACCACCGATCTGGCCGAGGCCATCCGCCTGGGGCTGGCCCTGCTGCCGCCCGATGCCGCCCGGCGGCTGGTCATCCTGAGCGACGGCGCGGCCACCAGCGGCGACACGGACGGCGCGGCCCGGCTGGCGGCGGCGGCCGGCGTGTCGATCGACACCGTCCACCTGCCGCGCCCGTCCGCCGCCGGCGAGATCGTCTTGCGCGACGTGGCAGGCCCGGCCCGCGTGGGGCAGGGCGAGACGTTCCGCCTGGAAGTCAGCGCCGAGAGCGCCACCGCGACCGAGGCCGTGTTGCGCGTGCTGGGCGATGGGGCCGTCGTCTATGAGGCGACGGTGCGCCTGCAACCGGGGATCAACAACTTCGTCATCCGCTTGCAGGCCGGAGCGCCGGCTTTTGCCCGCTACCGGGTGCAGTTGTCGCCGCTGGGCGTGGCCGATGCCTTCCCCCAGAACAACGAACTGGCCGCCTACACCGAGATCACCGGCCAGCCGCGGGTGCTCATCGTCGCCGCCGCGGGCACGGGCGCGGACGGCGCGCTGCCCGACGAGGCCGCCGAACTGGCCGCGGCGCTGGCGGCGTCGGGTCTGACCGTGGAGCGGGCCACGCCGGGCACGCTGCCGCCCGCGCCGGCCGACCTGGCCGATTACGCCGCCGTCGTACTGGTCGATGTCAACGCCCGCGACCTGTCGCCGCGCCGGATGGACGCCTTGCAGGTCTACGTTCGCGATCTGGGCGGCGGGCTGGTGGCCGTGGGCGGGCCGGACAGCTTCGGCGTGGGCGGCTATTATGGCACGCCGCTGGAAGAGACTTTGCCGGTCAACATGCGCATCGACGACCAGCAGCGCTTCCCGGCGGTCAGCATGGCCCTGGTCATCGANNGAGGCCATCGCCCGGATGCGCCAACTAGGCGCGGGCGGCGGCGGCATCTTCGTCCGCGCCGGGCTGGAGGCGGCGGCCGAGGCGTTGGCCGCCAGCGACAACCCGGTGAAACATATTATCGTGCTGGCCGATGGCGCGGACTCCGAGCAGAAAGAAGGCGTGCCCGAACT
>CXWJ01003589.1_pt1 | contig 16187 bp, 19 predicted proteins | sample 590841 | NCBI WGS metagenome assembly CXWJ01 (sample SAMEA3498367, study PRJEB10139) | wastewater metagenome | biome: wastewater treatment plant; material: activated sludge | place: Austria | collected 2015-01-21 | reverse complement strand
ACGTTGATCGGGTTCTCGTAGTGCACTGCATGGCAGGCGGTGCAGGTGGCGCGTTCGCGGTTGTCGTCGGCAGGAATCGCGTAGCGGACGATGCCGCCGCAGGTCTTGCAATGCTTGTAGCTGCGCGCTTCGAACATGGCCGGCAGTGTATCGCCGCACCTGATCAGCGACGATCCTCAGCTCGCCCCTTGCCCTTGCAGGCAAGGGCAAGGGGCGGCGTCGAGCTGCCCGCCGGGCAACTGAGGATCCNNGGCCGGCAGTGTATCGCCGCATGGCATGATCTTCGGCTCGCGAAGCCATCGCCCGCGTCCGAGGAAAGCCGCCATGCAACTGTTCAACTACTTCCGTTCGTCGGCGTCGTATCGCGTGCGCATCGCGCTCGCGCTCAAGGGCCTGGAGTACGACTACATGCCGGTGCACCTGCCACGCAACGAGCAGGTCGGCGAGGCCTACGGCGCGATCTCGGCGTCGCGCCTCGTGCCGCTGCTGAAGGACGGCGACGCCGCGGTCACGCAGTCGCTCGCGATCATCGAATACCTCGACGAGACGCACCCGCAGCCGCCGCTGCTGCCGGCCGACGCGCTCGGCCGCGCGCGGGTGCGCGCGCTCGCGCTCGACATCGCCTGCGAAATCCACCCGCTGAACAACCTGCGCGTGCTGCGCTACCTGGTGCACGACCTGAAGGTCTCGGAAGACGACAAGAACCGCTGGTACCGCCACTGGACCGAGACCGGGCTCGAAGCGGTCGAGCGCCAGCTCGCCGGGCATCCGTCGACCGGGCGCTTCTGCCATGGCGACGTGCCGACGCTCGCCGACTGTGCGCTCGTGCCGCAGATCCACAACGCGCAGCGTTTCGATTGCCGGCTCGACCATGTGCCGACGGTGATGCGCATCTTCGGCGAGTGCATGCAGCTCGATGCCTTCGGCAAGACCCAGCCGTCGGCCTGCCCGGACGCCGGCTGAACACGATGCGCCGCGGCGCGCCCCCCGACTGGCTCGCGCCCGACTGGCAGGCGCCGGGCATCGGTGCGTTGATGACGACGCGGCTCGGCGGCGCGAGCGCGGCGCCGTTCGACTCGATGAACCTGCGCGGCGGCATCGGCGACGAACCGGCCTCGGTCGCGCTCAACCAGGCGCGGCTCGCCGAAGCGATCGGCGCTGCGCCGGTGTGGCTGAACCAGGTGCACGGCGCGCACGTCGTGCGGCTGGGTGCGCACGACGCAGCGCCGGGTGCCGCGCTTCACGCCGCCGATGCGGGCATTTGCACCGAAACCGGCATCGCCTGCGTCGTGCAGGTGGCCGATTGCCTGCCGGTGCTGTTCGCGGCGCCCGGCGCGCGCGGCGTCGGCGCTGCGCATGCCGGCTGGCGCGGCCTGGCCGGCGGCGTGCTCGAAGCGACGCTCGCCGCCTTGTGCGAGGCCGCCGCGTGTGCGCCCGACGAGGTTCAAGCCTGGCTCGGCGCGTGCATCGGGCCGCGGCGTTTCGAGGTCGGCTCCGATGTGCTCGAAGCCTTCGGGCCGTCTGCCGACCGGGCGCGCTTCCGGCCGCAGGCGAGCGGCAAGTGGCTCGCCGACCTGGCCGGGCTGGCGCGCGACCGGCTGGCCCGCGCCGGGGTGCAAGGCATCAGCGGCGGCACCTGGTGCACCGTCGAAGAAGCGTCACGGTTCTTCTCGTTCCGGCGCGACCGCGTCACCGGTCGCATGGCCGCTGCCGTCTGGATCGAGCGGCGCTGAGGCCGCCGCCTGCGCCGCTTCCGCCGCGCGCCTGCGCCACCGCCGTGCGGGTGTGCCCAGCAGATACAGCACCAGCGCCAGCGGCAACACCCCGTACATGACGAAGGTGATGATCGCGCCGAGAATGCTGCCTTGGGCACTCGTCGCCTCGGCGACGGCCATCATCGACACCACGTACATCCAGGCCAGTGCCACGAGATACATCGGTCGGCCAGTTCTCGAATAGTGAAATGTACAACCACTATGTGGTATACTATCTGCGGTACAACATCACGCAAACCATAAGCCGGCGAGTGTCGGCTACCCAGCGAGGAGACCTATGAAGACCCCAGCGATGCCCTCGTTTCCCGACGTGAGCGAGAGTGTGCAGGCCTTCGGCTCGTCCGTCGGCGAGATCTGGAAGGCGATGTCGGGCCTGAGCCTGCCGCTGCCGGCGCTGACCGAGTTGCAGGCCGAGTACGTGAAGCAGGCCGGCGAGCTGTGGAACCAGCATCTGCAATCGGCGAGTGCGGACGACAAGTCCGCCGCGCCCCTCGGCGACCGGCGGTTCGCGGCGCAGGACTGGCTGAGCAACCCGGCGAGCGCCTACACCGCGCAGATGTACCTGCTGAACGCACGCACGCTGATGCAGATGGCCGAGAGCGTCGAGGGCGACGAGAAGACGCGCCAGCGCATCCGCTTCGCGGTGCAGCAGTGGGTCGACGCGGCCTCGCCGTCGAACTATCTCGCGCTCAACCCGGAGGCGCAGCGCAAGGCGATCGACACGCAAGGCGAGAGCATCCAGCAGGGCCTGAAGCTGCTGATGCAGGACATCCGCCAGGGCCATGTGTCGCAGACCGACGAGAGCCTGTTCGAGGTCGGCCGTAACGTCGCCACGACCGAAGGCGCGGTCGTCTTCGAGAACGAGCTCTTCCAGCTCATCGAGTACAAGCCGCTGACCGCCAAGGTCTACGAGCGCCCGACGCTGTTCGTGCCGCCGTGCATCAACAAGTTCTACATCATGGACTTGCAGCCGGAGAACTCGCTGATCCGCTACACGGTCGAGCAGGGCCAGCGGCTGTTCGTCGTCAGCTGGCGCAACGCCGATGCGGACATGGCGCGCTGCACCTGGGACCAGTACATCGGCGACGGCGTGATCCGCGCGATCGAGGAGGTGCGCGACATCACCGGTGCCGACAAGATCAACACGCTCGGCTTCTGCGTCGGCGGAACCATCCTCGCCACGGCGCTCGCGGTGCTCGCGGCGCGCGGCGAGAAGCCGGCGGCGAGCATGACGCTGCTGACGACCTTCCTCGACTTCACCGACACCGGCATCCTCGACCTGTTCGTCGACGAAGCGATGGTGCAGCTGCGCGAGATGACGCTCGGCCCCAACAGCCCGGGCGGCGGCAACCTGCTCAAGGGCCAGGAGCTGGCCTCGACCTTCAGCTTCCTGCGCCCGAACGACCTGGTGTGGAACTACGTCGTCGGCAACTACCTGAAGGGCGAAACGCCGCCGCCGTTCGACCTGCTGTACTGGAACAGCGACAGCACCAACCTGCCCGGGCCGATGTACTGCTGGTACCTGCGCAATACCTACCATGAGAACAAGCTCATGGTGCCGGGCGCGCTGACGGTGTGCGGCGAGAAGGTCGACCTCGGCAAGATCGACGCGCCGGCCTACCTGTACGCCTCGCGCGAAGACCACATCGTGCCCTGGGACGGTGCTTACCGCAGCACCCGCATCCTCAAGGGCAAGCTGCGCTTCGTGCTCGGCGCTTCGGGGCACATCGCCGGCGTCATCAACCCGCCCGCCAAGAAGAAGCGCAGCCACTGGATCGGCGCGACCGCCGCGCTGCCCGCCGATGCGCACGACTGGTTCGACAAGGCCAAGGAGCAGCCCGGCAGCTGGTGGCCCGATTGGGCGGCATGGCTGGCGTCGCAATCCGGTGCGCAGATCGCCGCGCCCAAGGGCTACGGCAACCGCGGCCACAAGGTCATCGAGCCCGCGCCGGGCCGCTACGTCAAACAAAAGGCTTGAAAGCCGGCGCAGACGGCGCCACAGTTCGATTTCTCCCCGCGTTCAACCGCACCCGTTCGATCCCTGCACCAGGAGACTTTCCATGACCGATATCGTGATCGTTGCCGCCGCCCGCACTGCCGTGGGCAAGTTCGGTGGAACGCTGGCCAAGACCCCCGCGCCCGAGCTCGGCGCCGCCGTGCTGAAGGAACTGCTGCTGCGTGCCAAGCTCACCGGCGACCAGATCGGCGAGGTCATCCTCGGCCAGGTGCTGACTGCCGGCGCCGGCCAGAACCCGGCGCGCCAGTCGGTCATCAAGGCCGGGCTGCCGAAGTCCGTGCCGGCGATGACCATCAACAAGGTCTGCGGCTCGGGCCTGAAGGCCGTGATGCTCGCGGCGCAGGCGATCCGCGACGGCGACTCCGAGATCGTCATCGCCGGCGGCCAGGAAAGCATGAGCCTCGCGCCGCACGTGCTGCCGGGCTCGCGCGACGGTGTTCGCATGGGCGACTGGAAGATGGTCGACACCATGATCAACGACGGCCTGTGGGACGTGTACAACCAGTACCACATGGGCATCACCGCCGAGAACGTCGCCAAGCAGTATGGCATCAGCCGCGAGGCGCAGGACGCGCTGGCGCTGGGCAGCCAGCAGAAGGCTGCCGCCGCGCAGGACGCCGGCAAGTTCAAGGACGAGATCGTGCCGTTCAGCATCGCGCAGAAGAAGGGCGACCCGATCGTCTTCGCGAACGACGAGTTCCTGAACCGCAAGTCCAGCGCCGAAGGCCTGGCGGGCCTGCGTCCGGCGTTCGACAAGGCCGGCAGCGTGACCGCGGGCAACGCCTCGGGCTTGAACGACGGCGCTGCCGGCGTCGTGGTGATGAGCGCGAAGACCGCCGCCCAGCTCGGCCTGACGCCGCTCGGCCGCATCGCGTCCTACGCGTCGGCCGGGCTCGACCCCGCGACCATGGGCATGGGCCCGGTGCCGGCGAGCCAGCGCGCCTTGCAGCGCGCGGGCTGGAAGCCTGCCGATCTCGACCTGCTCGAGATCAACGAAGCCTTCGCCGCGCAAGCCTGCGCCGTGCACAAGGAAATGGGCTGGGACACGAGCAAGGTCAACGTCAACGGCGGCGCGATCGCGATCGGCCACCCGATCGGTGCATCCGGCTGCCGCATCCTGGTGACGCTGCTGCACGAAATGCAGCGCCGCAATGCGAAGAAGGGTATCGCGTCGTTGTGCATCGGCGGTGGCATGGGCGTTGCTCTGACCATCGAGCGCTGATCCCCCGCGCGCCTGCCGGCGCGTGGCGAGAACGACGCGCCCTCCCGGGCGCATGGCGGTGAACGACGCGCCCCGCCGGGCGCATGGCGGTGAACGACGTGCCCCGCCGGGCGCATGGCGGTGAACGACGTGCCCCGCCGGGCGCATGGCGGTGAACGACGCGCCCCGCCGGGCGCATGGCGAACAACGACGCGCCCCACCGGGCGCGTCGGCGTCTTCGCCCCTTGAAATCGAATCGAAGCAGGAGAGCACCATGACCCAGAGGCTCGCATACGTCACCGGCGGCATGGGAGGTATCGGCACCTCGATGTGCCAGCGCCTGCACCGCGACGGCCTGAAGGTGATCGCCGGTTGCGGCCCGAGCCGCGACCACCAGAAGTGGATCGACGAACAGAAGGCGCTCGGCTATGACTTCATCGCCTCGGTCGGCAACGTCGGCGACTGGGACAGCACGGTCGCGGCGTTCGCCAAGGTCAAGGCCGAGCACGGACCGGTCGACGTGCTCGTCAACAACGCCGGCATCACGCGCGACGGCATGTTCCGCAAGATGTCGCGTGCCGACTGGGACGCGGTGATCGAGACCAACCTGACGAGCCTGTTCAATGTCACCAAGCAGGTCATCGACGACATGGTCGAACGCGGCTGGGGACGCATCGTCAACATCAGCTCGGTGAATGGCGAGAAGGGTCAGTTCGGCCAGACGAACTACTCGGCGGCCAAGGCCGGCATGCACGGCTTCACGATGGCGCTGGCGCAGGAAGTCGCGCACAAGGGCGTGACGGTGAATACCGTCAGCCCGGGCTACATCGCGACCGAGATGGTCAAGTCGATCCGCCAGGACGTGCTCGACAAGATCGTCGCCGGCATCCCGGTGAAGCGCCTCGGTACGCCGGACGACATCGCGTCGATCGTCGCCTGGGTGGCATCGGACGAATCGGGCTTTGCAACCGGCGCCGACTTCTCCGTCAACGGGGGCCTGCACATGGGGTGAGCCCGGACCTGGAACCTTCCCTGCGGACGGTTCCACGCCTGGCGAACGGCTTCGCGCGTGCATGCGCGAAGGCTGGGGCAGCCCGCGTCAAGTCCCGGCGATGAAGAACTTGATGACGGCTTTGGCCGCGAACCCGATCAGTCCGACTCCCAGCCCCAGCAGCAGCACGAAGGTGCCGAACTTGCCGGCTTTCGATTCGCGCGCGAGCTGCAAGATGATGAACACCATGTAGAGCATGAACGCGGCGACGCCGACGGTCAGGCCGAACTCGGCGATCTGCTCTTCGGTGAAGCCGAACATGCTGCGGGCTCAGCGGCGCTCGGGAAGCGCCTGATACTCGACGAGATCGCGATAGGCGTGCCAGCTCGAATGGCCGAGCCAGGGAACGACGACCAGCAGCCCGAGCAGCGCCGGCGCCATGCCCAGCAGCGTCAGGCCCATGATCAAACCGGCCCACACGGCCATCGGCACCGGGTTGTTCATCACCACGCGCCAGCTCGTGAAGACCGCGCCGAGCACGCTGATCTCGCGGTCCAGCAGCAGCGGCAGCGCGACCACGCTCGACGCGAACACCGGCGCGGCGAGCACGCCGCCGAGCCCGAGCCAGATCTCGAACAGGTGGCCCTGCTCGGCGAGCACGACGACGCGCAGGAACGCGGCCGGGTCAGCCACCGGTGCGCCGGCGAAACGCGTGATCAGCGCCGCCGAGGTCAGCACCCAGCCGGTGCCGGCGAGCGCGAGCAGAAGGCCGAACACCACGAGACGCCGCTCGGGCCGCCAGGCACGCAGTGCCGTGCCGAGCCCGGGTCGTTCGCCGCGCCCGAGTGCGCGGCTGATCGCGTACAGCCCGGTGGCGAGCACCGGTGCCACGAGCAGGAAACCCGAAAATGCTCCCGCCAGCCCCCAGAAGCGATCGCGCGCGGCCCAGAAGAGCGCTGCGCCGAAGACCGCCAGCGCCGCGCCGTGCAGCAGCCCGGGCAGCGGGCAGCGCAGAAAGTCGCGCCAGCCGGCGGCCAGCCAACCCAGTGGCCTCAAGACGGGCACCGTGCGGGTGCCGAAACTGCGGGACTCGACAAGTGCGGGGCTTTCGCGCATGGGTCGGCAGTGTGCCATGCCATCGGATCGGCCCGCGGGGCAACCCGCGTCGGGTTAGAATGTGCGGCTGGCGGGCTTTCGGGCCCGCCTTTCGTTCGTCACCTCTGACCTCTTCGAGCCCTTCGCCCACGCGAGTGCTGCTCGATTCCCTTTCGCTTCGCGGCACGGGTTCGGTCGGCGGCGATGCCGTCGCTTCGACTGTTCCCCCGAACGGATCTCCCCGGCGACCTGATCCGGTAGGCCCTGCTGGCCTGCCTGGCGGTGTGTTGTGTCCCGAATCGCGGGGCGTCGCCGCCGTGCATTGCGAAAGAAGACAAGACCATGAGTTTCGAATCCCTGGGCCTGAATGAAGCCCTGAACCGCGCCGTCGCCGACGCCGGCTACGCCAGTGCCACCGAGGTGCAGGCGCAGGCCATTCCGCCGGCGCTCGCCGGTCGCGACCTGATGGTCTCGGCCAGCACCGGCAGCGGCAAGACGGCCTCGTTCATCCTGCCGGCGCTGCAACGCGTGCTCGCCGCGCGTGCCGACGCGAGCAAGCGCCGCGAGAAGGGCGTGGTCTACGGCCCGCGCGTGCTCGTGTTGTGCCCGACGCGCGAACTCGCGATCCAGGTCGCCAAGGCGGCCGACACCTACGGCCGCCACGTTCCGGGCCTGCGCGTCGCCACCGTCGTCGGCGGCGTGCCGTACGCGGCGCAGATCAAGGCGCTGCGCGGCCCGCTCGACATCCTGATCTCGACCCCCGGCCGGTTGCTCGACCATTTGCAGACCGGCAAGGCGGTGATCGAGAACGTCGAGATGCTCGTGCTCGACGAGGCCGACCGCATGCTCGACATGGGCTTCATCGACGACATCCAGACCGTCGCCGACCACGTGCCCGCGGCGCGCCAGACGGTGATGTACAGCGCGACCTTCGCCGGCCATGTCGGCACGCTCGCGCGCACGCTGATGCGCGACGCGCAGCGCGTAGCCGTCGCTTCGCACACCGACACGCACGCGAACATCGAGCAGCGCCTGCACTGGGCCGACGACGGCGCGCACAAGAACGCGCTGCTCGACCACATCCTGACCGAGCGCGCGATGGAACAGGCGCTGGTGTTCACGAGCACGCAGCGCGATGCCGACTGGCTCGCCGACCGCCTCGCCGACATGGGCCATGCGGTGGCTTCGCTGCACGGCGGCCACCCCCAGGGGCGGCGCAACCGCGTGCTGCAAGGCCTGCGCACGCGCCACCTGCGCGTGCTCGTGGCCACCGACGTCGCCGCCCGCGGCATCGACGTGCCGAGCATCAGCCACGTCATCAACTACGGCCTGCCGATGAAGGCCGAGGACTACGTGCACCGCATCGGCCGAACCGGCCGTGCCGGCCGCAACGGCCTGGCGGTGACGCTGGCCGAACGCATGGACGCCGGCATGATCCGCCGCATCCAGCATTTCACGACGCAGCCGATCCCGGTGGCGACCATCGGCGGCCTCGAGCCCAAGCGCCCCGAGCCGACGCTGCACGCCGCGCGGCCGGCCGGCCCCGGCGGCTTCGGCGCGAAGAAGCCCTTCGGCGCCAAGCCGCATGGACACAAGCCCTTCGGCGCGCGCCGCGAGGAAGGCTTTGCGCGCCGCGACCGCAGCCCGTTCGAGCGCGACGCCGGCTTTGTGGCGCGTGCGGCCCATGGCGATGCGCCGCGCGGACCCTTCGACCGACCGACAGCCGATCGGCGCCCGGCCGGCTTCGCGTCGCGCCATCCGAACGGCCCGGCGGGCAAGCCCGGCGCGGCCAAACGCGCGGGACGCACGCCACGCTGAGGCCCTTCGCGCACCTGCTCGACAAACGACAAAGGCCCGCGGTTGCGGGCCTCGTCACCTGCGCATGCGGGCGATCAGCTGCGCACGGCGATCTCGTTCTTGACGGACTTGACGCCGTTCACGCCGCGGGCGATGCCTTCGGCGGCGGCGCGTTCGGTCGCGCTCTTCGCGAACCCCGACAGCATGACCGTGCCGTTCAGCGTCTCGACGCTGATGGCCGCGGCGTCGACCTGCTTGTTCTCGACCATGCGGGCCTTGACCTGGGTGGTGATGGTGGCGTCGTCGATGTACTCGCCGACGCTCGACTGTCCGCGGCTGACGGCACAGCCCGGCAGGGCGATCAGGGCCGCGGCGGCGAGGGCGGCGGCAAGCGAGGTGCGGAAGTTCATGGTGGTTCTCCGAGTTCGGGGTGGGGGACGGATCTGTCGTCGAGCGGGTCAGCGTGCGCGCAGCAGCAGGCTGGCCACCGCGAACATCGCGGCGCCGGCAGCGGCCGCGATCAGCACTGCCTTGACCGGCTCTTCGCGGATGAGCTCGATGGTCTGGTCCGAAGCGCGCTGCGCCTGCAAACGGACGTTGTCCGACTTGTCGCGCAGCACTTCGGTGCCGCGCTGCACCAGCGCGTCGGCCTTGGCGGCGAGTTCCTGCAGCTTCGGCGCGGCGGTGCCCTGCATGTCGTCGACCGCTTCGACGAGGCGATCGACGGCTTTTTCTGCGGGACGGATGTTCGTGTTCATGGTCATGTCCTTGTGTGTGGATGTCGAGTGGGGCGGGCGGGTCAGCCTTTGCGGATCAGGCCGATGAGGAAGCTGGCGACCGCGAGGATCGCGAACAGCACGAAGAGGATCTTGGCGATGCCGGCGGCGCCGGCGGCGATCCCGCCGAAGCCGAACAACGCGGCGATCAGCGCGATGACGAAGAAGACGACGGCGTAGTGCAGCATGGTGGGGCTCCTGGCTCCTGGCTCCTGGTTCGGGGCGCGCGGCGCCCTGGGTTCTTCGGGTTCGCCGCCGATTCGGCTGGCGATGGAAGGAGCTTAGGGAGCCGCCGCCTCACGCGGCATCGGCGCGCTGCGCGTTCGCGTGTAGGACTGGACCGACAGCCGTCGCGGTCAGCCCGGCGCCGGTGCCGGCAGCACGGCGTGGATGCGGGTGCCGTGCCCTGGCGCCGAGTCGATGATCAGTTGCCCGCCGAGCGCCTCGACGCGGTAGCGCATGCCCGCGAGCCCGTGCGCGCTGGCGCGGACCGACGCCGGATCGAAGCCGCTGCCGTCGTCTTCGACGTGCACATGGACCCGCGCATCGGCGGCGGCCAGGCGCACGTCGATGCTTGACGGATGGGCGTACTTGCTGGCGTTCGTCAGCGCTTCCTGGACGAGCCGGTAGACGGTGAGTTCCGCAGCCGGCCCGAGCGCCGCGTCGACGAAATCCGTGTGCACCGGCACAGCGTTGGCGGCGGCATGCTCGCGCGCCAGGATGTCGAGCGCCGGCAGCAGGCCGAGGTTGGCGAGCGTCGACGGGCGCAGGTCCTCGATGATCCGGCGCTTCAGGGCGATGCCGCTGTCGAGCATCGCACCCAGGTGCGCCAGGCGGTCGAGCGCTTCCGGCCCGGTGTTCGCGATGCGCGAGCGCAGCCGCGCCGCATCGAGCTTGGCGGCAGTCAACAAGGCGCCGAGCTCGTCGTGCAGCTCGCGCGCGAGGCGGCTGCGTTCGTCTTCGCGCGCCGTCTGCAGGTGTTGCGCCAGCTCGCGAAGTTGCGCAGTGCGGCGCGCCACCTCGGCTTCGAGCCGGTCGCGTTCGGCGAGCGTCGCGTGGCGCAGCGCCTCGCGTTGCGCGTCGAGCGCACGCGTCTGGCGGATGTACAAGAAGAAGGCGAGCAGACCCAGCACGGCCAACGCGGCGGTGCCGAAGCGGCTCAGCAGCAGCACGTCGTAGACCCCCTGGCGCTCGGCGGCGACGCGCTGCGTCTCGTCGGCCAGCAGTGCTCGGGACACGGCGCGAAACGAGTCCATCTGTTCGCGGCCGATGTCACTCGCCAGCACGGCGCGCCAGGATTCTTCACGACCTTCGTCGTACAGGCGCAGCGTGGTGTCGAGCTCCGACATCTTGGCCTGCACGAGTGTGTCGAGCTCGTTCATCGGCGCGGCCTTGTCGGGCTGGGCAGCGAAGTACCCGCGCAGCTCGACGAGCGTCGCCTGCACCTGCTGCTGCGCGCCGCGGAACGGCTCCAGGTACTGTGAGCGCCCGGTGAGCAGGTAGCCGCGCTGGCCGGTTTCGGCATCGAGCACGAGCCGGTGCAGGTCTTGCAGCGAGGTGCGTGCCTGCCCCATGGCCCCGAGCTGGTCGAGCGCCGTGGACGCGCGCCAGTACGCGTTCTCGCTGATCAGCAGCATCGCCGTCGCGGCCAGCGCCGCGAACGCAAAGGCAGCCACGCCGCGCCGCGCGCGGCGCATGCTGTCCCGGGTCGGTTCGAACATCTACACTCCTTGGGTACTGCCGGCGCTGCCCGCCCACCGAAGATGATCCGCGTTGCCATCGTCGACGACCACGCCATCGTGCGCACCGGCTTGCGCCAGTTCTTCTCCGATCAGGTCGATCTGCGCGTCGCCGGCGAGGCCGCGAACGGGCGCGAGGCGCTCGAACTGCTGCGCAGCACCGAGATAGACGTGCTGCTGATGGACTTGTCGATGCCCGACCAGGGTGGTGTCGACACGCTCGCAGCGATCAAGGCGCGCTGGCCGGCGATGCCGGTGCTGATCTTGAGCGGCTTCCCCGAGGAACACTATGCGACGACGCTGCTGCGCCAGGGGGCGAGCGGCTATCTGAACAAGGAGTGCGACCCCGAGGAGATCGTCAAGGCGATCCGCACCGCATTCCGTGGGCGCAAGTACGTCAGCGCCGGCGTCGCCGAACTGTTGGCCAACACGCTCGGCGGCGACGTCGACAGACGGCCGCACGACAGCCTGTCCGAACGCGAGTTGCAAGTGTTCCTGCGCCTCGCGCAGGGCGAAGCGGTCGGTGCGATCGCCGCAGCGATGTCGCTGAGCGTGAAGACCGTCAGCACCTACCGCACGCGGGTCATGGAGAAGATGGCGCTGACGTCGAACAGCGACCTGACGTACTACGCGCTGAAGAACGGCCTGATTCAGTGAGCGCTCAGGCGTTCGGCGCGGCATCGGCGGCTCCACCGAGCGCGCGGCAATAGTCGATCAGCGCGTCGATCTGGTTCGACTTGTCGAACACCGCGTCGGCGCCGAGTTCGAGGCAGCGGCGCCGCATGTCGTGGGTGGCGAAGTTGGTCAGGACGACGCGTTTGCAGGCCGCGCCCGAGGCGGCCAGCGCCTGCAGCACGCCCAGGCCGGAACCGCGGCGCAGGAAGATGTCGATGATGACCAGGTCGCAGCGCGGGCCTGGGCCTGCCAACCAGACGCGCGCCCCGGCCTCGTCCTCGGCTTCGCCGACCACCGTCACCGGGGCCATCTCCTGCAGCGCGGCGATCAGGTTCTCGCGGATCACCGGGCTGTCTTCGACGAGGAAGGTGTTCAAGGCAGGCATGCGCGTCCGGGCGATGGCCGAACAATGCCTGCACCCAGGCTTCGATTGGAGCAGGGCAGGCCCCGTCCGCGTGTAGGAGCTTTCCTACAGCCCGGCTCTGCGCACCTGCACCAGCACCTGCATGCCCAGGTAGGCGCCGGGCTTGCCGTACCAGCTGCCCGAGATCGGTGCGGCCTGGCGCGGGTCTCTGGCGACGCCGACGCGGATCAGCTGGTTGCCGCCGAGCAGGTTGTTGGTCGGGTCGAACGGCACCCAGCCGGCGCCGGGCAGGTAGGCTTGCAGCCAGGCGTGGGTGCTCCCGGCACCTATGGTGCCGGCTCGTGGCCCTTCGCCCGCGGCGCTTGCGGGTGGCGCTTCGCCCACGGCACCCGCGGGTGCGCTTCCGCCGGCGGCAGGCAGGCCCTCGGCTGCCGCGTCGTCGAGCGCCGGGTCGTACAGGTAGCCCGAGACGAACCGCGTCGCCACGCCCAGGCGCCGCGCGGCTTCCATCATCAGCAGCGCGAAATCGCGGCAACTGCCGCTGCCGCGCTCGAGCGTCTCGATCGGGCTCTGCGTGCCTTCTTCGTCGCGCGCGGCATAACGCACGTGGTCGCGGATGTGCTGGTTCATGCGCAGCAGCAGCTCGCGCGTCGGCGTCGGCCCGTCGGTGCGGATGAACTGGCGCGCCCAGGCGGTGAGCGTGCCTTCCGGGTCGTCGTGGTGCGGGCGCAGGTAGTGCTCGAGGTCGAAACGCTCTTCGACGGTGTAGGCGAACGGAAAGAACTCCGCGCTCGGCGCCAGCGGCAGTTCGAGGTGGTTCGTCTGCGCGTGTTCGATCGTGAAGGTGCAGACGATCTTCAGCTCGGCGGCCGGCGCGAGCGGCTGCACCAGTGCGACCGAGTTCGAATGCGGGTCCTGGATCAGGCGCACCGACGACTCGGGGCTCACCTCGAGGTCGGTCGCGAGCACGCGCAGGTCGTGGCTGTCGCGCGGGCGGAACATCACGCGGTGCTCGCCGAAGCTCACCGGCTCGGCGTAGCGGTAGACGGTCGTGTGGGTGATGTCGTAGCGGACCGGCATCAGACGGCGAGCAGTTCGACCTCGAACATCAGGGTCGCGTTCGGCGGGATCACGCCGCCCGCACCGCGTGCGCCGTAGCCGAGCGCCGGCGGGATGACGAGCACGCGCGTGCCGCCGACCTTCATGCCCTGCACGCCTTCGTCCCAGCCGCGGATCACCATGCCGGCGCCGAGGCCGAAGTCGAACGGGTCGCCGCGGTCCTTGCTGCTGTCGAACTTGGCGCCCTTCGCGCTGCCGTCGTACAGCCAGCCGGTGTAGTGCACGCTGACGCGCTGGCCGGCGCGGGCTTCGGCGCCGTCGCCGACGACGCTGTCTTCGTATTGCAGGCCGGATGCGGTGGTGATCATCTCGTGGGTCCTTCGGTCGGGGGATCGGGAGTCGGTCGATCGCAAAGGGCGACATCATGCCAGCGCGCGCGCCACGCGGCCGTGGCGGCGGCCAGCCAGTCGGGCAGCGACGTGGCGTCGGCGTGCAGGCCGAGCACCGCAGCGGCGGCGCGCAGGGCTGCGAGCGGGTCGCGCAGGTCGAGCGGCTGGGCGCCGTTCTGTTTCGAGAGCTTCTGCCCGTCGGCGCCGAGCACCAGCGGCAGGTGCAGGTACGAGGGCGCCGGCAGCCCCAGGCAACGCTGCAAGTGGATCTGGCGCGGCGTGTTGTCGGCCAGGTCTTCGCCGCGCACCACGTGCGTGACGCCCTGCGCCGCGTCGTCGATCACGACGGCGAGCTGGTAGGCCCACGAACCGTCGGCACGTTTCAGCACGAAGTCGCCGACGGCCGCAGCCACGTCCTGGCGCTGCGCGCCGAGGCGCCGGTCGTGCCAGTCGATCACGAGCGGCGGCCAGGGCGCGCAGCGCTCGGCGGCGCACAGCAAGCGCCAGGCGCGCGCCGGCTTGGCGTTCAGGCCGCTGCGGCAGGTGCCGGGGTAGACGAGCTCGGCATGGCGCTTGCGCGCCAGGCCGGCGAAGGCGCGGGCGCGTTCGATGTCGGCACGCGTGCAACCGCACGGATAGGCCCAGCCGTCGGCGACCAGCCGATCGAGCGCCGCCCGGTAGCCCGCGCTGCGCTGCGACTGCCGGACCGGCGCCGCGTCGGGATGCAGGCCGCAGGCCGCAAGCTGGCCGAGGATGGTCTCGGCCGCGCCGGCGACGCAACGCGGCGCATCGACATCCTCGATGCGTACCAGCCAGCGGCCGCCGCGGGCGCGTGCGTCGAGCCACGAGCCGAGCGCGGCGACCAGCGAACCGGCGTGCAGCGGCCCGGTGGGCGAAGGCGCGAACCGCCCGACGGCGTTCACTCGATGCGCGGCCCGGCGTGGCGCTCGATCAGCGCCTTGCGCGTCGCCGGGCTGCCGAGCTGGCCGAGCCACCATTGCAGCGCCAGGCCGAGCGGCGCACGCTGGCCTTTCGGCCCGGTGCCGCAGCGCCAGGCGTAACCCAGCGGCACGACCGCACGCGGCCGCTGCGTCGGCTTGACGACCAGGTGTCCGGCGTCGATGTGGCAACGCGCCATCGGCTCGGGAACGAAGCCGCAGCCCATGCAGCGCACCTGCGCCTCGATCTTCGCCGGGGTGCTGGCCACGGTCAGCACGTCCTGGCCGGGCAGCAGGTTCACGGTCAGCGGCGCCATTCGCTGCGCCGAATCCGCCACGGCGACGGCCCGGTGGCGCAGCAGTTCGGCATCGCTGATCGGCGCGCTCGCCGTGGCCAGCGGGTGGTGCGGCGCGACCGCGAACACGAACTCGATCTCGCCGAGCAGCGCGAACTCGATGCCCGCCGGCGGCTGCGCCTGCGTGCCCACGCCGATCGCCAGATCGGCCTGGCCGCTGAGCAGCGCTTCCCAGGTGCCGGCGAGCACCTCGCTGCGCAGGCGCAGCCGCGTGCCCGGCCCGCCGGTCGGGCGGCCCGAGGCGCCTTGCGGGTCGAGCGCGTAGAACGCCTCGCACAACTCGAAGATCGTGACCTGCGAGATCACGCCGTCGACCGCGACCGTGAGCTGCGTCTCCCAGCCGGTGGCGACGCGGCGCACGCGGTTCGCGACCGCGTCCATCTCGGCCAGCAGCCGCCGGCCCTCGTGCAGCAGCTCTTCGCCCGCGCCGGTGAGCTGCGCCTGGCGCGAGCTGCGGTCGAAGAGCAGCACGTCGAGCGCGTCTTCGAGCTGGCGCACGTTGTAGGTCAGCGCCGAGGGCACCTTGCCGAGCTCGCGTGCGGCGGCGGCGAAGCTGCCCGTGCGGGCGATGGTGTCCATCATCGCCAGGGCTTCGGGGGTCAGGACGTTGCGGGCGGTCGGCATGGGCTTCATCTTATTTGAATGTGAGCTTCAAGGGCGGGTCGTCGTCGTCGCCAGGGCAATCCCTAAAGTTGATTCACCGGCTCGATGCCGGCTCCACGAGACCGAGAGCAACCATGATCACCCTGCGCAAGTCCACCGAACGCGGTTATGCCGACCACGGCTGGCTGAAGAGCTGGCACAGCTTTTCGTTCGCCGACTACTACGACCCCAAGCACATGGGATTCTCGAACCTGCGCGTCATCAACGAAGACCTCATCGCACCCGGCACCGGCTTCGGCACGCACGGCCACCGCGACATGGAGATCGTCAGCGTCGTGCTCGACGGCGAGCTCGCGCACCGCGATTCGTCCGGCGGCGAAGCCGAAGGCGTGATCCGCCCCGGCGACGTGCA
>CXWJ01042439.1_pt1 | contig 16190 bp, 16 predicted proteins | sample 590841 | NCBI WGS metagenome assembly CXWJ01 (sample SAMEA3498367, study PRJEB10139) | wastewater metagenome | biome: wastewater treatment plant; material: activated sludge | place: Austria | collected 2015-01-21 | reverse complement strand
GCCCTACGGCGACGAGAAATGGGCGGGGCTGATCGCGAAGCGATTGGGCCTGGAGTCGTCGCTCCGCCCGCGTGGCAGACCACGCAAATACCCACAAAAGTAGAATGTCCCCTTTTTTTATCCTGACGCCTCGGGTTTCGATCCTTGCAACCCGTTCACTTCACTCTCACGCGTCGGGTTGGTATGAGGAGGAGTCGGGTGAATTCTTAGGCTACAATAAGAGGATGCGAATCGGTCAGCTTATTACGTTTGAGATCCGTTTTCTGTTGGCCCTGAATGTGGTCCTTGCGCAGTGTGCCGTGATGGCGTCTGGTGTTGCCCGCGCCGATGTCATCGTATTGGCCAATCGTGCGGGGACGCCCCTTTCGGCTCGGTTTCAACCGAATGCGGGGGCCGTGCAGCAGGTCAACGTACCGGCTGGGGGCGTGATGCCGCTTTTCGTCGATGGGCCGGCCAATTTGCAGTTCGCGACGCCGGGGATGCCGAAGAAATATCAGCTCGCGGCGAATTGTGCGTATTTCTTCGGCCGCGCGGCGAATGGCGTCACCGATCTGCAAAAGATCGGCCTTGGCGAAGATGAATCGACCATGAAGGGGCGCAAGCTGCCGGGGAACGTGAACGCGCCGCCAGCAGTCGTCACCATCAAAATCGTGGTCGATGAGGAAGAGCCGGGGCGGCAGGCTTTGTGGGAGCAACGCCTGCGCCGCCGCGTTGCGGCCGCGTCGGCTATTCTGGAGCAAACTTGCCGCGTGCAACTCAAGGTGGTGGCCGTCGAGACTTGGAACTCGGACAATCGCACGACCGATTTCACGGCGTCTCTGAGCGAGTTCGAGCGCGAAGTGAAGCCGTACCCGGCCCGGGTGGCGATTGGGTTCACCAGTCAATTTCCGGTAATTCGTGGGCGCACCCACATGGCAGGCACTCGTGGGCCGTTGCACAGCCACATTCTCGCCCGCGAGGGATCGCCCCAGATTAGCGAAGCGGAAAAATTGGAGTTCCTGGTCCATGAATTGGGGCATTATCTGGGCGCTTCCCACAGCCCGGAACAGGACAGCGTTATGCGCCCGGTGCTAGGCGATAACCGGGCGGGCACGGCCGCCTTCCGGATTCAGTTCGACCCGGTCAACACGCTGATCATGGGCATGGTGGGCGAGGAGATGCGCCGGCGCGACATTAAAAAATTCGGCGACCTCACCACCGAGACGAAGCGCCGCTTGCGACAGATTTACGGCCAACTCCTGCAAGCGATTCCGAACGACCCAGCCGGCGCTCGATACCTGGCGATGACCGCCGAGTCTGCCTCCGCCTTTCCGCTGGTTACAGGGACGCGACAGGTGTTGCAAGAGATTGTTCGTGCCGCGGTTTCAAACGCCGCACTTCCCCCGCCTCCGGCCACGAGTCCCGGGCAGCCAACGCGTCGCAGCGGCGATGAGCTCACCGAATATTACTTCCAGGCGGCCGCTCGCGCGGCCAGTTCGCTGCGCGAAGATATCCGAGCGAATGCGTTTGTGCTGGCGCTCGGCATCGGGCTGGACGATTCGAACGTGCTGCGAACATTGCCCAACATGGCCAGTTTTATCAATGCGGTCGAACCAACCAGCGAGCGAATACGCCGGCTCACGCTTCTAGGCCAACCGACGATGTTGGGTCGGCGCGACCTGGCGCAGCATTTTGTCCTCTCCGCTTTCCTGGCGGCAAACTCGGGCGCGCAGGCGGCCGAGGCGGCTGGCTTGGCGAAGGAAGTCGTCGATGCTCAGGGGTCGAGCGGCTTCAGCTTCACGGACATTGCAGCCGACCGCGCCGGCATACGTTTCGCCGACGGCGTTATGAAGAGGCGCTTGCCGCTTACGCATCTCTCCAAAAGCTTTTCCGTGAAGGATTACATGCCCTCAGTCGAGGGCTTGCCGGAGGGGCTGCCCGCGAAAAAGTTCTCCGCCGATTTTGGTTCCAAGGATGATCCGCGATTCCAAAAGCAAATCCGCGAGATCGACGAACGGATCATGAAGCTGCCCGTTTATCGGCCACTTGCGACGGTTCCGTAGCACGCTGTTTAGCTGTCTGTTGAAAAAAAGGACAGGCACGACGGGGTCTGCTACCGTATGTGGGTTTTTCGAATCGTGTCGCGAGCCAGTTCCCCATTTCAACAGGCCGTTAAGCAGATCGCGGCGGCAATTCGCACCCTCGACCAACCGGCTCAGCACCATTAAAATGCTCGTTTTGACGTGCTTCCCCTTGGCTCGCTGTGCGGAAACTCTCTTTCGATGCTGTCTTTCAAACCTCGGCATAAATTCCTGGTGGCCATCGATTCTGATGGCTGCGTTTTCGATTCCATGGAGCTGAAGCATAAGGAATGCTTCGTTCCGGCGTTCATCAATCACTACGAGCTGCAAGGCGTCAGCAAGTTTGCACGCGAGGCGGCCGAGTTCGTTAATTTGTACTCGAAGAGCCGCGGCACGAACCGTTTCCTCGGCCTCGTGGAGCAGCTTGATTGGCTCCGCCGGCGGCCGGAAGTGAAGGCGCGGCATATCAAGGTGGCTAAGCCGGAAGGGCTCATCCGTTGGATGGCGAGCGAGAAAAAGCTGGGCAATCCGGCGCTGGAGCAGGCGGTTGCCGATACGAACGATTCCGATCTGAAGCAGGCGCTGGCCTGGTCTTTGGCGGTGAATAAGTCCATTGCGGAGATGGTCCGCGGCGTGCCCCCCTTCCCTTCGGTGCGGGCGTGTCTGGAACGGTTTGACTCGCAGGCGGACATGCTCGTCTGTTCGCAAACGCCAAACGCAGCGCTCGAGGCCGAGTGGGCCGAACATGACATCGCGCGCTACGTGGTAGCCATCTGCGGGCAGGAAGTGGGGAGCAAGAAGGAGCTGCTGACTACGTCGCAGAATTATCCGGCTGGCCAGACGCTAATGATCGGGGATGCGCCCGGGGACCAAAGCGCGGCCGCCGCGAACAAGTGCTTGTTCTTCCCGATCAATCCGGGGCATGAAGAAGCGAGTTGGAAGCGTTTGCTCGACGAAGGAATCGACCGTTTCTTTGCGGGGAAGTTCGCCGGCGAATATCAACAGAAACTGCTCGACGAGTTCGACACTTACTTGCCGGAACGCCCGCCTTGGCCGGTGGAATAGAGTCAAGGGTCGAGAGTCAAGAGTCGAGAGTCAAGAGTCGAGAGTCGAGAGTCAAGAGTCGAGAGTCAAGAGTCAAGAGTCAAGAGTCGAGAGGTGAGAGGTGAGAGGTGAGAGGTGAGAGGTGAGAGGTGAGAGGTGAGAGGCAAGAGCCAGAAAAAGAATTGGGATTACAGAGCACGGATAACGGAATAAAAACATGGCACAACAATGCGACATCGGCCTGATTGGGCTGGCAGTGATGGGCGAGAACCTGGCCCTCAATATTGAAAGCCGTGGCTACAGCATTGCCGTCTTTAATCGCAGGACGAGCAAGGTAGACGACTTGATCAACGGCCGCGCGAAGGGGAAAAAGTTCGTCGGCTGTCATTCGCCGGAAGAGTTGGTCAAGAATCTGACCAAGCCGCGCAAGATCATGATGATGGTCAAAGCGGGGCCGCCCGTCGATGAACTGATCGACGAGTTGATTCCGCTTCTCGACAAGGGAGACATTCTGATCGACGGGGGCAACTCTCACTACGCGGATACGGAGCGACGCACGAAGTACGTGGAATCGAAGGGGCTGTTGTATATCGGCACGGGAGTGTCCGGCGGCGAGGAGGGCGCGCTGAAAGGCCCCAGCATCATGCCGGGTGGGAGCCGCGACGCCTGGGCGGCGGTGAAACCGATTTTTCAGGCCATTTCCGCCAAAGTCGGCCCGCAGAACGATATTCCCTGCTGCGAGTGGGTGGGCCCGCGCGGCGCCGGGCATTACGTGAAGATCGTTCACAACGGCANNCGGCCTTACGAATGACGAGATTTACGCGGTCTTTGATGAATGGAATCGGGGCGAGCTCGATAGCTATCTCATCGAAATCACACGCGATATTTTCAGCGTGAACGACGCGGGTGGCGATGGGTTCCTGGTCGACAAGATCATGGACAAGGCCGGGGCTAAAGGGACTGGAAAATGGATGAGCCAGTTGGCGCTCGATTTGGGTGTGCCGAGCACGCTGGTGACGGAGGCCGTTTACGCGCGGTGCCTCTCCGCGATGAAGGATTCACGCGTTCGGGCCAGCAAAGTGTTGAAGGGTCCGTCAGCCAAGTACAGTGGCGATCGGAAGAAGTTCATCGAGCAAATTCGGCACGCGCTCTACGCCTCGAAGATTTGCAGCTACGCCCAAGGCTATGTCCAGATGCAGGCGGCGGCCGCGGAGCACGATTGGCCCCTGAACTATGGCGAGATCGCGCTGTTGTGGCGCGGCGGCTGCATCATTCGGGCCAAGTTTCTCGATCGCATCAAAGAGGCCTTTGATCAGGATCCGAAGCTTGAAAATCTGTTGCTCGCTCCATACTTCACGAAGGCGGTGGCCGACGCGCAGGACTCGTGGCGACACGTGCTTTCGACGGCGGCCGAGCTAGGAATTCCGGTCCCCGCCTTCGCCACGGCGCTCGCGTATTACGACGGCTACCGCCGCGACCGCCTGCCGGCTAACCTGTTGCAAGCTCAGCGCGATTACTTCGGAGCGCATACTTACGAGCGGACAGATAAGCCAGGAACGTTCCATACGGATTGGATCCGGGAACGTCGCGAGCCGAAGTAAATACTAAGTTTTCTGAATGCCGCTCCGCTTCGTGTAATGGCTAACAATGTCTGTCTTGCTGGTTAACCATGTCTGCTGAATACCTCAACAAATTGTTTGGTTTCGATGGCCAAGTGGCCGTCGTGATCGGTGGCACCGGCGTGTTGGGTGGTGAATTATGCGAAGGGTTGGCGAAGGCGGGGGCCACGGTCGTCGTTGCGGGGCGTAGCGAAGAGCGTGGGAAAGAACGGGTGGCATCGATTGAAAAGGCGGGGGGCAAAGCGACTTTCGGCGAAGTCGATGCTACTGAGCGAAAATCGGTCGATGCGTTGCTCGCCACAGTCCTCAAGCAGCATGGTAGAGCGGATGCTTTGGTGAATTGTGCGGGGGTTAATTCGCCGGCACCCTATTTCGACATCACGGAAGAAGAGTTTTACAAGATCGTGAACACCAACCTGTTGGCAACTCATTTTGGCTGCCAAGTGTTCGGCAAGCACATGGTCGATGCGGGCGGCGGAGCGATTTTGAACATTGGCAGCGTGACGAGCTTTCGACCGCTCTCCAAAGTGTTTGTTTACTCGGCGACTAAGGCCGCCGTGTTGAGCCTGACTCAGAACGTGGCCCGCGAATTCGCACCCCATAAAGTTCGCGTGAACTGCCTTTGTCCTGGATTTTTTCCTGCGGAGCAAAATCGGAAAATCTTGGACAAGTCGCGGGTTGAATCGATCGTGCGTCACACACCAATGGGTCGACTGGGGGACGCGCCGGAATTGATCGGGGCTGCGCTATTGCTTCTCTCACCCGTCGCCGGGAGTTTTATCACGGGCGAAGCGATCTATGTGGACGGCGGTTTTACGGCGATGACGATTTGAGTCAGAGGGAAGGCGGAAGGGGGAAGGACACAAAACTCGCCAGTCGAATTGGAATTGTAAATTCCGTGTCGAGCCGTAATCATCCAATAGCCAAGTACGGTTGCATTTTCAGTTTCCTCCTTCCTCACTCCCCCTTCCACCCTCCCCTCTTTTCTTATGCCCCATACATTCGTCATTTTTGGCGCCTCGGGCGACTTAACACATCGCAAGCTGATCCCCGCGTTGTACCAGTTGTTCCGCAAGGGGCGGCTGCCGAAAGAGACTCGGATCGTTGGTTTCTCGCGCACGGAGTTTACGCACGAAGCATGGCGAACGAACCTAGCGGAAACCACTGCCAAGCAAGCGGGCAAAGATTTTGATGTGGCGGTCTGGGCCAAGTTCGCGCCGAACATTTATTACCACCCGGGCGATATTGGGAACGCGGAGGACTTCACCAAGCTGGCAACTTTTCTGACGGAAATAGAGAAGTCAGACAAAAGCACGAGGATTTATTATCTTTCCACCGCGCCTCAGTTTTACGAACAAGCGATCGAGCAACTGGGCAAGTCTGGCCTGGCGGAAGAGAATGGCGGCCAGCGGCGGGTGATTATCGAAAAGCCTTTCGGCACGGATTTGGTCAGCGCGAAGCACTTGAATACGATCACGCATCAGGTGTTTCGCGAACGGCAGGTGTATCGGATTGATCATTACCTGGGCAAAGAAACCGTCCAGAACTTGCTCGTGCTGCGATTCGCGAACACGATCTTCGAGCCGATCTGGAACCGCAATTACATCGATCACGTGCAGATCACCGTGGCGGAGGAAGTGGATGTGGGCAGCCGCGGCGCTTACTACGATACAGCCGGCGTGATGCGGGACATGTTCCAGAATCACTTGCTCCAACTGATGATGATTACGGCGATGGAAACCCCGGCCCGCTACGAAGCTGACACAATCCGCGGCGAGAAAGTAAAAGTCCTACAGTGCATTCGTCCGGTTACTTCTGAGCGCGTTTTGCAAGACACGCTCCGCGGCCAGTATGACGGTTATCTGAAGGCTAAAGGAGTGAAGCCGAACAGCCGCACTGCCACGTTCGCGGCCATACGACTGTGGGTGGATAACTGGCGTTGGCAGGGGGTGCCGTTCTATTTGCGCAGCGGCAAGGCGATGTCCTGTCGCACGACGCAAATCGTCGTCCAGTTTCGCGAGCCGCCTCACATGTTGTTTGCTGATGGGCCGCGCAGCGCGGCCGAGTCGAATCGGTTAGTGATCCAAGTGCAGCCGGCGGAGGGGATACAGCTCCACTTCGAAACAAAAGTGCCGGACGCCGGCATGAAGCTGCGGCAGACGGATTTGGAATTCAGCTACCAGCGCGAATTCCGCGGCACGATGCCCGAAGCGTACGAGCGGCTGCTGCTCGATGCGCTTGAAGGGGACGCCAGCTTATTCGCCCGCGCGGACGAAGTGGAAGCGGCATGGACCATTTGCTATCCAATTCTGCAAGAATGGGAACGGAGCGACCAGCCTCCGCTATTCGTTTACGAGCCGGGCCTTTGGGGGCCGGAAGAATGCACGGAGTGGATGTGTGGGCAAGGCGCGGAGTGGTTCGATACGTGCCCGGTGTTATGACAGGTGTAGGGCCGAGGGTTCGAATTAAAGGGTGGCATGGATCAATCTGTAGATAACTCGAGCCCGCCGCCTGCGCTTGCACCCGTGGCCGATTGCCCAGCTTGGTTCGAGAAGTTGCCACTTGCGCGATGGGGTTGGCGCGAATTGAATTTGTTCGGCTGGCCGCTGCTCATGGTCACTATTGGACTGTTGTACCTTTGTTCTCCTTGGTCTTGGCTGGCCATCGTACCCGGGGCACTTCTGGCCCAATTGTTGTATTTCTTCCGCGATCCGCCGCGGCAAATCCCTAATAGCCCGGGAGCGATCGTTTCGCCGGCGGACGGCAAGATCGTCGAAATTACGCCGCTGGCGAGCTACGATTACCTTGGGGAGCCAGCGGTGCGGATCGGGATTTTTCTGTCTATCTTCAACGTCCACATTAACCGGGCGCCGTTAGCAGTTCGCGTAGTGGAATTGCACTACAAACCGGGCGAATTCCTCAACGCCATGAATCCGGAAAGCGCCATTCGTAACGAATTCATGTGGATCGGCTTCGAAACGACAGAGGAACCGCGGCGCAAGCTGGCGGTAAGGCAGATTTCCGGCCTGATTGCCCGGCGAATCGTCTGCCCGCTGCAACCGGGCCTGACGGTCGCGCAGGGTGAGAAGTTTGGTATGATCAAATTCGGATCACGGACGGAGCTAATTTTGCCCGCCGCGGGTCTGCAGATCAACGTACGTGTGGGCGACCATGTTCGGGCCGGCAGCGACATTGTCGCTCGCTGGATGTAAAGGCACAGAGAAGGCGTTTAGAATACTAATTGACGCTAATCCAAGGCGAAGATGGTGATTTGATATCATTCGTGAAGACTAGCGATTACTTGTGTTCTAAAGTTTATTGGATTTAGTGACTTGCGCGAGATTACATGCCATGAAACCTATTCGCGCCATCGCTATTCTTCCCACGCTATTTACACTCGGCAATCTCGTCTGCGGTTTTTTCGCGATCGTCGTCTTGTCGCGCATTGAAAAACCGCTGGGAACGGAATTCGCGCCCGCACCAACGATCGATCTGCGCGTGCAAACCGCCAAGGACTTGCTTGATAGCAGCGATCCCACGCATAACCTTATGCTTAGCGGCGCGCTGATTCTGCTGGCAATGATTTTTGACGCGGTAGACGGTCAGGTGGCGCGAATCACTCGCGCTACGACCGATTTCGGCGCGCAGCTTGATAGCTTATGCGATCTCGTATCGTTTGGCCTGGCTCCAGCCATTCTGCTGGTGAAGATGTGTCCTCAATTCACGAGCTTACACAGCGAAGCAATTTGGAGCATTGCCGCCCTGTTCGTTTGCTGCGCCGCGTTGAGATTGGCGCGATTCAACGTGGAAAGCGAAAACGACGACGACCACACCATGTTCGCCGGACTGCCGACGCCCGCTGCCGCCGCGGCAATCGCCAGTTTTGCGATCCTGTCGTATTCGTTGCGAAACGAAGTGGCCGTTGTCACGCATGAAAGCTTCGTCCGGTATGACTGGTGGATGCAGCGGCTGCTGCCGATGTTTTCCATCGTGATTTCCATTTTGATGGTGTCCCGCGTCCCCTATCCCCATCCGCTCACGCAGTTCATTCGCGGCCAAAGATCGTTCGCGCAGTTGGTAGCGCTCATATTCTCCCTGATGGCAATACTGATTGCCTGGCGATACGCCATTCCCTTGCTATGCGTATTATTCGTCTCTATCCCACCCCTCCGTTTCGCCTGGGATTCGCTTCGACATCGCCGGGCCCGCGAGGAACCGCTTTTTTAGCGAAGGTGCCATGTTCACGGGGCTAGTCGAAGCCTTGGCGGAAATTGTCGCGGTGGTTCCGGAGCCGCCCGGCATGCGCCTGATCGTTCGCGAGCCGCGAGTCGCTGGGGAAGCCAAGATCGGCGACAGTATTGCGCTCAACGGCTGTTGCCTAACGGTCGTCGGCATCGGGGAGGATTGCCTTTCATTCCAGGCGGGCGAAGAGACACTTTCGCGCACGAACTTGGGTGAGCTTGAGCAGGGCAGCGTGGTGAACCTGGAACGATCCCTCCGGGCGGGCGACCCCCTCGGTGGGCATTATGTGACTGGTCATATTGATGCCGTCGGCACAGTGGCCCGACGCGACGACGATGCCGAGTGGTGTACGATGTGGTTCAACGCGCCAGAGCCCCAACTGCGTCAGATGGCCAGCAAGGGTTCCATTGCCGTCGATGGCGTCAGCCTGACGCTCGTGGAGGTGACGGACAACCGCTTCAGCGTCGCCCTGATTCCGCACACGCTGGCTGTTACTACGCTGGGAAGGCGAAAGATCGGCGACCGCGTCAACCTGGAAACGGACGTTTTGGCTAAGTATGTACAGCGGCAGTTGGAATCGTGCTAGGCCTCCATCCACTGACGCAGCTCGCGCTGGCAGGTTATGATCGGTTCCTGCTTTCCCCCCTTACTTTTCCCCCCTTACTTTCCCCATGACCCGTCAAACCAAATCTTTCTTGTTGGCGCGCTTCCGGGAAATGGGCATTCGACCGGCCACGCGGCACGGTCAGAATTTTCTCATCGATCTGAATCTGGTGGAGTTGATCGTTGACTCGGCTGAGTTGACGAAGGACGACGTGGTGCTTGAAGTCGGCACCGGCACGGGTTCGCTCACGGCCAAGATGGCGGAGCGGGCGGCAGCCGTCGTCACAGTCGAAATCGACGGTCACCTGTTCGAGCTGGCGAGCGAGTATCTGATTGATTTGCCGAACGTCACGATGCTCAAGATGGATGCCCTGCGAAACAAGAACAACTTTGACGACGGCGTGATGGCGACTATCGGCGAGCGCCTGGCCGAAGCACCGAATCGTCGATTCAAGCTGGTCGCCAACTTACCCTACAACATCGCGACACCCGTGCTCTCGAATTTGTTACTCTCGACGCACGTACCCCATTCGATGACGGCCACGATCCAAAAAGAGTTGGCGGATCGCATCATCGCCTCCCCCTCGACCAAGGATTACAGCGCGCTGAGCGTTTGGCTCCAAAGCCAGTGTGACGTAGAAATCGTTCGCGTCCTGCCCCCATCCGTATTCTGGCCGGCGCCGAAGGTTACGTCCGCGATCGTCCGGCTTGTGGTGGACCCAGTCCGTCGCAACGCGATTCCGGACCTGCGTTACTTCCATCAGATCACTAAGGCGCTCTTTCTCCATCGTCGCAAGTTCTTGCGGGCTAACGTCGTGGCCGCTATGAAGGAACACCTCGACAAAGAGCAAATCGATGTGGTGCTGAACGAAATGGGTTTTACCCCTCAGGCACGCACCGAAGAATTGGACGTGACAACGTTGCTAAGACTGGCAGAGGCCTTACGAGCCGTCGCGCCAACTTGGTCGCTTTGAGCGTGCCACCCTGCTGACAACCCCGCACGCGAGCGTTAGAATGATGGCAACCAATGTCTTTCGGTTCGGCAAGTGAGTAGGGGATTCTCGACCATGTCTTTTATCGAAATGACCGGAGCCACGCTGGAGCGAATCGTCGCTGACGATGAGCTCCACCACGACGACCTGGCCGGCGCGGGGGTCTCAATTCAGACCATTGTCCGCGTGAACAAACAGGGGGATATCGAAGTACGACGGCCCTCCGGCTGGGACGTGATCGGCGGTCTGCTCGGCGAGTTTGATGAACGGGTCCGCCGCGAAACGGGACTTGATTGGGCCTGATTTTTCTACTCGGCTCGCCGGTTGTAACAAAAAAATCGGCTGCGATAGCGCCCTTTGTTACCCACACGTGTCTTAACTGGTAGCCACGCCGCGCGGCACTCGCCCCCCTGCCCCTCCGAGTGCTAACATGGCGTAAAGGCTTGAATTCCGGCTCCGCAGGCATTTCGCATGGCACGCACGGCAAACATCGACCGCAAAACGGCCGAGACAAAGATCCGATTGACGCTTGATCTTGATGGCACGGGCCAGTCCGACATCGTCACGGGCGTCGGCTTCCTCGACCACATGCTCACGTTGCTCGCCAAGCATGCCGTGATCGACCTCCACATCAGGGCGGATGGGGATCTGCACGTCGATCAGCATCACACAGTGGAAGACACCGGCATCTGCCTCGGCCAGGCGCTGCGGCAAGCGCTCGGCGACAAGGCCGGTATCCGCCGCTACGGCCATTTCACGTTACCGATGGAAGAGACGTTAGCCACGGTCGCGATCGACCTGGGCGGACGGTATGCGCTGGTGTTCGGCGCGAGTTTTCCCGCCGCCAAGATCGGCGATTTCGACGCCGAACTGGTGGAAGACTTTTGGCAGGCGCTCGCGGCCAATGCACTGTGTAACTTGCACATCGTGGTGCCTTACGGCCGCAACAGCCACCACATTAGCGAAGCGATCTTCAAATGCGCGGCCCGCGCGCTGCGAATGGCCGTAGAACACGATCCGCGCATGCAGGGCGTGCCAAGCACCAAAGGCACGCTGGACGGGTAAGATTGGTCAACGTCGAGTGGCGTGAGGTCACTGTTCCCGCTTCTGTGCATGGGCAGCAGGCCACCAATTTCCGCTACTTATCCCTTGGCAATTTGTCGTCGGGTGATTTCCTCTTCGTTGACGTACGTCTCCAAGAACCGCGTTAGCCGTTGGAAATCGCTTTCCGCATCAATGTACCGGACGACCGTGACCAGAGTGCTGGGATCGACGAGATCTTCGAACGGCACGTAATGCAACTGCAACTGACCGGAGACGGAAACCATCACGCCGTTGAGGCCACGCTCGACCAAGGCCCGATAAGCGCCCACGCCTAATTGGCAACCGAGCATCACATCGAACGCGTGTGGCTTCGCGCACCGCGATTCGTAACCTAACTGCAACGCGGTGATCTTCCGTTTCTTGCCAGTTTGCCTGGTGTATTCCGCGGTGATTAGTTCCTTAAAAATTTGGTGCAGATTGACGGCCGCAATGCTAATGTGGCCGTGTTCGTCGCGGCCGATTCCCTGCAAATATTTCTCCGGCAGTAGTTCCGCCAAGCCTTCTGCCATCACGATCACGCCGTATTCTTTCCCCTCGCGCTCGCGCGTCGTCATCGTCAACACGATTCGCTGGATGACCTTTTCGACACTCATCACTTTGCGCTTGCTGACTTGGCCAGTCTTGGAATTGGTCACATCCTCCGTGGTAGCATAAGGGCCTTCGATGTCTTCCACACTAATGACGAGACTGGCCTCACCAGCGATGGCCACGCCGTACGCCAACCAACCCGCGCTGCGCCCCATCGACTCGACCAAAAAGTATGCCCGGTTCGCTTCAGCGTCGGCAATTAGATTCCGCACCTCGCGGCCGAGAAAATCTACCGCCGTAAAATAACCAAACGTGAAATCAATGCCCCGGTAATCGTTATCGATCGTCTTGGGCAAGTGGACGACCGGAATTCGCGGCGCATCGGCCGGCAATTGTTCTTGGTAGAGCTTGAACTTGTTGGCCGTCTTCAAAGTGTCGTCGCCGCCAATCGAGATTAGCGCATCGACGCCGATCGACCTCAGGGCGTCGTATACCGTCTTGAGCGGCTTCACTCGCTCCGCATCTTTCAGGTGGGTCGGGTGAGAGACGTTCTTGCCCGGGTTCGTGCGAGCCGTGCCGATCAGAATTCCTTGCGAGTTACGCGTCCTCCCCAGCATGCGGTGCGTGACCATCATGTAATCACGGCCTTCCACGAGCGGTTTGTCCGGCGCGTACTCCACCAGATGCGAATAACCGTGCAGCACGCCGACCACTTCAATCTCATTCCGCAGAAACGCGGTGGCAGCCGTGGATATAACCGCATTCGCGCCCGGCGCCGGCCCGCCGGCAAACAGGATCGCCACGCGGCGAAAATTATGCTTCATCCGCGGGGGCCGCGCCATCGTCGATGTTTCAGTCATAGAATACTTTCCTCCTGAATTTAGGCTGCGGCGCAAAATCACATAGCTAGTTCCACCGGAGACCGCCGCTCCGCAGGCCATTTTAGCTGACCCGGCCAGCAGCAAGAAAGGGCCTGACCAGCATCAAATATCTGAACCAGTTGCTATGAAGATATATCAATCAGGGTAACTCCGCCGCACGGCTGTAGCGGGGATGTTGGCTGAGAACGTGTTTTAAAAATGAGTATTGGTAGTTTTGGAGCCGTTTTGTCATGAGGTTGATCATGGCCAAGTAGGTCANNTCAACTCGCTGGGATACTTGCGCTCCGTGTTCATCGCTACGGCTCCTTCCTATAGCTGGGACGAAAGGTTGCGAGCCGTAGCGATTTTTCTTCATTCTAAAAAATTTCAAAACACGTTCTAAGCGAGTTGTTGGGACTTTCTGTGCGTCCCATTGTCACCGGAGATACAATTTACAGTGCATGGATACGTGGCATCGACAATAGTTGGCAGCACCGGAGACAAAGTGTGAATCAACGCAAACGAGCACGAGTCGTCGTTTCGATCATCTTGTCGGCAACGGTTGTTCAATTTGGCCCAAAGGTCCGTGCTGACGGTGCGTCGCATACTGCCGCCGGGGTATTGCGAGTCATCACGTATAACGTGCAATTTCTGCCGGATCCAGTGAGTTGGAAAAACGAACGACCAAATCCAGAGTATCGGGCGAACCGAATCGCCGATGAGCTTCGCGGCTTCGACGTGGCCGGCCTACAAGAGGTGTTTCAGGTCAAGCACCGCGAACAGATCGTGGACCGCACACGCATTGGTTGGCACGGGGAGTTGCACCATTTCTCGAGTCCACAGCCGAAGGGTTTTTTCACAAGTGGCGGTTGTCTGATATTATCGCGCAGGCCAATCTTGGAATCCTCGGGAGTTGTTTTCGCGAATTACAGCAAGCCGGCAGACTACGGCCTGCGCGCCGACGGACATGCGGCCAAGGGGGTGTTGCACGGACGAATTGCGCGGAGCGCAAAGGAGTTGCATAACTTCATCGACGTGTTCGTGACACACCTAGAAGCACGTGCCGATGATCTACGTCCATTGCAATACAAGGAAATGGCAGATTTCATCAGGAGGAAAAGCGATGTTGACCACCCCCTCTTGATATTAGGCGATCTGAACACATACGGTATGATCGAATATCAGAAGGATCCGAAGTCACAATACTCGCAACTGATGCGAGAACTGAGAGCGGTGCGGCCCGAAAGCGATGTGATTGACCTGTGGCCCAAGCTCAAGGGCGATGCGCTTGGCGGTACGACCGAACAAGAATCATCCGAAATCGGGAAGCGCGTGGATTACGTCTTGCTCGGCAATCCGACGGGAAGTAAAGTTCAATTGAAGCCAACACGAATTGCCGTGGAGCTATTTCAAGATGAAGTGGTGGGGGCTCTGTCAGACCATAATGCCGTGGTGGCCGAGCTCGAATGGCCTGCGGGTGAGAAGGACGGTTCGGCGTCGAGATGATGCGCTATGGGTTGTTCGCGGGAGATGCGCCCCATGAAAAGATTGGTGCATCGATTTAGGCAATCCGGCACTATATATCATATTCGGGCTTGTCAAAACTGGTGGTTTGTCTGCGTGACAGAGGTTGATAAGTTGCTGGAATTTTCTTGCAGCCCGGCTTCGCCTGAAACTACAGCCAGCCGCAGCCAACATCAGCAGCCCCAGGGTCGCTGACTCAGGGATGGCAACATTCGCACTTCCACCCGTTCCGCTGCCAAAGTGAGTTTTCCAAAGATTTTATCCGGACTGGCTGCTGTCCGGGCTACCGTCATCACGCCATTTATTAACTGTGGGTTGCTGCGAATTTCGCAATAGGTATGGGTTGATGGGAATTCTTAGTTGGTTCCGGCTTAACTCAAATAGTAAACCCCCGGCTGTGCCGGGGGACAGGTACAGTTTGACAATTCCGTAGAGGTCGAAGAAAGTCTCCTTCCGGTGAACCGTTCGAGGCTCATCCAGAAGGAGACTGTAGTGAAGTCCTACGAGAGCCTGAACCATACGAGTGGGAATGCAAGTACCATGTCGTGTTTATCCCGAAATACCGCCGCAAGGCCCTGTACGGAGAGCTTCGCAAGCATTTGGGCGAAGTTTTCCATGACCTGGCCAAGCAGCGAGAGTCGAAGATCGAGCAGGGTAATCTGGTGATCGACCATGTGCATATGTTGATCTCGATTCCGCCCAAGTATTCGGTAGCCCAAATCATCGGGTTTATCAAAGGAAAGATCGCGATCCACATTGCCAGGACCTATGTCGGACGGAGGAAAAACTTGACGAGCCATCACTTCTGGGCACGGGGCTACTTTGTGTCGACGGTGGGGGCCGACGAAGTGTCGATTCGCGAGTACATCCGCCATCAAGAGCGGGAGGACAAGCGGCTCGACCAAATGAACCTGTTCTAAGCTACCAACACACCGCTTCGAGCGGTTCACCTCATAAAGCCTCCGGCTCTGCCGGAGGATATTTACTGAGTCATTACTGCTGGTCTCGGCAGCAGAGCAATTTGTCATCGTCCGACGCGAAAGAAACGTGATGTAACCTGCCCTGACGCCAGTTCGCGGATACGAACTTCCCATGTGCCGGGCTGGTCGTTGTTGGCGATATCCAGCGACAGTGTCACCGATCCCTGCTCAGCTCCATAATAACCGCTGAACTCGGTAAGGCGGCCGTCGGCATCGAAGATTTCGACGTGCAGAGGAATCACGGCATCCAATGATTCGCCGTCGGCATCCTGCACGCTAATTGTTCCCGTCCACGATTGTCCGCGGGCCGCCTGCTCCGAGCCGCTAATCGACACTCCGGCAATGGGTTTTGGGAGGGCCATCAGCAACTTCCCATCACAAGGGCCAAGGGTCACCGGAATGGTGAGCGTCTTCGCACCTTTGGGTCTCTGAAACGGCACGGAGCGGTGTGTGACCAGATCGTAAACGGCGGTCGCATCTGATTTCAGTAGTACGTCTGCCGTCGTCGGCACACCCATTTCATGCACCATGCCGTATTGACCGACGTAATCACCCGGTTCGCGGGCATCGTTGACCAAAAAGATGTAATCCGCAGAACCAGCCCGGCGGCGATGCGGCACCACGTCGGGCGAGG
>CXWJ01019362.1_pt1 | contig 16190 bp, 16 predicted proteins | sample 590841 | NCBI WGS metagenome assembly CXWJ01 (sample SAMEA3498367, study PRJEB10139) | wastewater metagenome | biome: wastewater treatment plant; material: activated sludge | place: Austria | collected 2015-01-21 | reverse complement strand
GGGTGGCATGGGCGGCGGCATGGGTGGCATGGGCGGCGGCATGGGTGGCATGGGCGGCGGTGGTGGTATGTTCAGCGTCCCTGATAAACCGGAAGCTTCAGCGCCTCGACCAGATCAAGGCAAAAACTCCCAACAAACCCTGAAGCGTCCGATCACATCGTCGCAAGCAAAAGCAGCTACCTCTCCGAAGGCAGTTGCGATCCCATTCGATGCCTCGGCGAAGCCCGAAGTCTTTTGGGATGCCTATTTCGCCAAGCAATTTGCGGATCAAGCAGCCGTTCGCGAAACAGTTCGCCAACTCATGGGCAAAAAGCAGTACGACCAAGTGATCGCGCTCATCGACGGGGCTTTGCGTCATAGCCAACCACAAGCCTGGATGTACGAGTCTCTCGGCATCGCCATGGAGCTTGCCGGCCGTTCCAAGGCGGAGATTGAGCGAGCTGTCATGTCGGCTGTGGATTTCAGCTCCACGGCCGACGAATTGATGTATATCGCGCAGTACTTGTCCCGTTTAGGGCTCGATCGACGCGCCATGTTGGTCTGTCAACAGGTCGTCAAGATCGAACCATTGCGCGGCGAGGCGTACGCCCTCGGCTTGCGCGCGGCGGACCGCTGTGGCAATCTCGAAGGTGTTCAATGGGCCACTCTTGGTATCCTTAGTCAAGCTTGGCCTGCCGAACAGGCGGCCATCCAAGAGACAGCGTCCCGCATCGCCAAAGTCACTCTTGAGAAATTGAACAAAGATGGCAAGACGGCCGAGCGCGACGAGTTCTTGAAGCAACTGCAAGAAGCGGTGGTGCGAGACTGTTTTGTGCAAGTTTCCTGGACGGGCAACGCGGATGTTGATGTTTCCGTCGAAGAACCGGCCGGCACCGTTTGCTCAACGGCTGAGCCGCGCACTGCATCCGGCGGTGTCTCTCTCGGCGATGCGTTTGCCGCGGAAGACGAGCGTTCGGCGGACGGCTACAGCGAAACGTACGTCTGTCCCGTTGGATTTGCCGGGCAATACCGGGTGCTTATTCATCGTGTTTGGGGTGAAGTGACGGCGGGCAAAGTGACCGTCGATGTCTACACCCATCTCCGTAGCGGTGAGGTAAAACACGAGCGTCGGCAAGTTGAGTTGGGAGAGAAAGACTCCGTGGTTGTTTTTGATCTCGATAAAGGTCGTCGTCGCGAACCCTTGGAGGCTGCACAATTGGCCGGCGTAATCAAACGGCAAGAGGCCGTCGGTCGCGCCGTGTTGGCCCAGCAAATCAGCGATACCGGAAGCGACAGCGCACTGCCGGTTCGTCCCCTGAATCGACAGCTAGCTCTCTTTGGACGGGCAGGAGCAGTCGGCTACCAGCCTATTATCCAAACATTACCAGAAGGCACCAACTTCTTTGGCACAGCCGTCATCTCTGCGGACCGCCGTTATGTCCGCATCACAGCCCTTCCCTTCTTCTCCACTATTGGCAACGTGCAGACGTTTAATTTCGCCGGCCAGGCGCAGGAAGTGGACGATGATGGGACAGGCGACGGTACTGGAAACGGCACCGGAGCGAACTAGCTTGCTTGGTCAATACCACGGCCAGTCGGCGTCCAGTGCGAGCTGCTGGGCTGCCGTAAGCTCTCCGATGCCCTTCCTCGCGAGCGTAAGCAGCTTGGCCAACTCTGCTTCGCTGAAGGTAGCCTCTTCCCCGGTCCCTTGGATTTCGACGAATTGGCCAGACGAAGTCATAACGACATTCATATCTACCGCTGCAGCCACATCTTCTGCGTAATCCAAATCCAAAACCGCTTCGCCGTTGCAGAGGCCGACGCTCACGGCTGCCACGCTTTCGGCCAATGGAAAAGCCGAGGCCGTTCGAAGCGATCCTACTGAACGAATCGCATCCACGGCCGCGACGAGAGCTCCAGTGATGCTCAGCGTCCGTGTTCCACCGTCAGCTTGTAGTACATCGCAATCGATAGCAATCGTGCGTTCTCCTAGGGCCGATAAGTCGGCTACTGCCCGCAAGCTACGTCCGATGAGTCGCTGAATTTCGCTCGTGCGACCATCCAGTTTCCCATCGCGGTCGCGCCGTTTGCGTGGACTCGTGCTGCTGGGCATCATGCTATATTCGGCCGTCATCCAACCCGTGCCACCACCCGCCAGCCAGGGCGGCACAGTTTCCTCAATGCTGGCGGTGCACAAAACGGTGGTGCGCCCGGCAGTGATGAGTACGCTACCTGGCGCAGCGCCAATAAAACCCCGCTGGATGGTTAACGGACGAAGTTGATCCGGCGCGCGGCCATCGTGGCGAATGTTGAGCATAATACCGTGCTCCCTGCTTTTAGCTCACACTTCACGCCTTTGCCGTCAGCAACCAGACTAAAATGCCTTTTTGAACCTGCATGCGGTTCGCGGCTTGGGCGACTACGATGCTCTGTGGGCTATCGATCACGTCATCGGTCACCTCTTCGCCACGATGTGCCGGTAAGCAATGCATGAAGAGCGCATCGGCGGGCGCTTCCGCGAATAATTGAGCGTTCACTTGNNGCGGATCGTTCGTCGTGATTAAGTCCAACTTTGGAAACTCTTTCCTGGTCTCACGTACGAATTTCGAGTCCAGTTCGTAACCGGGGGGCGTGCAAACGGCAAGCTGCACGCCCAAGTGACCACAGCCTTGGGCCAGACTTTGCGCCACGTTGTTGCCGTCACCCACCCACGCTAATCGCAGGCCGTTTAGGCTGCCGCAGTGCTCCTGCAACGTGTACAAGTCGGCCAGTGCCTGACAGGGATGGGCCAAGTCGGTTAGGCCATTGATGACCGAACAGGCTGCGTGCTCAGCAATTTCCGCTACCGTGGCGTGCCGCCGAGAACGGACGACGATCACATCGACCATTTCGCTCAGCACTCGGGCGAAGTCGGCTACGCTTTCGCGCTTGCCGAATCCCGCATCCTCACCCAGCATCATGCTGTTGCCGCCGAGGTGCGCCATACCCGATTCGAAGCTTACTCGTGTCCGCAACGATGGCTTCTCGAAAAGTAGCGCCAACACGCGTCCCGGCAACAACGGCTCGCGGATGCCTTGCGCAAATTTGCTCTTGAGATCCTCCGTGATCGCGAAGATCCGTGCGATCTCCGCTGAGGTAACGTCCGAGAGCGTGACTAAATGCCGCATGTACTACCTACTTCTTGACTCGCGTCTCGCTGCTGTTTCTCTAGCCATTGGATTCTTACTTCTGGTCTTCTCGTTTACACGCGCGGCGCATAACTCCGCAACACGTCAGCCAGAATATCGCAACCCTCGTCCAGTTGCTCATCGGAGAGCGTCATCGCCGGCAAGAATCGGAGCACTGTCTGCTGGGTGGCATTGATCAATAGACCACGATCCAAGCATTGCTGCACGATCGGCCCTCCATCGACGCCCAATTCGAGCCCAATCATGAGCCCACACACCCGCAGGTCCTCAACGATCGCCAACTCATCCACGAGCGGCTGTAAACGCCGCCGAAATCCTTCGCCCAATTCCTTGGCCCGCGCGAGTAGTCCCTCCTCCTCGATCGCCTCGATCGTCGCAATGCCGGCCCGCGCGGCGATGGGGTTGCCGCCAAACGTGGCCGCGTGCATGCCGGGTCGCAGGGTGGGTGCGATTTCGGGTGTGGTGACTAGGGCCGCTCCGGCAATGCCGCCACACAGGCTCTTGGCCAGCGTCATCACATCCGGCGTCGCGCCGAAGTTCTGATAGGCAAACCATTCGCCCGTCCGACCACAACCGCTTTGCACCTCGTCGAACATAAGCAACAAATCGTGCTTGTCGGCCAAAGCTCGCAGTCCAGTCAAAAAACCGTCCGGCGCGATGCGGATGCCACCCTCCCCTTGCACAGGTTCGATGAGGATCGCACACGTCTCGTCATCAATTAATTTCGTGACGGCATCCAGGTCGCCAAACGGTGCGTATAGGAAGCCGGCCAACAGTGGGCCTATCCCTTCGTGATATTTGGGTTGCGCCGTGGCGCTGGTTGCCCCGTACGTGCGGCCGTGAAATCCGCCTCGAAACGTGATGATCTTATATCGCTTGCTACCCGAGTGAAGTCGCGCCAATTTGATGGCCGCTTCGTTCGCTTCAGCGCCCGAATTACAGAAAAACACCTTACCGCCGAAACTCCGCTCCGAAAGCAATTGGGCCCATCGCCCCTGCGCCTCCGTATGCCACGTGTTCGGCACATGGATCAATCGCGCAACTTGGTCTTGCACTGCCTCTACAACCGCGGGCGGGCAATGACCCAGTAAGTTGCAGCCCCAACCAGGAAAGAAATCCAAGTAGCGCCGCCCCTGATCGTCCCACACGTACGACCCTTCGCCGCGCTCAATCGCCACGGGAAATCGCGTGTAGTTTGGAACGACATATTTGGCGAACAGTTCCGCCGTCTCGGCAGACATACTATTGGTCGTAGTGGCCATGTGGCAATCCTACTTGTTTCCGCGATGATCTAACCCAGTGGTGAAAGCGCCGGCGTGACCGTCGCCGCTAGCCCGTTTAGCGCGCAATGATTTCCGTTCCAATGCCTTGATTCGTATAAATTTCCAGCATCAGCGAGTGGCGAATCCGGCCGTCGATAATGTGAATCTTTCGCACGCCCTTCTGTAGCGTTTCTAAACAGGCTTCGACCTTCGGAATCATTCCGGAGTCGATCGCTCGCTCGGCAATCAACCGCCGCGCTTCAATATCTGTCAACGAATGAATGAGCGAATCGGGATCGTTCTTGTCGCGTCGTACGCCGTTCACGTCGCTGAGAAAAACGAGCTTTTCCGCCCCCAACGCCTGAGCCACCGCCGTCGCCGCCGTGTCCGCATTCACATTCAGCCGTTCGCCACCGTCAGTCTCGCACATCGAAGGAATCACCGGCACCTGCCCGGCATAGCACAAATTTTCAATCGTATCGCGATCCACTCGCGTCACTCGGCCGACGTGGCCTAAATCGATCGACCGGCCATCCTCGCCAGTCAGCGTCAACCGTTCGCCGAAGAGCACGTTGTTGTTCTGGCCGCCGACAAAATTCAGCGGCATTGCCCGCCCGCCGAATTCCTCGATCCGGGCCGCGATCGATTCATTGATTTCGCTNNCCCGCCAGCACCCGGGCAACGATTTCCAACGTCGCATCGTCGGTGTAGCGGCGGCCCTGAATGAACCGCGGCTCAATCCTAGCCTCCTCCATTGCCCGCGGAATGGCTGCTCCGCCGCCGTGGACCACAATCGGCCTCATGCCGACCGTTTCCATGAACACAATGTCCACGAGCAAGTGGCGCAGCGCCTCCGGATCCTCCATTACGCTGCCGCCCAGCTTGATCACCGTGATCTTGTCGCGAAATTCACGAATCCAACCCATCGCCTCGATGAGGAGATCCGCTTTTTCAATTGCGTCTTCAACCACGGGCCACTCAACACTCGCTGGGGACAATCAGGGACGGGTTCGCCATGCCAGAGGTTCGCTTCTCCAGCACCACAGTCCTAAAATTGCGGAATCTCGCATTCTAAAATCGCCCCGCGGCACGGTCAACGTGCTAGAAACGCGCCCACAAGCAGTAGGAGACGCTCGCCAGATCGTGGCTAGCTGCCACGGAGAACGGGGTTGGTCTATAGGGGAGCCTACTTCCTCAGCCGCCCACAGGCTGAAGGTCGGGCTCGCCGTTGCGGTCGGCGTCCAGAGTTTTCAGATCCAAGAAGACGTAGGGCCGTTGATACGCCTCTTGATCTCCTTTGGCATAGGAAAGCCACATCCGCAGATCAGTGGCGTCGTAGACTACGTCGACCACGTTGCTCCCCTTGATCGGAATCTGATTCGCGAGGCTGACCAGTTTTTCGCCGGTCAGGTGGCCAAACTCGCGCTGTAAGGTCGGGAAAGCGCCCCGACCCTCGTCGTTATAGACGACACACGAAAGGACGTTCGGAGCAAATTCGTCCGTCGGGTCGTTGTCTTTCCAGACGACGAGTTGCTTCCCGCTCGGTTCAGGGGAGTGGGCCCGAATTTTCACCGCGCGGCGTTCGTTCTGCCCGTCGCCAAAGACGAAGTGGTAACGCTTGGTCAGCGGGTTGGCCTGCAAGATGTCCACGGCGTGGCTCAACGAATCGGCGTCGTAGAGCATGGTGCGAAAGAAGACCGTGAAATGGGGCGCATGGATCTGGTAGGGCATTTCGCTGGCCGGGGCGTCCCCCATCTCCGCCAACGTGATCCCGCGGACGTTCATCCCTGTGTGCGCGCCCACCATGCCGGCGAACGAAGGAACCACGTGCGGAATGCCCTTGTTGGGAATGTAGACCACGACGACTGGAAACTCGTGGGCCTTGACTTCCAAGCTCCAATCCAAGTTTCGCGATTGATACAAATGGCCATCTTCCGTGGCTTTTCCCCAGGCCGCAATGCTGCTGCACGAATACGGCATCAGCAGCGGCACCGCATGGACGGCTTGCAGCATCGGCAATGGCAGACCGGAGCCATCCGCCAACCCGGCCAACTCTTGCTCCACCCGATCATCCGCATACGCCGCCGAGCGCGACCAAACCTCGCCCAATTGCTGTTGCGAAACATTCAATTCGCGGGCGATTCCTTCTAGAGCAACGGGGACGAATTGCTGCATCTCTCGCTTCATCAATCGCCCCAAGTGCCAACCCATTTCATAAGGCGTTCCGCGGACGACCACCACGGGTACTTGCGCGTCGGCAGTTCCAATAACCGTGCGATACCCACTCCCTTCGTTCGTCGCCGGCCGAGCGAAGATTTCGGCAGCCTTGGCTTCGGCCGCCGCGCCGGTGCGTAACGCTTGCCCCTTGTCTTCCGCAATCGCGTTTTCGCTCTGCCATAGACAGAACACGGCGATCGAGAGCACCCAATGAATGAGTAAAGAATGACGCATGATTTGTAAGGTTCCAGGGGCTGGGCAAGCGAAACTGCAAAATTACTCTGGCGAGGGGGCCGGATTGGAATCACGGCGATTTCCCCAGCGATTGAAGGTCATGGGATCTACTTCCCAACTAATGAAGTGAACCGCGCCGTCGCCAAAGCAGGAATTAAAGCCGCCAGGGTGGACTCCGCNNATGGCGTAGGCGTCGTTGTTGTCCTCAACCGGATCGTCTCGGCGTGGCGGCAGCGCGGTGGAGCGCACGATGTCGGGATCGTAGCCATCGGTCCAGCCGCGGTCGTCATACCATTCGCCGGTCTCAATGGTGTCCGTCCGAATCCATTTTTCTCCGTACATCATCGTCGACGATAAGCCATCGATCACCTGGCTCACCTTGGTCGCCGAGCCATAGCGCGGGGTGCGGGCAATGATGCCCAACGCGTTGCATTTGATCTTTCCTGCCTCATTTCGGAAAAAGGGGTCTTGCGTGCACCAGTATTCGCCGTTGATGAATCGGGGCGCTATGTTGGGATTGTTGATAAGAGTGTGCGTAGGGACGCTGCTCGCATAATCCATCAGATAACGTCGATCCTGGGTCGTAGGACCGCGGCGACTCGGGCAAAAGTAAAAACTCACGCCGTTCGAAGCCACGACTTCGTGAACCTCTCCTTGCGGAATCGTGGTTCCATTCTTGGTCGCCCCGCGCAAATCATAAATCGCCCGCTCTTCGATATACGGCAAGATCTGAAAACCCCAGCCAACCTCCTGCTCGTCGGGCGCTTTGACCGCATTGCCGCTGAGGGCAATATCGGGCCATGGCCCGATCCCGGCCGAAGGAAAGGTCTCGAACGTATCCAAAACCAACTGGCTGGCTAAGCCAATCTGCTTGAGGTGGTTCATGCACTGCTTGCGACGCGCCGACTCGCGCGCCGCCTGAATGGCCGGTAGCAATAGGGATACTAGAATGCCGATGATCGCAATCACGACCAGTAGCTCGACCAGTGTAAAACCCGGCAAGCTTTGAAATAACCAAGGGCGATTTTCACGATCGCGATTGTTTGAGGGGTGGACGAGGCAACTGCTCCATCCCTTGTGAGTGATTTCACTTCCGCCCACCATGCAACTCTCCCGAGAATTCAGGGAAATACGAAGAAAAGTCCAACCAAGTTAAGATATATAGCCATTTTTATGGCGTCAAATCGAACCGCACATCGGTCGCTCCTTCAGGTGGCACCTGTAAACGGAGCGATCCATCCGAAAATTTCGCAGGCCAGCTATTGTCGGCCGCTTCGCGTTGCACTACGGAACTATCGGTCCAGACCTTCTGTCCGTCGGCGGACTGCTGCGCTTGCCGCTCTGCAATCTCACCGCTGCTCGGCGAAATCATGACGCGATGCTCGCCAATGATCGCGCCTTTCTTGGCAGGCTTGACCAGCTCCAACTCGAAATGTCCTTGGTCATCGGTTTGACCAAAGGAACCAAGGCCTGGATCCCGCGAATCAGTCGCGATCGGCTGGGTCGTGATGCTAGCGCCGACCAGCGGCTTGCCTTGATAGGTAACCGTACCGGAAACCGCCGCGACCGGCGTTTTTTCCCCGCAGCCGGCGCACAGGAAGAGTGCCGTATATACGAAGGCGCGGCCCCGTATCGAATCTGGCATCATGGAGGCCATTCGCATGTTCTGTGTCCCCGACTACTTCTTTCCAGAAGCTTTAATTCTGTTGAATGATCTCTCCGCCCGCGACGGTCGACATAGCGCCGAATACGAAGATATCGATCGACTCAGAAATGAACTGCACGGAGCCATCGCACATGGTGGTCCCGAATCCGCCGGGATGCAAACTGCCCCAAGAACGTTTGCAAGGGTCGTCCCCAAATGCGCCGCCAATTCTCTCGCATCGAGAATAATCCGAAATGATGGACCTGGTCTGCAGAAACGTCAGCGAGCGTTGATAGGAAGTGTACGTGTAAGCCCAGAATGTCCGCCGCCGGCGCGCTCTCTCAACGGCATCAGGGTCGTTAGCCACGGGGATGGCCAGATGGGATTTTTCGCCCAGCAAGACGGTGGAGGAGGTGCCGTCGGTGATTTCGCTCAGCTTGATGGGAGACGTCAGACTCCACTTGGGTGTTAAAACCGGGTTCGCAACCCAGGGATTCACATACATTTTTCCGATCCCCGGCAACGGTCCGCGTTCATACGCGAATCTCTTTTGTTGCTGCGGAGCGCTATCCCAGAAGGCCCCCGACTGTACCGTACACAATCCAGCATTGCCGCGATATGAACCGCGGTTGTACATGACGCCAGCGCCGGGACCGCTGGCCGGGCGATCATTCAAGGCCGTCTCCTCGTCCGTTGGGCAATCGTAAACGGCGAGGTTCGTCTCACGCACCACGCTATTGGCGCGCCCATTTTTATTCGTATCGGTGAGGCTTTCGTTGGGTTCGTCGAAATCGTATTTGTCGAAGAGGGCCTGCTCTTCGATGTAGGGGAGTATGAAAATCGTCCATCCCGCGCCGCTGGGGGTGCCCGTATCAGTGCCGTCCGTCACGCCACCAGCTGGCAAGGATTTGTGCGTGCTCTCATAGTTCAGAATCCCGACACCAAGTTGCCGGAGTTGATTCTGGCATTGGCTCCGTCGGGCCGCTTCGCGGGCCGCTTGAATGGCTGGCAACAAAAGGGCCACGAGGATGCCGATGATCGCAATGACGACTAATAGTTCGACCAGCGTGAAACCTTGCTTCGCGCGCCTGGGCATACAGTTTCTCGCTCGATGAGTTGGATTCATGGGTTAGTGTACCGGTACACTAGGAGATAAGAATAATAAAATAAGACTCTGCCGGTGCAATTTAATCTCCCGGCGAAACCTCCGCCAATTCGCTAGGCGACATTTGCTTGATCGACATCAGTCCGTTGGCCACGTAGCGGGTGCCGTCTGCACCAGTTTTCTCCACGATAATGATTTCGGGCTTGGGAGGATCGGGGCCCAGCGGAGCGGAGCCCATGGGCCGCACACCCCAGTGAATTATATAGGGCTGATTATCGCGCGGGGAAATAAAGGAGGCTGCCGCTTCTTCCTTCGATAGCCGATTTCGCTGCATCAGATACTTCGTCAGCGCTTCTTGATTGGCTGGCCCTGCCCCACCGTTCGACGCCGCATACTGAACGTAAGCCAGCGCGAGTTTGCGAATTCGCTCCGCCCCGTCTCCTACCGGAACATCCGGCTTGCGCCCACAGCCGGAAAGAGCAACCACTACCGCTAAGACGCAAAACGCCGCAAAACGCCAGCGCAAGCCGCTCCATCGGACGCGGCTCGGACGCAGCACGATTCGCTTGAACGTCATCTCGGATCCAACGCCTGGAGGGACCAGGCCGCTCCATGCGGATCAAGGTCTAGGAGGATCGCTGCTCGACAAGTCAACCCAAAGCCAAGTATCGCCTATTTCACGGCCAGCGACAACTCCTCACCTCGACTGATAAGGCGTTGGCCTTTTTTTAATGCGTCCGGCGGCGGCCACCCAGCAGGGAAGCACCGATCGCGGCCAGCACCAATACAAGGCCTGCTGGTTCGGGCACAGCCGACAGACTGCTGCCGCTTCCAGCCCCTCCCGCTCCGACGCCAAAATTTGCCTTCCAGAGATCGTATCCGGCTTGGGTGTCGTCGGGGCTGTCGCCGTTTCGCCAGACCACATAATCGGCCGCGTCCACTTTGGTATCGTTGTTGTAATCTCCAGGAATGGCATCAATAAAGGGCGTGCCCTGGGCCTTGACATAGCGATAGACGCCGCTGGTAAACGGGTCGTCCTCGTCATACGCGATCCCCGAAATCCCTGCATCCATAAACGTGTTGTCAAGGTCGGTGACGCTTAGCTGGGGCTCTGCTGGCTTACCGAGGGGATCGTCCGCTAACCAGGCATAGCCGCTAAGCTGGTTGCCAACGACGTTCAACTCAATAACAACTTCCTCGCTGGCATTGAAAGGAATATCAACGGTGTTGTTGACTCCATTAATATCTACGGTAGCCCCGCCCAACAAAAGTTGCACATTTAGATTGTGGCTCACGTCGAAATACATGATATATCCCGAAAGAGTTTCGGCATCAATTCTAGCGGTCAGAACCAAATTGCCTCCGGTGTTATTCTCGGGATCCAAGGGATCTGGAAGCACTTTACCCTGAGTGCGGATGTACGTGTCCGTAAAGGGAACCGGCACGAACGCCGAACTTGTACCGGTGGGCGAGTCGTCATCCGGGTCCATGAGCAAGTCGCCGGGAAATTCGGCAGTGGCTGCGCTGTAGATGCCAGGGAAAAAACTCCCCGGCTCGTGATCTGGTGCTCCCAGATTGGTGATCCAGGAGACCGGATTATTGTCGGTGATGCTCTGATCGCTGAAGTCGTCCTCCCAGGCCTGAGACATCGACGCGAGGCCGGTCACACATGTAAAGGAAAGAATCAACCGCAACAAACCAAATCGAGTGATCAACATAAAACTCACCTCAGCTAAGCCCGCGCGTCAACACTCGCAAGTGTGGCCACCATCAGCAGGCAAGAAGAAAACAACTCAAAGATTAAGTAAGCGCCCCGAAAAAAGCACATCCACCAGCCAGACTGCGTGAAATCCGTAATCCCCCAAGTGTCTAGAAAACGACACAAACTCAAAAAGCAGTAATTCACGGCAGAAAAAAGCTTGAATCACCTCACTAAGTAGTCTAACTACCCCGTGTATTTTTGTCTAGCTTTTTGGTCAAAAGCACTTTTCGGTCACCCAATAGCTCACCCAATAGTTACTGAATTCCGGCATCTGCCCTACCGTTGCTCTTGGCAGGGGGAACCGACAGCGACCTTTCTGGCCGGCCACTAGTACTTTCCCTCCCGGCGTGACAAGATGGTCCACTTCACCACAATAACAAGCGGTTTTCTCAACGCCGGTTCCCAACTATGCCCCAACCCTTGGCAATCATCCTGGCCGCCGGCATAGGGACGCGGATGGCCTCCGATCTGCCGAAAGTCCTGGTGCCCGTCTGTGGCCGCCCTATGATTCGCTACGTGATCGACGCCGTACGAGCGGCGGGCGTAGGCCGGATTCTACTCGTCGTCGGCTACCGCTCGGACCTGGTCCGTCAGGAATTAGCCGCCGAAGCGAACATTGAATTCGTCGAACAATCGCAGCAGCTTGGGACGGGGCACGCCGTGATGATGTGCCGAGACCGCCTCATTGGCCAAACCAGCCCTGTGCTGATTCTGGCCGGCGATTCGCCGCTGGTGCAAGTTTCGTCTCTGAAGGCGCTTTTAGAGGAGTTTGCCGTACGCCAACCGGCCTGCCTGCTGGGCACGGCCCACAAGGCCAATCCGGCCGGTCTGGGGCGGATCGTCCGGGACGCCGCAGGCCAATTCCGAGGTATTGTAGAAGAAAAAGATGCCACGCCCGAGCAAAGGGCGATCACAGAGGTCAACCTCAGCACCTACGTTTTCCGACCAGACGGGCTCCTTTCCGCCCTCCAGCAATTGACGGCCAACAATGCACAAGGCGAGTATTACCTAACCGATTGTCCCAGTGTCCTGATGGAGGCGGAGGAAACAGTCCTTGCTTTGCCGGCTCTCAGGCCCTGCGAATCGCTCAGCATCAACACGCCGGATGAATTGAAAGCTGTAGAGGCCGAAATGAATAAGATTGCGGATTTGCCGTCATCCACCTTCTCCAATCCGAAATCCGAAATCCGAAATCCGAAAATTTCATGAACGACCTAAAGATCTTCAGCGGCAGTGCCAATCCGGCCCTCGCGAAGCGCATCACCGATTACCTTGGCGTGCCGCTATCTGACATCACGCTCGCCAAATTTCCCGATGGCGAGACCTCGTGCAAGATCAATGAAGACGTCCGCGGCCGCGATGTGTTCTTGATCCAGCCCACCTGCCCGCCCGTCAATGAAAACATCATGCAATTGCTGGTGATGATTGATAGCGCGCTGCGGGCCAGTGCGGAACGCATCACGGCCGTCATTCCCTACTTCGGATACGCGCGGCAAGACCGCAAAGACGAAGGCCGCGTGCCAATCACCGCCAAGCTGGTCGCCAACATCATTACCCGCGCGGGCGCGGACCGCGTGCTTACGATGGACCTGCACGCTGCCCAGATTCAAGGTTTTTTCGACGTGCCGGTAGACCATCTCTACGCGGCGCCGGTGCTGAACGAGCATTTTCTTAATTCTGAGATCGACCTAGACAACGTCGTGATCGTCAGTCCGGACGAAGGTAGCATCAAGCGAGCCCTTGGCCATGCGAAACGGATCGGCGGGNNGATCATCGACAAGCGCCGCACGAGCGCCGATACGACTGTCCAAGCTCACATCCTGGGCGGCGAAGTCAAAGGCAAGGTCGCGCTGATGTTTGACGACATGATCAGCACGGCCGGCTCGATCACCGGCGCCGCCAAAGTGCTTCACGAGCATGGCGTGGAGGAAATCCACGTCGCGGTGACGCACGCCGTCCTTTGTGGCCCTGCCGTGGAACGCCTGAAATCGGCCAATCTCGCCAGCCTTGTTTGCACGGATTCTATCCCCCTGCACGATGACCAAATCTTGCCGCAAACCAAGGTGCTTACCGTCGCGCCGCTCCTGGGCGAGGCGATCAAACGCATCCACCGCAACGAATCGGTCAGCCGATTATTTCGGTAGGCAAATAGCGTAGTCGACCTAAAACCCAAAAGGTTGTCGCACGCTTAAAACCGTGGGATAATCGAGCATTGCCATTTGAACTCCATCAGGAGTCTTTTTCCATGTCTACTACCACCGACTGGACTGCCGTTCCTCAGCCCGCCATTCCACAACCAGCATTACTGCCCAGTCATTGGACGGTGGCCGACCTCCAGGAGCATCTGGGTGGTGTTCCCTCGGATCGTATCCGGTTATTTCCCGCGCCAGGTACTGCGACTGAGGCAGACGTTCTTAGCATTTCTGACCACGAGGATCGTCTTTGCGAGCTTATCGACGGCGTATTAGTGGAGAAGGCAATGGCAAGCTTTGAATCTCTCGTAGCGCTAATGCTCGGATACCTCCTCCATGCTTATCTAGAAAAAGAACCGAGGGGAGTTCTCTTGGGCGCGGACGGCATGTTACGCATCCTACCCACGAAAATCCGGATTCCAGATCTTTCGTTCATCTCGCGTGAGCGTTTTCCCGGTGGAAAGCTACCCAAAGACCCCGTCTACAAACTAGCCCCTGACCTGGCTGTGGAAATCATCTCCGAAGGCAACACCGAGGCGGAAATGAACCTGAAGCTCCGAGAATACTTCGAAGCGGGCGCGCGTCTTGTGTGGTATATCGCCCCCTCTTCCCGTACAGCGAGGGTTTTTACCGCTGTCGATCAAATGACAGCCATCGGCGAAGACGGCACTCTTGATGGCCAGGACATTCTGCTTGGTTTCAAGCTGCGATTGGGCGAACTCTTCGATCGGGCCCACCGGGCGGCAAATTGGGCAGAATAAATGGCCTGGTTTTTGTCTCACTCGTGGGAAAACGCCGTCCCACTCGCCCACACGCCTGGACAAAACTTGGGCTTGAAGACCAGCCCGGCGAACGCCACAATGGTTGATTCGCCCCTATCCGTGGGCTTTTAGAGTCAGCGTCCGAACGCGCCGCAGCAACGTCCGCGGCCGCGCATCGGTCCCGACGTTGGCTCTCTTAGTAAATCAAAGGCACTGACATGTCCGATTTAATTCACGTCGCCAAGCGAGACACTCATGGAAAACGGAACAACGAGCGCCTACGCCGCTCGGGGCACCTGCCCGCCGTTTTGTATGGTCACGGCGAAGATCCGGTTAGCTTGGCCCTCAAGGCCGACGAATTCGAAGCCTCTATCCGCCACGGCGCTCGCGTCGTCGATCTGGAAGGGGCCGCCAGCGGCAAGGCCTTGCTGCAAGACGTCCAATGGGACACCTTCTTTCAGCAGATCCTGCACGTGGATTTGCTCCGTGTGCGAGCTGGCGAGAAAGTCAAAGTCGAGCTACCCATCGAGCTTCGCGGCGAATCGCCCGGCGCGCTCAATGGCGGCGTCATTGAGCAAGTCGTTCACTCCATCGAAATTGAAGTGCCGCTCGACCTGATTCCCGAAAAGCTCCACATCAGCATCAAGCAATTGGAAATCGGCGGTCACCTGTCGGCCAAAGACATTATCGACCTGCCGGCGGGCGCTGAAATCCTCTCCGATCCCGATGAGATGATCGTCCACTGTGTGATGCCATCCTCCGAAGAGGAAGAAGCCGCAGGCGAAGAAGCCGGCGCCGCCGAGCCCGAAGTTATTGCCAAGGGCAAGGCAGAGGAAGAGGGCGAGGAAGGCGACGAGAAGGAGTAACGAGGTGGTTGCTCTGGCGAGGCTGCTTCAGCGGCTGGGCTTGGGCGGCGTGATCCATGAAACTGATCGTGGGCCTGGGCAACCCGGGAAAAAAATACGACAAAACACGGCACAATGTTGGCTTCGACGTGTTGAACGCCTTGGCTGCTCGTAGTGCCGTCGGTGGTGCGAAACTGAAATTCGACGGGCAAGTAGTCGAAGCAGCGATTGCCGGACAAAAGGCGCTCCTGCTTTGGCCACACACGCTGATGAATCGCAGCGGCCAGAGTGTGCGGGCGGCATTTGATTTTTATCAGGTGCCGCTGACCGATTTGTTGGTGGTCTGTGACGACTTCAACCTGCCGTTGGGCAAGTTGCGGTTCCGCCGCGAAGGATCGTCCGGCGGTCAAAAGGGATTGAGCGATATCGCTAGCCGGCTGAGTTCGGAAGCATTCGGCCGCCTGCGAGTCGGAATCGGCCCGGTGCCCGCGAGTTGGGATGCGGCCGATTTTGTATTAAGCCGGTTTGCGGCCAAAGAACAACCAGAAATCGACCTCGCCGTGGCCCTTGCGGCAGACGGCGTCGAGTGCTGGGTGAAAGATGGCATTGAAGCGAGCATGACTCGATTTAACTAAATACGTCCATGGGTGAACGCCGCCCCGTGCGGTGAAAAAGAGAGAGTTGGTTGGTATGGTAAGCACGAAGACAGTCAACGTGAACGTCTATGAAGCGATGTTCATTTTCGATTCAAGCCGTTTTGCACGCGAGCGTCAGGCCCTGCCGGCCGAGGTGGAAAAGATGATCACCGCCGCTGAGGGTGAGGTGCTGGTCAGCCGGCTTTGGGAAGAACGCCGCTTGGCCTACCCCATTGCCGGTCAACGCAAAGGCACTTATTGGCTCATTTATTTCCGCGGGCCAAGCTCGATCGTTGATCCACTCAATCGGCAATGTGAGATTCATGACGGCATCTTGCGTCAGTTGGTGCTTAAGGTGCACCCAC
>CXWJ01000688.1_pt1 | contig 16195 bp, 21 predicted proteins | sample 590841 | NCBI WGS metagenome assembly CXWJ01 (sample SAMEA3498367, study PRJEB10139) | wastewater metagenome | biome: wastewater treatment plant; material: activated sludge | place: Austria | collected 2015-01-21 | reverse complement strand
CGCGATCTGCGGGTCGCCGGGGACGTGGAAGCGATAGAGGTCATCGGCCGCGGTCAGGCGGGGCATGTCGGGGGTCTGGGGGTCGGTCATCAGCTCGTAACTCCGTGGAATGGTTTGGCCGTAAGATACCACGATCTTAGCCGGGTGCTATAATCCCGGCCAATCGACCGGCGACCCGGTGTGAACTTCATCCCTACGAGTTTACCTATGAGACATAGCTTTCTCCTTGTCCTGATTCTCCTGACCGCCACCCTGGCCGCTTGCGGCGGCAACGCCCCGGCCGAACTGACCACCATCCGCCTGCCGATGGGCTACGTGGCCGACCCGCAATACGCGCCGTTCTACGTGGCCGTGGAGCGCGGCTACTTCGCCGAGGAGGGGCTGGCGCTGGAGTTCGACTACAGCTTCGAGACCGACGGCATCGCCCTCGTCGGGGCGGGCGAGTTGCCGCTGGCCGTCGCCAGCGGCGAGCAGGTCATCCTGGCCCGCGCCCAGGGGCTGCCGGTGGTNNGCGGGCATCACCACCCCGGCCGATCTGGCCGGCCGCAATGTGGGCGTACCCGGCTTCTTCGGGGCCAGTTACGTCGGGCTGGTGGGGCTGCTGTCGGCCAACGGCCTGACGCTGGACGACATCGACGCCAACGACATCGGCTTCAATCAGGTCGAGTCGCTGCTGACCGGCCAATCGGAGGCGGTGGTGGTCTACATCAACAACGAGCCGGTGCAGTTGCGTCAGCGCGGCGAGACCATCGACGTCATTGCCGTGGCCGACTACATCGACCTGGTCGCCAACGGCATCCTGACCAACGAGCAAACCATCGCCGAGAACCCGGAACTGGTGCAGGGCTTCATCAATGCCTTCCGGCGCGGCCTGGAGGATACGCTGGCCGACCCGGACGCGGCCTACGAGATCAGCAAGCAGCACGTCGAGGGGCTGGGCGACGACCGGCGCGGCGTGCTGGAGGCGTCGCTGCCGCTGTGGCAGGCCGAGCAACTCGGCCGCACCGACCCGGCCGCCTGGCAGCAGACGCAGGACATCCTGATCGAGATGGGCCTGCTCGACGGCCCGCTGCCCGATCTCGATGAGACGTATTCCAATGAGTTTGTCGAGCGGGCGACGGAATAGTTGTCAGTGATCAGACTGACCACTGACAACGGACCACTGACCACTAATCTGTGAAATCTGAGTAATCTGTGGTTTCTCTTCTTTAATGAGCGCGCCCGAGTTCCTCTCTCTCCACGACGTGGGCCTGACCTTTGCCGACACGGGCGAAGAGGTGTTGTCGGGCGTCAGTCTGTCGATTCGCGTCGGGGCGTTTGTGGCGTTGGTCGGCCGCTCCGGCGTGGGCAAATCCACCCTGCTGCGGGTCATCGGCGGGCTGCTGCGGCCGACGGCCGGCGTCGTGCGGCTGCTGGGCGGCGACCCGGCCGCATCGCCCACGCCCATCGGCATCGTCTTCCAGCGCGATAACCTGATGCCCTGGCGGACGGTGGCGGAGAATGTGCGGTTGCCGTTGGAATTGAGCAGGGGGGCAGGGGGGCAGGGGAGCAGGGGAGCAGAGGAGAAAGGGCGAAGGGGTGAAAGGGAGTTGGTGAATGGCGCGGCGCGGGTGGCCGAGGCGCTGGCGATGGTGGGCTTGGGCGATCAGGGGGATAGCTATCCGGCGCAACTGTCGGGCGGCATGGCCCAGCGCGTGGCGATTGCCCGGGCGCTGGTGCACCGGCCGGAGCTGCTGCTGCTCGACGAGCCGTTCGGCGCGCTCGACGCGCTGACGCGGGAACGCATGGCCCAGGAGCTATTGGGCATCTGGCAGGCCCACCCGGTGACGGTACTGATGGTGACCCACAGCATCGCCGAAGCGGTGCTGCTGGCCGACGAGGTGCTGGTGATGAACGACCGGCCGGGACGCATCACCGACCGCATCGGCATCGAGTTGCCGCGGCCGCGGGCGCTGGAGATCGAGGCGACGGCGGCGTATCAGGGGTATGTGGCGAGGGTGCGGGCGGCTATTAGGGTCTAGTATTTATGAACAAACAATCTACCTTGAACAGTTCAATGACTGATTGGGAAAAACTCGATGCAATGAAAGACGAGGACATCGACCTGCCCGACGCGCCTGAGATCACGCCGGAGATGTTCGTCAAGGCTGTCATCGCCCATGGCTTGAAACCGGACATCCGAAAAGAACAGGTCACCTTACGGATTGACAGTGATGTACTAACCTGGTTCCGGGAACAGGGGCCGGGGTATCAGACAAAAATTAATAGGCTGTTACGTGCTTATGTGGAAGCGCATCAAGTTTAGAGTCGAAAATATAGACCTGGCTTATAAAACTTAGTCAGGCGGTTGGTTAATCGGCCGGCGATCTAGTGGCCGGCTGATATTTTCAACTGCGCTACTAGCGACGTACAGAGTATCGGGACAAAAATCCTGACCATTGGCCCACTGGATGCTCCCTAGAAAAGGTCTGACCGACGTGAAATACTCCGGTGCTTTTAGCTCCTGAAAGATGCCTTTATCTAGATAGGGCTTCACGTCAAACACGCGAACCTCACCATTTGTGAAGGTCAATGTGATTGTAAAGTCCTGATTCGGCTGTACTTCTAATACTCTCGGATTCATTACATAACTCGTTCTAGCGAAGCGGATCGATCCGAAATACGGCCTCGCCGTTGCTGGCGAGTTCCCAATTTGCCAGCAATTCTTCCTGATGGATCTCCATCCAGGCTTGAATCAGCTTCATTTTATTTCCCTTCAACTGGCCTTCTAGCAAGCTACCATCAGGGATCGATAGCACTGCCTCTTGTTCTTGATATCGCACGTAGAACATGGAGAGGACTGCCATCTATTCCATTATAGCGCAGTCGACAAGGAATTGAATGAAAAGAGACCGAGTTTCTCGGCAGAAACTCGGTCTCTAAAGCTTAGCCAGTCAAACGATTAATCGGTCGGGGGCGTCCTGGTCGAATCGGTGGGGACAACGGCCGCCCGCTCCCGCCCCCGCAGCCGCCGGATGAGCCAGATGATGAGCGCGAACGGGATGAGGATGATCAACAGCACCGGCAGGGCGAAGACGACAAACCAGATGATGGCGTTGGCGATCAACTGGAGCATACTGATCAGCGCCTCGATGGCTTCCTTGGCCACGCCGCCGGGCTGCCAGCCGGCCACGGCAATGGGCTGAGCCAGTTCGTCGGGCGTCACGTTGACCGTGATGGACGAGTAGGCCGCCGACTGCTCCAGAAATTGCATCCGGCCGCTAATCGATTCGATCTCGCCCTCGATACGGCTCAACTCGACGTTGACCGCCAGGGCTTCCTCGGTGTTGCGGGCTTCGTCCAGGAAGGTGCGCAAGCGGGCGGCCGTGGCCTCCAGATTGCCCAGCCGGGCGTTCAGGTCCACGAACTCCTCGGTCACGTCCTGGCCGGACGTGCTCAGGCTCGTCACTTCCACCGCCATGCCGGCGATGGCGTCGAGGATGCTCTGGAAGCCCTCGGCCGGGACGCGAATCTGCACGTAGCCCGTCTTGGCCGTGTCGGTCGATTGGTAGACGTTGCTGCTGACGACCCAGCCGCCGCTGCTGTCGGCCAGCGCGGCAATCTGGGCCAGGGTGACTTCGGTATCGGTGGCGATAATCGCCATGTCGGCGGTGCGGATGATGAGCCGCTCTTGCCCGGCGGGCAGCGGCTGTTGGTTGGACGTGGCGGTGTCGAAGTCGGCCGCTAAGGCCTCCATCTCGGGCATCGCCGCGGCCGGCGCCTCCATGGGCGCGGCACCGCCGGCGAAGGAATCGGACGATTCCTCGGATATTGTTTCGCTGAGCGTTCGTGTGACTGATACCTGGGAGGCTTTCCCGCCGCAAGCCACGACCACCAGGGCCAACACCAGGGTAATCAATACGGTTGCAATTCGGCGTTTCATGTTCTTTCCCTTCCTGTTCTTGCTCGATTAGGCATTTGCCTCTGGCATGTTGACGCCGCCCACACGATAAATGTTCCCAAGAGAAGAGGAAACCAAAGATTACATCCCGTACTCCAGCCGTTCGATGAGGCGCGGCGGCAGTTTGAGGTCGCGCATCCGGCGCTGGGTCTCGGCCACGTCGTAGGCCACCCGGTGGATCGTCCACGTCCGGGCTTCGTCGTCGAGCAGGGCATAGGCAGCGCGCGGGTCGCCGTCGCGCGGCTGGCCCACGCCGCCGGGGTTCAGGATCAGCCGCCCCCGACTCAGGTCAATCGTCTCGCCGTCGCCGACGAGATAGAAATTCAACATGCCCGCGACTTCATCCAGCACGAACAGGGCCGGGATGTGGGAGTGGCCTACCAGGCAGTAGGCCGTATCGAAGTAGTCGAAGTTTTCCTCGGCCGTCTGCAAATCGAGGATGTATTCCCACACTGGATGGCGCGGGCTGGCGTGGGCCAGCGTGAAGGGCGGGACGGTGTGGCGCGGCGGCAGGCTGTCCAGAAAGGCCGTATTCTCGTCGGTCAACTCGCGCCGCGTCCAATGCACCATCTTGCGCGCGTCGTCGTTGAATTCGTCGGCGTCCAGCTTGCGCAGCACGGCCCAGTCGTGGTTGCCCGACAGGGCCACGTCCGGCACCAGTTCGCGCAGCCGCGCGACGCATTCGTTGGGATTGGGGCCATAGCCCACCAGATCGCCCAGGAACCACAGGCGATCATATTGTCCGGCGGCGCCGGCCAGCACGGCTTCCAGGGCGACCAGATTGGCATGGATGTCGGAGATGACGAGAGTACGCATGGGATTCAGTGATCAGTGGTCAGTAGTCAGTGGTCAGAGAGACCAGTAGGCCGTGTGCGTATATCATACCATGAAAGTATAATTATCACTGTATGGCAATTCTCGACGACCGGACGCTGGACTTTGTCAGCACGAGCGTGGCCCAGACCGAGCGGCTGGGCATCCGCCTGGGCGAACTGCTGGAGCCGCGCGATGTGGTCTGCCTGTCGGGCGAATTGGGCGCGGGCAAGACGACGCTGGCGCGGGGCATCGGCCGCGGCTGGGGTACGCCCCTACGCGTCACCAGCCCGACCTTCGTCCTGGTCAACGAGTATCCGCGCTCCAGCGATGGCGCGATTCTCTACCACGTCGATTGCTACCGGCTGGAGCGCGCCGCCGACATCGCCACCACCGGCCTGGAGGACATTCTCGACGCCGAGGCCGCGGCCATCATCGAGTGGCCGGAACACATCGTCGATCTGCTGCCGGCCGACCGGCTGTGGATCACCCTGACCTATGACAGCCCGACCCGCCGCCGGCTGCGCCTCAGCGCCATCGGCCCGCGCGCGGCCAATCTGTTGGTCGATTTTCGCAAGAATGCCTTTGGCGTCTAGTGGTCAGTGGTTGAGCGGCCGCCACGATTGAGAACAATAAATCTGTGAAATCTGTGGTTTCTTCTGATGATCCTCGCGATTGACACGGCAACGGATTGGGTGGGGCTGGCGCTCCACGACGGTAACGCCATTCTGGCCGAGTTCGGCTGGCGCAGCCGGCGCACCCAGACGGTCGAACTGGCCCCGGCGGTGGCCCAGTTGTGGGCGCGCACAGGCATCTCGGCCGCCAATCTGGATGCCGTGGCCGTGGCCGTCGGCCCCGGCTCCTACACCGGGCTGCGCGTGGGGCTGGCCCTGGCCAAGGGCATCGCCCTGGCCCACAAGCTGCCGCTCATCGGCGTGCCCACGCTCGACATCGTGGCCGCGGGTGTGCCGCGCCACGAGACCGACCTGCTGGTCGTGGCCCAGGCGGGGCGCACGCGGCTATGGGCCGGGCAATATAGCTGGCGCGACAAGCGCGGCTGGGAATCGGTGGACGACCCACTGCTGACCAATTGGGATGAGTTGCTGGGCCGCGTCCAGCTGGCCGTGGCCTTCGCCGGCGAAATTGGCCCGGCGGCCAAGCTCATCCGCCGGGCCAACCGATCGGCGGTCATCGTTGCCCCGCCGGCGTCGGTGCGGCGGGCGGCCGTCCTGGCCGAGATTGGCCGGCAACGCTGGAAGAAGGGGCAGACGACGGACGCCGCCGCCCTGGCCCCGCTCTATGGGCGCGAGCCGGGCTGATGCTGACCCTGCCCCACCCCTACGCCCTGCGGCCGATGGTCGTGGCCGATATTCCCGGCGTGCTGGCCGTCGATAGCCTCTCTTTCCCCACCCCGGCCAACGAACAGCTTTTTCGCCACGAACTGACCGACAATCAGTTGGCCCATTACCAGGTGCTCCTGCGGGCCGACGCGACGGGCGAGACACTTGTGGGCTTTGCCGGCTTCTGGCTCATCGCCGGGGAAATCCACATCAGCACCATCGCCGTCCACCCCGAGGAGCGCGGGCGCGGCCGGGGGGAATGGCTGCTGCTCAACCTGCTGCTGCTGGCCTGCGCGCTTAACCCGCTGCTGGTGACGCTGGAAGTGCGGCGCGGCAACACCACGGCCCAGGCGCTCTATCAAAAGTACCGTTTCGAGGAAGTCGGCGTGCGGCGGCGTTACTACCGCGACACGGGCGAGGACGCGCTGCTGATGACCGTCGATTTCGCCGCCCAGCCGGATTACTGCGCCTGGCTGGCCGAGCGGGTGACCGCGCTTGTGACCGCCTAACCCTGTATAAGAGGCAGAATAAGATAGTGCTACCGATGCTGACGGATGATACGGATTCTTTTCTTATCCGTCGCTATCCGCACCATCCGTAATAATCCGTCGCCAATTCTTTATAAAGTATGGACAATCAACACGTATTCATCACCGGCGGGGCCGGGTTCATCGGCTGCAACAGCGCCGACCACTTTCTGCGGCGCGGGCAGCCCGTCACCATCTACGACAACCTGACCCGGCGCGGCGGCCGATCCAATCTGGCCTGGCTGCACGAACAGCATGGCGGCGACCGGCTGCACGTCATCGAGGCCGACATCCGCGACTACGACCAACTGGCCGGGGCCGTGGCCGAATCCGATCCGGCCATCGTCATCCATCTGGCCGGGCAGGTGGCCGTCACCCAGTCGGTCATCGACCCGCGCGAGGATTTCGAGATCAACGCCCTGGGCACATTCAACGTGCTGGAGGCCGTGCGCGCCCACGCGCCGGGGGCGGCCGTGCTCTATGCCTCCACCAACAAGGTCTACGGTGGCATGGAGGAAGTCGGCATCGTCCAGAACGGGCAGCGCTACGCCTACGCCGATTTCGCCCACGGCATCCCGGAGAGCTACCCGCTCGATTTCCACTCGCCCTATGGCTGCTCGAAAGGCGCGGGCGACCAGTATACCCGCGACTATGCCCGCATCTACGGTCTGCGCACGCTGGCCCTGCGCCAGTCGTGCATCTATGGGCCGCGGCAGTTCGGCGTGGAGGATCAGGGCTGGGTGGCCCATTTCGTCATCGCCACCGTCATGGGGCGGCCAATCGCCATCTATGGTGACGGGATGCAGGTGCGCGACGTGCTCCACATCGATGACCTGGTGGCCGCCTATCAGGCGGGCATCGACCGCATCGATGCGTTGCGCGGCGAGGTGTTGAACCTGGGCGGCGGGCCGGACAACACGCTGGCGATCTGGAGTGAGTTCGGGCCGCTGCTGGAGGAGCTGGCCGGGCGGCCGATCGCCGTCANNTCGCCGCGCGACGGTATCCGGCGGCTCTACGACTGGGTGGCAGGCAATCCGGAATTATTCGGCGGCTGAGGGGTGGGCGGGCGGCTCCAGGAAGTCGCGGACCTGTCCTTCCTCGCGGGCGCGCCACAACCAGTCGTCATCAATGGGAAAAACGCCACGCAGGGGGCGGGGTAACACGGGGACGGCCGGCCTTTCCTCGGTCATTGATTGTTCCAGCAGAAAGAGTATCTCTTGACTCATGCTGCGCCGGTTGTCCCGCGCCCGCTTTTTCAGTTTGGTGTGCAAATCGTCCGGCACTTGCCGGATGAGTAGGTCAGTCATGTAACCCTCGCTATCGTAACGATAGCGCAATCATTTCAATAACGGGATGGATGTCAAGTAGATTCATCGAAGTTAAACCCTTCTCGACCGATTTTCGTACTGTCAACATGACTTACCAGCAGTCCGAAATATCTCCCCGACCCGCCGTGACCATTACGGCTCTCGTGCTCTTTGTCGCCATCGGCGTACTGACGGCGGCCGTGGGCGAATGGCAATTTTCGGTCCTCATCCGCAGCGATTGGGCCAACCTGTATGGGTCGATGGTCTTCAACGCCGTCTACCTGACCGGCGCGTTTGTCGTGACGCGATTGATCTTCCGGCTGATACCACGGCGTAAATTGGCCTTTTTGCTGTGCGCCGGGTTAGCGGCCGTCGGTGGGCTGCTGGTCGAGTGGTTTCTCATCGGCAACTCCCCCTGGGGCAACCCGCAGGCCAGCCAGATCGGCATGGCCGCCTACTGGGCCTGTCTGGTCATCGTGCCGCTGATCGTCATTGACGACGATCAGCGGTTGCGCTCTCTCAAGCGCCACATCGCCCTCTACGCCTTTATCTACACGGCGCTGGCCGTTGTGGGGCATTGGCTCCTGCCCACGGCCGAGTGGCAATTTGCTTACCACATTTGGTTAGTGATTGTGGGGTATCTCGGGTTGTTGGGGCTATGCCTGGTTGGTTATTTGAGATTCCCCTTGAGCAAAAGTTAATAAATAAGGCTCACTCGATCTTTATCTTCGTAATGGCATCAAAATCGAGCGTCTTCTCGCCACCCAACAGCGCGTGGAGCGCCAATTGGGCGAACTGGAAAAACGCCTGCAAGTCGTCGATGCGGTCGAGGTAGAAGCGGGCCAGTTGTTGCTCCTCGGGCGACAGGTCATACTCGGCCGCCTGAAGCTTCTGCACACTCTCCCCCAGCACTTGCAGCGCCAACTGCACCTCGCGTTGCTCGCGCCGGCCCAGCACGCTGCGGATTACTTCCCACATGTCCGATTCGGCCTTATAGAACTTGCGCCGTTCGCCGCGCACCCACACTTCCTTGGCCATGCCCCAGCGCTCCAGGTCGCGCATGTTCATGCTGACCGAGCCTTTGCTGATCTCCAGCGTGTCGCCCAGGTCGTCGAGCGAAAGCGGCTGTGGGCTGAGCAGCAACGTGCCATAGAGATGGCCCATGACCTCGCTGAAGCCGAAGAAGCGCGCCAGACGGCCCAGGCCGGAAACGGTGCTGTCGTTGACGGCGGTTAATGTCTCGTGCATAGATCCTCTGCGTTCAATATGTTTTGAATGTAGTGAGAATAGCAGAAGTGAGGGCGGGGGGCAAGGGAGGTGGGAGAGCAGGGGGGCAGGGGAGAAAGGGAGCAGGGGAGCGGGGGAAATTCTTCCCTTTGCGACTTTGCGTTTATCTTGCCGTGGTCAGCGGTCTTCTTTGCGTCTTTGCGACTTTGCGTTTATCTTGCGGCCGTCGGCGGTCGTCTCTCAATGTCCCAGCGGCCCGTGGCCCGCGCCCAGCCGCCAGGCCGCGCCGCGGCGAATGGCGGCGTGGGTATAGGCCTGCGCCCGGCGGATGGCTTCCGGCCAGTCGTGGCCCTGCGCCCGGTAGGCACAGATGGCCGCCGAAAGGGTATCGCCGCTACCGTGGGTATTGGCCGTGTCGATGAGCGGCTGCGGCAACTGATGCCGGCGGTCGCCATCCCAAAAGAGGTCAACGATCTGCCCCTCAATCTGCCGCCACCCCTTAACCAGCAGCCGCGGCCCACCTTCTACCGGCTCTTCTCCTCCCCCCTGCTCCCCTGCTCCCCCGCTCCCCTGCTCCTCTTCCCCCTGCTCTGCAACGCCAACCCCCAACAGCCCCGCCTCCACCCGATTCGGCGTTATCAGATCGGCCAACGGAAACAGGAGTTCCTGGTAAGCGCCGGCCACCTCCGGCCCAAACATCGCCTCGCCGCGATGATTGACTAGAACAGGGTCAATGACGATGAAAGGCCGCGACAGACCTGACAGGTTTGCGGAAAACCTGTCAGGTCTTGATAGCCAATAGGCCAGCCGCCCGGCCACAGCCTCGATGATCTCCACCCGCCCCAGGAACCCGGTCTTAATCGCCGCCGCGCCGTAATCCGACAGCACGGCGTCAATCTGCGCCGCGACCATCCCCGGCGGCAGGTAATGGACGGCCGCCATGCGCTCCGAGTTCTGGGCCGTGACGGCGGTGATGGCGCTCATGCCATAAACGCCAAGGGCGGCCCAGGTCTTGAGGTCGGCCTGCACACCGGCCGCGCCGCCGGAGTCGGAGCCGGCGATAGTCAATAGGGGGATAGGAGGGGGCAATTAACGTGAACCAGCGGCCGGTATGGGCAACTCGGCCAGACGCATGACTAATCGTAGCGCCTCGTTGACCGCTTCTTCGGTAGGAAAAGCCTTCGCCACGTCCGGGGCCAGCAAGACTAAATTGGTTCCGCGGGCAAACGCAGCGGCATATTTTCCGCGCACGCCGCCTTTGAGCAACGACTCCAGATCATATTCGGGGCGAAGGTCGTCGTTGGGGTCAGAAGTTTCCATGTTCATAGGCTAATCGTTCGGTCATGGTCAATTCGCGGGCACTGATGAGCCGTATGCGCGTCTCTCGTTCCGTGTGAGCCACGAGTAGCAGGCGACGAGTGAAAGACATACCGACGGTGATAAAACGATCTTCATCCTGCGAGTGATCCGGATCCGTCACAGTAATGGAAAGTGGGTCAGCCAATACTGTCGCGGCTTCGTCGAAAGATACGCCATGCTTGCGCAGATTAGCGGCCGCCTTGTCGGGCCATTCAAACTCCACGACGATTAGTATAGCCGGATTGGCTGCCGATCACCAGAGGATAGGCTTGGGTTCATTTCGAGCGTACACAGCCGTCCACAACTAAAGGATAGCCTGCACGCCGGCCGCGCCGCCGGAGTCGGAGCCGGCGATGGTGAGGAGGGGGAGGGGGTTATTCAAACGGATTGCGCACTACTACGCCCTCGTAGATCTATAGACCTGCCTTGCGTTCAGGTCTTCCGACCACAACACTTCACAGCCGAGGCAGCGCGCGCTGGTGAGGATCGTGGCATCCCAGAAGGACAGTTGCCGGGTTGCCCCGACCCTGATGGCTTCGAGCACGTCGCTCACGTCCGGCCGGTGAACCTGCCACACGCCCATGTCGGCGATGACATGCGCCGCCGATAGGCTTCGGCGACGTTGCCCATGCTTTGCCAACAGGCTCAATCGCTGACGGGCTATCTTGGTTTCGGCTTTCATGTTCATGGCTTCTTTCCTCACTTTGATGCTCTAGGTTAAGCATATCTGCTGTTTGGAAAGAAGCCTAAGAGTGCATGAAAAAAACAGATTAACCCATGGATGCTCGAATTTCCATTCCCGTCGAGGGTCTTGGAGGGCATCAAATGCTTCGTGAATGGTCGTCTTTTTTGCCACCGTCCTTTGAACATCTCCTTATGTTCCGAGATGTTCGCTATTTCAGCCTATTCCCTCCATCCGCGCAATCCCTTCATGCGATTGCCCTGATTTTCGGTTTTGAATCCCTTGACTGCCTCCAGGGCGACGGTAAACTTGAACTGATTGCTGAATTGTCTGCGTTTTCTGCCCATTTAAACGTCTCCACAAGCTTCGGAATTCCAGCCGATTCAACTTAAGCTCGTGGTATTGGGGTTCACCATAATTGCCTTTCTCTTTCGGGAACCTTTCTTGCGCATGTGCAGATTTTTCTTACTGTGAGGGCCACTGGAGGGAAAATGAATCGCTCGCTATTACGTGTACTCATCGTATTTGTAATCACTTGCGCCTCGCTGATAATTTTTTCAACAGAGCCACTTACAGCACATTACAACTTGACCAATAGCTCTCCTTTGATCAGGAATGGGTTTTCAATGGAGTTGGCAGACAACCAAACGGCCTGGCAATATCCTGAAACCAGAAATGAAGTATTACATCCGCAAACCTCTCAAGGGTTTATAGCTTTTGTAAGCGATCGTGGGGAGACCCCCACGCATTCCGGTTGGGGAGACATCTACGTTATGAACGCAGACGGCTCCAACGTTGTCAGAATATTTACTAATCCTTATCCAGTATACGATCTGGCCTTTTCACCAGACGGCACGAAAATAGCCTTCAGCTTATCAGGCGATATTCATGTAATCAATCGGGATGGTTCCGGATTGGTCAACCTGTCTTGGCCGCGTGATGGAAGCAACCCGTCATGGTCACCTGATGGGCAGAAACTTGCCTTTCAAGGTTTTGAAGGTTCGAGTGATATTTATGTCATGAATGCTGATGGCACGGATCAAACCAACCTCACAAACACCCCCAATCCTGATGTCAATGAAAGGAGCCCTTCTTGGTCGCCGGACGGCAAAAAAATCGTCTATTCCAGTGATCAAGAAAAAAATAGTTCTGACTTTGACATTTGGGTTATGAATTCCGATGGGTCGGGCCAGGTTCTGTTGACCCACGACGACCAAGACCCAGAGCCCATGGAGGATGATGAATTAAATCCTGCCTGGTCATTTGCAAACGACAAGATCGCATTTACCGTAGATAAATTCATTACCGGAATAGCGGTAATGAATTCTGACGGCTCAGGAAGGGAACTGTTAACCTACAACAATTATATTCCCGGCAATCCTGCCTGGTCTCCGGACGGCACATTGATTGCCTTCGAAGATCTACGCTACAACAATCAGGATGATCTGGTCATTGATATCTACGTCATGGACGCAAACGATGGCTCCGGTTTGACGAACCTGACTGATGATCCTTATCAAGAAGCTTACCCTACCTGGTCGCAAGCAGTTACGCAACCGATCTACTCGATTGCCGGTCACGTCATCGATAACAGCGATAACCCGATCATTGGCGTGACGGTCACCCTTGAAGGACCAGTTACCATGACTGCGACAACGAGCAGCAGTGGTTTTTATGAATTTGTCGATTTACCGGCAGGTGAATACGATTTGGATGCCAGTCTATCCGGCTACACGTTTGCGCCGGCGTCGCATGCCCTCACGGTTCCGCCGAGCGCTACAGGTGTTAACTTCACCGGCGAGACATCAACCTATTCCATATCCGGGCGCGTTCAGAACCAAGCCGGTGCGGCCATCGCCGGCGTCCAGGTCTGTACGCAAAGCGCCAATTGTGCGAACACGAATGCTGCCGGTAACTATAGTATCGGAAACCTTGCGGCGGGAAGTTACACGCTGACGGCCACCAAGTCTGGGTATACCTTTACGCCGGCGTCGCGTGCCGTCACGGTTCCGCCGAGCGCTACCGGTGTTAACTTCACCGGCGCGACATTAACCTATTCCATATCCGGGCGCGTTCAGAACCAGGCCGGTGCGGCCATCGCCGGCGTCCAGATCTGTACGCAAAACGCCAACTGTGTGACCACAAACGCTTCCGGTAACTATAGTATCGGCAACCTTGTGGCGGGTAGCTACACGCTGACGGCCACCAAGTCCGGCTATCGTTTCGCTCCTCCTACGCAAAGCGTCACCGTACCCCCGGTTGCGGCCGGCGTCAATTTTACCGGTACGGTGGTTGGCTCAGTGCCGGCGACACTCATCGAGGGTGCTCAAGACCTGGTGTCGGACACCATATTCGCCCTGGATGGCGCGGCCGATGATTCGCAGGCGGTCATCATTGAATTCGAATACTTTCGCGCGGCCGTCCCCGCCAAGGCAGTCGATCTTGGATTGACCGTGATTGGGGGCCTAATTGACTTATTGAGCACAAAAGCCACCCCGCATAACAAGGATTTGGCGGTCAACGAAGCTTTTCCCGGTTGGAAGAGCGCCATTGACCTGGGAGAATGGGCGGCTCCTTTCGCCTGCAAGTTGGGCAATGCGTTTATGACGGACATCTTCGATACGCAATCTTCTGAAGACACAGGCTGGGGACGTAAATACGCTCAGGTATTTCGTGGCGGGATACTTTTGCTGGCTGTCTACAAAGACAATAAATGTCTGACTAAATTCGATTTATGGTCAGATTTGGCGATCGATACGGTTTTTCTAGATAACCTGCTGGATGCGCAACTTGAGACGCCGTTTACAAGCGTGCCTTTGGGACGAAAGATCAGCGATTCGCGTCTCTTTCTTCAGGAACTGCTCGAAGTGCTGAGGGCGGTGAAGATACGGCCGTTAAACGGCGCGGCTATCGATAGCTATTTGAACGACCTGCTGCTCAGGAGGTCACTCATCGGGCTTTATCAGGACCAGTTACACGACGCGAGACTTACCCTGGAGGCGATCCATGCTGCCAATGAACAATCGCCACTGGGAGGCGAGGTGCTGCAAATAATATTGCGCACCGGCGCAAAACTCGCCGCAACCAAATTCTTTACACCGGGACAGGTGGCAGTCAAGGGGTATTTGCTCTGGTTTGATACGTATATGGCTTCAAATGCCTTTGTCGAGTCAGCAGAGATGTTGTTCCTTGCCGAAGGCACACTGCTCAAGACAGCCCCGGAAGTAGTCCAGAAGTTGACTGATAACGCCAACGAGGGGATTGAACAAATCATCAGTGGGAAGTTACCGGTCACGCCGAAGGGCAGCATCCTCAAGGTTGACCATATCAGTGAGGGTGAATACCGCGATCCGCTAGCATTGAATTGGAAAGAAGAAGAATCCTATTCCTGGGTCACTATCAAAAATACAGGAACATGGGCCGGGGATTTTTATGTTGTTGCCCGGTATCAGGGAGAAGTAACGCGACTAAAAGTGCCCTGGGCCTCCTTGTGGCTGGATAGCACCGCTCATGCACACCTGGAGCCTGGCGCTTCTATACCGGTTAGGCTCGATTATCGATCAGGTAATCAGGGCTATTCTCCACGGGAAGCCAGACTTTTTGTCGACGCGTCGCTGGTTACCTTTACATTGGTCGGCGTCAACGATACGGGCGCTTTCCAATTGGCCTCTCTGACCAACACATGGGAGCCGGATCGCGCGACCCGGATGGCCGACGGCGCTACTCTGGTTACCCGCTCAGATGTCGCGGAATCGCCGACCGTCATTACCGACGCCCTGGTCAGCGCAGTACAAGGTGGACTGGATCAGACCTCCCAGACCGGCTATATGTGGGTCAATAACCCATTTGATGCCGGCGTCTCCTTTTCCGTCACGCAACCCCTGCCGGAAAACGTCGTCGTACTTGATGATGGGGGCGCGACAGTGAGTGGAGATGTGCTTCTTTGGACCGGTTCTGTCGAGCCGTATGCAACAGCCTTCCTGAAGTATACTCTGACCATCGACAGTCCTCCGGGAACCAGCGTCGAATTTCCGGCGCCCACGCTGATCATGCCTGACCCTAACGATCAGGAATTGACGATTGTGGGGGATCCTCAAATCTTCGTTATGCCCTGGCCGGTGACGATTACGCGCAACACACCGGACTGGATCGCGCCATCGACTGCCCCTACCATCTCCATCATAGCTACCAACCAAATGGCTAAAAAGTTTGACGGCGCCTTCAAATTGGAAATATACAACGGCGAGGAGTTTATTCATTCCGAGGAACATACGCTTTCAATACAGCCCGGTCAGAACCAGGCCCTCGATTTCAGCATGCCTGATTGGCTCGACATCGGTGATTATGAGGTTCATGGGTTGCTACGAACCGGGGCTCTTGAAGCGCAGACTGTTTTTATTGATCCGGTGGCCGTCGGCGCACCGCCGCCACGCCTATTCGTGTCGGTGGCTCCTCTTCAAGAGGATGGGACGGCCGCGCTTGGCGGTGAGGTCGACTTTGTTCTCTCTATTAAAAACGAGGGGGATATTCCCATCACCAGCGTGCTGGCCGGCATTACGATGCCGGCAGATGTTCAGATTGTATCGCTGAGCGATGGCGGGGTTCGGAATGGGTCACAGATTCAATGGTCGTTAGGCAGTATTGCTTCGGGCGCAACCAAGACCTTGACGGCACGGATTAAGATCCCTGCCAACTTCGTGGCCGCAAACCAGGGACGCTACATCGAGAGTGCGCCATTCCTGTCATCCCTGGAGACTCCCGATGCCACCGGCCCCAGCAGGGTAGTACTAGTGATAGGACCTGCTGAGGCGAAATCCTACTTACCCATGACAATCGATTATCACTTCAGCAGATAATAACTCGACCGGGTATTCCTAGAAACCGGGTTTCGCACAAGAGAGGGGCGGGTCTGAGACCCGCCCCTACCATTGATGGCCGGGCCAGAAGGGCGGGTCTGGGACCCGCCCCCTACGGTAGGTTACATATTCCCCACAATCGCC
>CXWJ01034389.1_pt1 | contig 16209 bp, 11 predicted proteins | sample 590841 | NCBI WGS metagenome assembly CXWJ01 (sample SAMEA3498367, study PRJEB10139) | wastewater metagenome | biome: wastewater treatment plant; material: activated sludge | place: Austria | collected 2015-01-21 | reverse complement strand
GAAGGAAGCTAGCCAAGGGATTGTATTGACCGCGAAACAACTCGATGCCTTGGTTGGTGTTTACCACTTGGAGTCCGACAATGACTTGGTTGTCCGACGCGAGGGAGACCATTTACTGGCCGAATATTTTGACCGGGTTTTTGTCTTGAAGCCGACGGCTCCCCAAATATTCGATGCCGTTTCAAGTGACATTTCGTTGCGATTCAGTGATCCTCCCGAATCGGTCGAATTTGACGTCACGGGAAATGTAACCAAAGGGAAGCGGTAGCTTCTTGGCTTGGTGATCTTGGGAGGTGCTCAGGAAGTTCAGTTCCTTGTCGCCGTCGCATTTGACTTGGGTAGCAAGTCCAAACAGAGCAATTGATGCTCACCACGAATATAGAGGTATCCGTGTGACAAGACAGGTGCCGCCCATGCCGGTCGCGATAAGAGGGGCCGCCCCGAATCTCGTTTGTAAGTGATTTGCGAGATCTCCTCGTACTTTTCGGGATTGGCGCGAATTAGCCGGAGGTTTCCATCCTCTGCAAGACAATACAACTTGCCATCCGCGTACGTCAATGATGCTCGCCCTGGATCCGCATGTCGCCATTGGACCTTTCCTGTCTTCCAATCCACACAGCGGAGTTCCGCCGCTCCTCCATGCTGGCCGGAGGAACCATACAAATAGCCCTCGTGTTCAATGGGTGTATTCCAGTGGAGTTCCATCGACTTGTCATGCACCTTGGCGCTATCACTCCATACGACGTCGTAGGCCTCGCCACGGATCCTCAAGAGCGCGCTTCCGGGACCGTAAGATTCGGAAATGAAGACTTCGTTCCCTACCACGACGGGACTCGATGCATTCACGCTTTCCAGTTTGCGAGCCCTCCAAGGAAACTCAAACCAAAAATGACCTTGATTTGGCTCTATCGCCACGAGCCCTCCCCGTGCAAACACGAGGCAGACTTTCTTGCCGTCGATTTCCGCCAAGACTGGGCTAGCGTAGCTGGCAAGTTCATTCGTCGCTTTCCATCGAACCTCGCCACTTATTTTGTCAAACGCAATGATGCCCGTGCCATTGCCCATCAGCGATCCTTCGGAGATCTCTTGCGGTCCGTCTTCCGTTGATCCTCCGACATGGACGATCAGCAAATCACCAACAACGAGCGGTGAACTGCCCACGCCAAAGAAATTTGGCACCACGTGAAACTCGGTATTCGTATCTACTCGCCAAACTACCACCCCATCTGCCACGCGCACGCACTGCAAAATACCCTCCGCACTAAAGGTATAGACCCGATCGTCATCCACCAACGGTGTGCAGCGGGGGCCGTTGTTGTAACCCAACATGTCCTCGTACTGCGTCGGGTGTTCGCACCGCCAAATCTCCTTCCCGGTTTCGCTGTTTCTGCAAGTAAGGCGTGCTTGATTTCCATGCCGATCAAAATGAAATAGTTTTCCCTGCGAAATGCTGGGCGCCGAATAGCTAGTCCCCAGCTCAACTTGCCAAACAATTGGCGGGCCACCTGTCTCCCAGGAAGGAAGAAGTTCCATTTCCTTCGATTTTCCGTTCCGCATCGGGCCCAGGAATTGAGGCCAATCGTCGCCTAAGGTACGCGGCATACGGTCTGAGGTCCGCGAATCGTCTTGTTGACCCGCGCATTCGATGAAATCTCCCGCCGTCACGATGAGAAGCACCAAAAGGAAAAGAAAGTCTTTACGAAAATAGATCATCCGTGGATTCCCAGTTATTTGCCAGTTCTTGCTCCCTTGTTTCAACATAACGGAACTCTACAAATTTGGCTAAGGCAAACCGTGTTGCTGGAGCGCATACGACGTGCCTCTTGCGAGCTCCCTTTTTTGATTGGATTCGAACTACGACAAGAAGCGTTGACCGCGTTGCCGTGAGTTGCAAAGCAATCGTAGCTAGCACTGAGACTACCGTTGGGGCAGACTAAGGCGGTTGGACAAGGATCCGTTTGGGTTCAACCCACGAGATGCCGATATCGACGAGGAGCCACAGCAAGATGCTGAGGCGCCTCCCCTCTTCGCACCCCGCCGCAGGAGTCCTGCCATGTTGTTTGGTCGCCAATCTGTTGTTGCGATACTCGCTATCGTAAGCTTGCATTGTTCCGTTGCTAACGGTGATTGGGAACATTTCAAGCACCGATGCAAACTGGATTGGCAACGAAACCAGGCCTGGCCACAGCCATTTGTCGCCCAAGACCGCTTGGCAACTTGCAGCCCTTTTGTCGCAATGACGATGAATGGCTGGCGCGACCAATGCACCCTTTCGAACTTTCATTTTGACGCTGAATCGCAACAATTGACGGAAGTTGGACGATTGCGTGTCCAGCAGATTTTGCGAGAGCACCCCGAAACCTACCGCAATGTATTCGTCGTGCGAGCAACGTCACCTGAGGCAACAACAGCTCGCGTCGACTCGGTCCAACAATTCGTCAACAATCTCGCTGGTCAGGAAATGGGATCGGAGGTACGATTGGTCGAGCTAGAGCCACGTGGGGTGACAGCAGACGAGGTGCAGATTATCGGCAGCAAGCTGAAATCGTCGATGCCAGATCCGCGGTTGCCGGCATCATCCTCGCCGGCTGGTTCCACAACGCCGTAACTTTGACGCTGATTTCGAACCGTGTGCCAAACCACGCGACTCGTTAGAGGCGTCACCCAACAGGGAGGTTGGATGTGAGCGTTCGAACGATTTGCGTGGTTTTGTTTTTCCTCAGCGGTGTATCGACTTGGTGGGCGCCTCAGCTTTGTTTCGCACAACAGGGGGGCTCGCAATATTCCCCTCCCGTCCGCCTAGCATCCGGGGAAAAATCGTCACCGAAAAAATTGCCTCCCACGGCCGTCCCACCCTCCATTGATTCCCTGCTCCGATTGGCACACCAAGAGGAACAAGCCAAGCACCCCTGGGCCGCCATTAATGCATTCCGCAAGGCCCTGGAGCAGGACCCCCGCAACAAAACTGTTTTGATCAGTTACGCCCGATTGAAACATCGGGCCGGAGATGTGGAAGGGGCGAAAATTCTCTATCGCCAAGTACTGCAATACTACCCCAATGATGCAACCGCACTCAATGACTTGGCCCTCTGCCACGCGCGTCGTAAAGAGTACGAAGAGGCCATTCAGCTCCTGCGAACTGCCGTCGAATCGAGTCCGAAAAATAAGCGGTATCGTAACAACTTGGCAACGATCATGATCGAAAGTGGTGAGGTTCAACCGGCCTTCGACATGTTAGCGCAAACGTTTGGAGCCCCCATCGCACACTATAATGTGGGATGGCTACTACATCGCCAAGGGAAGACGGCCGAGGCGATTTCTCACTTGCAACAGGCGCTGCAATTAGACCCGTCGCTCACCCCCGCCAGTCAGCTCTTGGAGCAAACACAACGACAGCTTAACACGACGTCCCCCTCATCTCTTGCTGTCCATGAAGGCCCTGCAGGAGCACTCTGGAACCCATCCAAGGAACCGATGTTTAGAATCGCACCACAGTCGGGAGAAGAAATAGTGGGAACGGCCTCGCCCGTGGATGCCGCCGTCTACCACGAAGTCTTGGACGCTGGTGCCGAACCCCCAAACGTCGATGATTATCCCGTGCCGGGCTTGAATGAGTTTCTCGAATCAGAAGCCGAACTCGAGAAGAACTAGTCACCTTTCCTCGTTGTCGGTAGACCTCGAGAAGTTAAAGCCCGGCGTGTCGAGTACGCGTCCATTAGCTGACGGACTTGGGCAGGTTCTCGGCGGCAGGAGGAAACTGCGGGTCGAGCTTACGCAGAGCCGTAAGCAAAATTTCGCTGACAATCAAGTTGCGGTACCAATTCCGGTCTGCAGGGACGATGTACCACGGTGCATGATCCGTATTGCACTTGTTAAGTACATCTTCATAAGCCTGCTGATACTCATCCCAACGCTTGCGTTCATCTAGATCGCCCGGATTGAACTTCCAACGCTTCTTTGGATCATCCAACCTTTCCTGCAGCCGTTGGCGTTGCTCATCGTAGCTGATGTGCAGAAAACACTTGACCACGGTCGTGTCTCCTTCTACCAGCAACTTTTCAAAGCTGTTGATCAGCTCATAGCGACTCTTCCATTCTTTTTCCGGAACCAGTCCATGGACACGAACTACCAGAACATCTTCATAATGCGAACGATTGAAAATCCCGATGTTTCCACGTCTGGGAGCCTGCTGATGGATTCGCCAGAGGAAGTCATGATCCAATTCCAACTCACTCGGACGCTTGAACGAGACGACTTCGCACGATTGAGGATTCAGACCGCGCATCACCTCACGGATGGTGCCGTCTTTACCCGAGGCGTCTAATCCCTGAAGTATCAAGAGAAGGGATCGCTGATTCTCGGCATATAGTCGATAACCCAAGTCCGCCAATTCTTCGGCGTTTTGCTCCATCTGCTTCTTTGCTGACTCTTTGTCATGCTTTCCATTAATGTACCTCGCGTCAAATTCTTTGAGGCGAACGCGTGTCCCTGGCGGAACTGAAAGTGGCTGCGTCATGAGGATGGTTCTTGCGTGAGCGGATGTGGGTTGGTGATTTAATTATCTCGGAGTACAAACGTGACTTTCATGTTGACGCGATAGCAAATAATCTTGCCCCCTTTTACGTCGACCTTCATGTCTTGAACCCAAGCTCCCGTAATATTGTCGAGCGTCTTGTTAGCTCGACCTATCCCCTTGGCAAGTGCATCTTCGAATCCCTTTTTCGAGGTTGAAGAAATTTCTGTGACTTTAGCGACGGTCATGTTGCGACTCCTAGTGTGCGACGCGCATCGAACGGGAAGATTCAGTCAGTCTGCCCGTTATAACATGCCAATACAGCGCGCCGGAATCTTTTTTCTTGGGAAATCCCGGCCTAGGACGCGTTTCGGGAACTCTTATTTGGGGCACTTTCCTTGCTTTCGAGGTCGCGTACAATTGGCCCCACGATGGAATAACTTGACTTACTAACTCTACGAGTCGAAATCTATGCTCAAACTTTTTGGCCAAATTGAGGAAGCTGTCCAGACGATTCGGGCACGTTGGAGCGGAAGTCCCAAAGTCGGGATCATCCTCGGAACCGGCTTGGGTGGCCTAGTCGAGAATATCCACGAGGAAGCTGCGCTCGAATATCACGAAATTCCGAACTTTCCTAGCTCGACCGCGATTTCTCATCGAGGTCGTTTAGTTTGTGGAAAACTTCAGGGTCTGAGTGTCATGGCGATGGAAGGGCGTTTCCATATGTACGAGGGCTATCCCCTCAAACAGATCACATTACCCGTGCGCGTCATGAAGGCCATGGGATGCGAGATCCTCGTCGTTTCAAACGCTTGCGGCGGAATGAATCCCTATTACCGCTGCGGAGACATCATGCTCATCGACGACCATATCAACCTTATGGGTGATAACCCCCTGATCGGGATCAACGACGACCGCCTTGGGCCGCGATTTCCGGATATGTCTCAACCCTACGACCGATCCTTGATTGACATTTCAATGTCTGTTGCTCGTGAACAAGACTTGCATGTGCATCGGGGAGTCTTCGTCGCTGTGACCGGTCCTAACTTAGAGACACGAGCAGAGTATCGGTTCCTCCGCGCGATTGGCGCCGATGTGGTCGGAATGTCGACCGTTCCGGAGGTGATTGTCGCCACCCATTGCGGGTTGCGATCGGTTGGCTTTTCTATCATCACGGATATGTGTTTCCCGGATAGCCTCGCCCCAGCCAATGTTCCGGAGATCATTCGCATTGCCAATGAGACTCAGCCTAAATTAACGCGTTTGGTTGAAGGCCTAATCGCCAGATTGGCGCTTAGCTGAACTCCCTAAAAGTCTATTCGCGCCTGCTCCAATATTGGTTACCTACCTTGATTTTCCGTCCCGATCTGTAGGAAGCGTCCGTTTACTGGGCATTTTTCCCCAGCGATAGGTAGGGCGGGGGGCAATCGCAAGGATATCGTTGGATTGCGGGCGCAGTCGGAAGTCGTCGGATTGCGAGCGGCCTGCTAGCACCACCGAATCCATCTATTCATCCTGTAGCCTCCAGGCGTATACTCCCCCCCTATTTTGACACCCTCGTTCCGCATTCCCTGTATTGGAGTGACCAAGGATGGTCTCTCAAATCACGCGAGCCGCAAAGTGGTTGGCGTGGATACTTACGACTTGGGCCTTATTGATGACGACCGCAGCGGACGGCGACGAAGCGCCGCGCGCAGAGCAAGCTTCGTCGATGACAAGCTCGAGTCGTACCGAAACTCTGCGCCTTCGCTTGGCTTGGGGGGGAGGTCAAGCCACCGCTTGGAAGGGAAAATTGCAGGCCATCCAAGGGGAACTCACGGAAGCCCAGCCGTTGGGGGCCGATCCGGAGACGCCGGGGATGTTCTCGTCGGAAAAGGGAACGGGGATCGGTGAAGGAGATTTGACGATAGAGCCTCTGCGCCCACAGCTCTATCAAGTATTAGATATCACACTCAAAGGAACGGAGGATACGCGGTTGCGGATCGAACTCCGCGCGGAGGCGACATCACCCAGCTTTTCGCAAGAGATACCATTTGTCGAATTGAGGCAAGCGGTCACCAATGTTGCCCTCGATGCTGCAGGAAGTCGTTTACTGATCCAGCGAGCCCCCGGGGATTTGTTGGCCGTTGAGACGGGTCGCGACCATCTGGTGTTTGGACCGTCGGAGCCATGGAGCATCTTAGTGCGGCCTAAGCCCACACAAGCCTCGCAGGATCCCCAACGACTAACGGCCGAATTATCGGCTGCCTCGGGTGGCCCTGTAATTTGGCGGACTCAGCAACTCCTTCGCCCAAACGAACAAGGCGGACTACCGGACATCGAACGTCTTGAGATCCGCGTCCCAGAGACGGATGGGGTATACAACTTGCTGTTAAAACTCGTCTCCGCGAAGAACGCCAGTCCCTTTGCATCGGTGCAGGAAATCCAACGCAAGATTCAATTTGTAGTATGTGATCCGGCGGCATCCGTGCGACCGGGGATGGCAGATTGGCGTGAGGTGATCTCGGTGGACCCTAGCCAGCCTCGTTGGTGGGAGCGGCTCCGTCCCGTCACGAGTTGGAATCGGATGACGGGCGCATTAGGGGAGATGCTGCGAAGTGGACAGGCGGTTCGCGGAACGATCGGAAGTCGCTCTTGCATGACGATACCTCCCCAAGGATGGCAAGCGTATCCATTGCTCGTTTCGCGTCTGGATCAACCTCACCTTGTAGAACTTGAGTATCTCGTAGAATCCCCCCAGGCGACTTCATTGTGCATTTATGAAGCGGATGAAGCAGGCAATGTTTATTCACGAGCCGCTGCGGGAGGCTTTCATTCACAGGCTATCCTCGGGACGGCGGGGCAAGGGATCAACCGGTATCGCTTGTTGTTTTGGCCCCGCACGAGAAACCCAATCCTCCTTTTATCCAACCAACATGACAAACTCGCATCCCACCTGGTCCGCTACCGTGTCCTCGCAGGACCTGGGCATCTTCCCGCACTTTTCCCCACAGAAAATCGAATCGGACTGCGGCAATCGCTTGCCTATTTTGATGACCCAAACTTCATGGACATGTTTGGGGCACCGGATGCACCCGATCCCGAATCGGGACGGTTCCTCACCGATTGGACGACATTCCAGACGAGTGCCAACCGTCTCACCGAATATCTGCGTTATACGGGAGAATCAGGGGCATCGATCCCCATTTTGAGTGACGGCGGCTCACTTTATCCTGATCGTGAACTTCTCTCCGGTTCCCGATTCGATAACGGGGCCTACTTTTCCGATGGACGCGACCCATTGCCGAAGGATGTTTGCGAACTGATATTTCGACAGTTTGATCGCGAGGGGCTAAGCTTCATTCCGGCCATGCGATTTACCGGTTTACTTCCCGAACTCGAGCGCGATTTGAAAGGAGAAGAAGGCGCGATTCCTGGAATCGAATTGGTACATCGGGATGGGATGTCATGGCGACAACAACGAGGTATTCGTCGCGGTAATGGGGCCTTCTATAATCCGCTGGATGAACGCGTTCAGCAACGAATGATCGGAATCATTCGTCGCTTCGTAGATCGTTACGGTCAGCATCCTTCATTTCGGGGAATGCGCATTGACCTCCTTCCTGAATGCTCGATGATTCCCCCTGATTTGGATTGGGGAATGGACCTCACGACGCGCACGAACTTCCGAGTTTGGCTGGCGCAAACGAAGCCAGGAGCATCCCTCCCGCGCGTATTTGAACCTGACATGCTCTTGGAGGACGAATGGCGAAACGAATGGCAAGCCTGGCGTTCTGAACGACTAACCCAACTCTATCGTGGGATTTCGAATGAACTTCGAAGGGTCCGACCTGAGGCTGTCCTTTATGTGTCACCTGTTCGACTTACCTATGCGAGTCCATTACGATCGTACCTAGAGCCAACCCTTCCACCGCGTAGAGACATGACTAGCGGGTTACTTCGCTTGGGGCTTGATGTCCGTCGGTTGCAGACAATCCCCGGTTTAGTCATGCTCTATCCGCAAATCCTTCCTTCGTCCGCCGCCATTCGCGAACGAGCCACACCCTATGAGTTGGCAAACGACAGCGAGTTTCATGAAGTCTTTCCGAAAAGCTGGGCGAGCCATCCCGTTCTCTATCAGCGAGCTTTCGTCCATTCCTGGCCCGCAGGTGTTTCAATCTCGCCAGAGAAAGGTGGACTCCTAACGAACAGTCCGCCTGCTTGTTTGATTCCACTTGATCGGGCCAATGGCAAAATGCCGCCGATCGCTGTTTCAAATCTGGCGGCTCGCGACGCGCAAGTCTTGTTTGTCGGCGGATCGCGTCCGTCGTTAGGCAATCTGGAGTCTTTACAATCCTTTAATCAGATCCTTCGTCAACTTCCGGTTGCCGAAAGTACGCTGCTGGAATCATCCATTCCCAAGTCCCCTTACGTCAGAAAACTTACACGTGGCAACCAGACTTTCTTGGTTGCCATGAACGACACATTTTGGCCACAAGATATTCGGATTGAATTTTCGTCATCAAGTGCCGGCACTCCTACGGCGATTGTACGTGACCCGAGCTTGTCCGATATTCGGCGTTCCTCATCAGGCTGGGAGTGGAAATGCCGTTTAGACGCCAAGGACTTAGCAGCCATTCGCATACCGAGTGCAGATCTACAGATTCTTTCGACGGAGCAAATCTGGCCCCAGGATCTTTCGAATCAGCTTACGGCAACGGTCACTGGTTTGGTTCGAAGCATTGGTGCGCTTCACGACCCATTACCTCTTGCTGTTCCCGAAAACGCCTCGTTCGAAAAGAATAGTGGCGAAGAGATTGAGGACTGGGAGGCGAACCATGTCGTAGGGGTTACGGTAGCGAGAGACGACGCGCAGTTTCACGAGGGAGCAGCATCCGCAAGGCTCGACTCCAACGGACCAAACGCTTGGATTCGTAGCCGTCCATTCGCAGTCCCGCAAACTGGGCGTATCTCGCTGAAAGTCTGGCTCAAAGTGGACCCTACGACGTCGGCCCCGATCCGGTTGGCTTGCGAAGGCATCCTAGACGGCCAGCCGTACTATCGCTTTGCCCAGATTGATCCAACGCAACTCAAAGGGACACCCGATGCATGGAACCCGTTTGTCCTCGTCATTGACGACCTGCCGGCAACGGGAATGCGTGAGTTGCGGACTCGCGTCGATCTCCTTGGGCAAGGGAAAATCTGGATCGATGCGATCCAAGCATTCGACTTGAGCTTTCTTCCGGAAGAACTGACTTAGCTTTCAGAAATTGCTGCGGTCGCCGATTTGCAGTTTCGCGATGGAGACTACACCGCCTGCCACCGAACCTTGAATTCTTATTGGGTACAAATGATGCTTGAGCATGCTCCGGTTGTAGGTCTTCGAGTCGCGGATGCGGAACCCGCGAAGCCCTCCCAGGAAGAAAAAGGAATTTCGCCCACGAATCCGCGCACAGAAGCCACGCAAACCACTCCACGGAACGTCGACCGGGTCCGCCGCTGGATTCCACTCCCGGCGCGCCCGAGGCGATAATCCATTTCGCGACTCCTACGGCTTCAGATTCGTCATATACTCTATAAGGTATCGGAGATCGAACAGGGTCATCTGTTTAACGAGATCCGCCGGCATGGCAGATTGGCCGCGCGTTCGTTCTTCGATGCTCTTTTTCGCAACAGAGATCGTGTTACCCTCGGCAGTCATCAGGTGAACCATCTCTTCGTCTTCGCTTTGCACAATCCCACTCAGGGTCTTTCCATCATCCGTGATGATGATCTGCGTTTCGAAACCCTGCGCGATGGTAGCGTCCGGATGGACGATCGATTCGAGTAAGTATTCGCGCGTTTTGTCCCCCCCGATCTTGGAAAGGTCCGGCCCAACGCGACCACCCTGTCCACCCACCATATGGCAGCGGGCGCATTGCAAGTTGATGCGTTCGACGAAAATCTTGGCCCCGCGTTCGGCATTTCCCCCTTCCAGGGCAACTCGATACGAAGCCACAGGATCTTCTGGCGAAAACTTGGCCTCGTACGCCTTCAGTATTTCCTGAATCGCAGGTACCTTTTCCGCTCGCCTTCGCGCGGCAATTAGTACATCGACTTGAACATACGGGGGGATTTTTCCGTCCGAAAGGCTTTGAGCGAGGGCCGTTAATAGGTTGTCGCCAGCCTCGTTGCCAACGATGGGAAGCGTCTCAATCGCAGACTGTCGTTCGAGCGGAGTCCCATCGCGAATACCTTTCTCCAATTCCGTTACGGCTCCAAAAGGATCAATCCGAGAAAGGACTACGCGAGCGGCGGCTCGCACGCGCGGTGCATCATCTTTGAGCGCCCGATCCACATTGCTTCGTAACGTGTCGTTTTCCAGTGATGAAAGGGAGAGGAGCGCACCCGCTCGTTCGGCCTCTGTGGCGTCGGGGGACTCCCAGAGCAGCTTGAGCAGGGCATCTCCGGCCTCGCTGAGGCCAAATTGTGCCGCAATCTGCGTTGACCGAAATCGAACTTCATGTCCGGCCTGTAGGAGCAATTGCAGGTTTTCACGTATGGCGTCTACCGCTTCAGAACCTTGTCGTTTTCCTTGAACCGGGCGCCACATTCCAATCACCGGATCACGCGAGGATGGAGTTTCCCAGCTGGCGAGCAGGTTTAAAGCGAATTGCCGCAAATGGGTCACTCGTTTTGCATTTGCCGCAAACTTTGCAAGAGACTTCGCATGGTCCGCTCCCCCCAAGCGGCTGTGAGCCGCAATGGCTCGCCGCAGAATGGCCTCTGAGTTCCACTGCGACTCGGTTAACCGAGAAAGTGCCTCATACCCAGGAGAAATCGGTACGTCGTAAATCGCTCTGGCAGCCTCTGCCACCACGAGTTCGTCAGAATCCTTCAGGAACTCCGCGACCTTGTCGCTACCCAAGCGGCGCAGTGCAACGACCGCCGCCACGCGCACTTGCGGAGAACTGCTTTGGGTCGTGGCCACCAGCTGCGATTCAGTGGCACAGCCCACGAGCCCCATGACACAAGCATGTCGAATCGCAGGATCGCTTCCCCCCTCCTCATCCAGGACCTCCATCAATGCCCGGACTGCAGGACGATACTTCAGCTTTCCGAGAGCAATCGCATTTGCCACGCGAACGCGTGCATTCGAGTCACGGAGGTTATTCGTCATTTGTCGCGCTGCCGCTGCATGCCCGCAGTCCCCGAGCATCACGGCTGCTGCCGCCCGAATTTCCCCATCCACGTCAACAAGATATGGCATCAGCGCCTTGCGAGCTGCTTGGGTGGTCTTGGATTCATCGCGACGCGCAATTTGGCCCAATCCCCATATCGCATGAAGCCGAGCAAACTGCAGTTTCGATTCCTTGGCAACTTTCAGGAGTGTCTCGACGTCGCGGCGAAGGGCAAGCTCAAATTGTGCTTCTTTACGAGCACGCTGGTCGGGATGTTCGAACAACGCCTCGAGTTCTTTCTCGTCGAGCTTCGACACTCCTTTGCCCAGGATGTTCTTTAGCTCTTTCACGACGTCCAATTCGAGTTGCTTCGGATCGCCTAAACGATAGATCCTTCCCTTTCCCGTCCCCTCCCAGCCATCCACCCAGTCAGAAACCAAGATCGTCCCGTCAGGTGCAAAAGCAAGATCGGTCGCTAAACACTTCCAGAGGAACAATTCGGGATCTATGAGTTCAAACGATCCGCCTTTCGGCCGGACCTTGAATGTCCGAATCCCACTTTGGGCCGATCCGCCTCGAAAATCGCATAGAAAAAAGTTCCCTTGGTATGCATCGGCCAGCCCGGTGCCAGGATAATACGCAACACCCGATGGTCCATCGCCGTAATTCGCCACGGGAGGAAAAATAAATGCCGGTTGCCCAGGCCAATATGGTTCCCACATCCGTTCGCGATTCCACGGGCCACGATCGGGAAGATATTGGAAGGCCATCCGCCATCCCGCATCCATTCCTTCAAGCACATGCACCCAACGAGCAAGGTCTCCGCTGTCGGAGTTGTTTTCTCCTGTAAAGAGATTCCCCCAATCGTCGAATGCCAGTTCCTGTGGATTGCGAAAACCGGTGGCGACCACTTCTAAATGGGAACCATCTTGCTCACAACGAAAGATCGCGCCCGATTCCGGATCCTTGAGGCGTCTCTTCTCCGTCTCGACGTTGTAGCCCCGGTCTCCCACACTAAAGTAGACGCGACCATCATTCCCTAACGTCAGCGCATGAAGATCATGACCACGAAAGGCCACGCGGACGCCAAACCCGTCGTGCAATGTGACTTGCCGATCAGCTTTTCCATCCCCATCGTCGTCCCGAAATGCCCAAAGTCTCGGAATACATGTGTAGAAAACATTTGATTTTCTCACGAGGATCCCGGCGCCGGTTCCCTCTACAGGGTCATCGAATCCATTGATAAAGACGGTGGCTCGATCCGCAAGCCCATCTCCATTGCGATCGAGCAAGAGCCGAATACGATCCTCGCGCGAACCAAATTCTTCATCGACTTTCTCGCCATAGTGCTTTTTGTACATCGCCAGGCGATCATCTACGGACTGAGATGCCAAATCATCATCAATCCAGTCCTCATGGCCGCGATTGTCTTCTACGCCCAGTTCTTGGCGAAATGTTTCGCAAACGTAGACTCCTCCGATCTCGTCCACGGCTAAGGCCACAGGATTTACAACCATGGGCTCGGCGGCAAACAGCGACGCCTTGATCCCAGGGGCAAGCTCGAAGCCAGCGATTGCGGACAGTGCTTCGCGAGGGATCTTAACGCGCTTCGGCGCGGGCGCAGCCTCCGCCTTCGTCTTTGGCTCGGGTCCCTTAGCAGGCGCCGGGGACTGGGCCAGCCCATCGTGGGTAGGCAGAAAGGTGGAGATCGCGAGGAACATCAGCCCTCGAAAAGCCGGAATATGACATTTTAATGTCATTATGGGGTCTCAAATGGGGGAAGAGCGGACAATAATAGGGGAGTACTTCGTTGTAATCAGAGTGCCGCGAGATCGGTAGACCTAATGCATTTTCCCCAATTCACTTGCCGCGCCCTAAATTGGGTGGAGACGGGCTGCGGACGGGGCGTCGACCGTTCGACCCCGATGACGTGTCCAATCACCCCCACATCTCTTCCGCTTTAGCCCCCATTTTCGACGATTTCCACGAAGTTCTTTACCGGAGATCGGGGAGCAGCTAGAATTGGGGGACCTGACGGAGATGCGCGCGGAAGGCAGATTTCGATGTCGGGAGCGGAGGGGGTGGGCAGATCGGCGCTATCATCAGGAGTCATTCTATTATGCGCACATCGAGAAGAGGTTTTACACTTGTGGAGTTATTGGTGGTGATTGCAATCATCGCCATGCTCACGTCGGTCTTACTCCCTGCCGTAAACGCGGCCCGTGGAGCTGCGAGACAAAACCAGTGCTCAAACAACGTCCGGCAGGTGACGCAGGCGATGCTTTTATTCGCCACGACGAAAAACTACATGCCTCCGTACGCTTCACTGATCAAAGCTAACAATTCCTCAAGCCCGGTGTTGGCTGATTTTGTTTATTCGATCCTCCCTATGATCGAAGAAAACGTAATTCGGGAAGAAATTGACGCAATTCTCAAGCAAGCAGGACCCGTAAGTGCGGATTCCGCTGGGTACATGAATCTTGCGTCGGCTGAATTTCGAGCCCAGCCCATCAAGATCTTGGTCTGTCCGTCGAATCCGGTCGCCGCAGGTGACGTATTTGCTCCCAATTATATTGCGAATTCCGGACATCTCGATTTGCCCCATCCGTTCAGTAATGCCCCTTGGTCAGATCGAGCGAATGGCGCGCTGAGCTTTAATCTTGACCCCGTGGTGGAAGCTTCCGTGAATGGAAACTACCACATGGAAACGCATCAGATCCCGCTCGATTATATTTCTGCAAATGATGGGACGTCGCAAACGGTTGTGGTCAGTGAGAACACTCGGTTTAACGGCTCGACCGGAGGCGGATGGCTTCCACGTGNNTCCCGTTCGATCAACATTGGAGCAACATCGAGAATGCTCGCACCTTTTGGTGGCATTATTCCGTGGACACGGGCACCGGGGCGACAGCCAACACGAATCTTCCGTTCACCTCCTCCTTCCAAGCATTTCCAGGATTTGGCCAGGAAGAAGTCTTGCCGACCGGCAATCCGCTCGTCGTCGCTCAGCAGAAGTCTTCACCCTTTAGCCAACATTCGGGCGGCTTCCTGATGGGATTTGCGGACGGGCATGTGACTTTTATTGCGAGCAGCGTCGACTACCGTATCTATGCCAAAATGCTGACAAGCAATGGCAAGGGAAGTGCAGTCAATGTACGCAATAGCACGGGACCCGGACGATATTATCAGGACACAGCACTGTCCATCACGGAAGCTGCGGACTAGGCTTTTCGGATTATTGTGGATTGCGTGTGCGTAAAACCGCAGGGATTACACCATCGTTTTCAACTCGATGGTTTCTCTGCGGTTGATTGGCTGATAAAGGCCACCAAGCGTCGGCAGATTCGCGAACGGCTAAATCAAGGCAATTCGAGTTCGCCTTCGGGTGAGTTCAACTTGTCGAGCTACTCCGTCACGTGCTCGTGTTTTGGGCTTGTGGAAGATGGCTTAGCGGAGATTGTCCGAACTCATACGGAGCCAGCGAGTCGGAGGAGAGGATCGACGACTGTTTCATGATGCCGGAAAGCCTGATGGACGAGCCAGCTAATTTTGACCCTTATCTCATGTGGCTGGGAATCCGTCATCCGGAGCGTCCTCCCAATTACTATCGAATGCTCGGAGTGGAACTCTTTGAGAGCGACTTCGATGTGATCGCAATGGCTGCTGACCGGCAAATGGCCCATGTTCGCCGGTTTCAGAATGGAGATCGTTCGCAGCTCTCACAGCAGATCTTGAATGAACTTGCCGCCGCTCGGGTATGCCTTCTGCGACCCGCCGACAAGGAAGCCTACGACACGCTCCTTCGAAATTCGCAGGCCTTGCAAAGCCTTGAGACGCGAGGGAGGAGCGCGAACGAATCGAACGAATCTGCCAACGCGCCACCCGTATGGGTCAAGTTGCAGCGCGAGGCGTATTGGCGTCGGCGCGGAATCCAGGCCCTCGTGGCAACGATGGCGATCGCCACCTTGGGGATGACGTACTTTGGATTGCAACTTCGGGAATCCCAGCAAGCGGCTCGCAAGGATCAAAACACACAGCGCAGCACGACTCCTCCTTCGTCAGCCACTCCCTTCGACGAGACCACCAAAGCGGAACTTGAGGTAATGGCTGATCCGAGTTCTCACACGACCTCCGCAGAACTTGTGGACGGCAACGCGGTTCCCTCGGACGTTTCCTCAGAACCCCACCAACCGACTTCGCACGTCCCTCTTCCAGCAGCCCGTGAGAACCAAGCGCCGGAATCTGCCAATCAAAGGAAGAAAAGCCGATTCAAGGACGTAGAGGAACCGGCCGCTGCTCAGCCGCCCGGTCCCTCCGCTGGGAAGCCGGGCGCTTCCGTTTCGTCGAGCCCATCTGATTTCTTGCTGTCAACTCGTCCGAGGAATCGCTTGCGATCGCATCGATTGACTGTTTCCGGCAAAGATGGAACATCGACCTATAGCCGCTTGCGGGCAGCGATCGAGAATCGCAACATCGAAGTCGCTTGGGAGGAATGGCGGGCGCTTCGAGCCGCGACCAAGAGCTTCGAACAAAAAGAAGGTGTTGACAGAATCCGCG
>CXWJ01004464.1_pt1 | contig 16231 bp, 10 predicted proteins | sample 590841 | NCBI WGS metagenome assembly CXWJ01 (sample SAMEA3498367, study PRJEB10139) | wastewater metagenome | biome: wastewater treatment plant; material: activated sludge | place: Austria | collected 2015-01-21 | reverse complement strand
TCGAGCAGGGCATTAAAGTTTTGAAGGTGTAAATATGTTACAGGATTTTTATCGGATTTTTTTGTGGTAAAGAATCCGTTTGTTGCAACATTACGTAACGAGTACTGCGCATTATCAGGAACAATATCTGTTTTATCAATAGAAAAACGAAAAGCCATAACAGGAGAAGTTGTATTGCTGCTTGTGCCGCTAATGCTAAGCTCTGCACTTACGTTTCCTTTAAACTTATAATCGTTAAATTGTTTTGGTAAAATTCCTTTTGGTAACACAGATAAAAATTCTTTAGCTCCTGTATTTTTAGAACTGAAAAGTAAATTCATTTTTACCGCATCATCTGATGTAATTACTTCTCCTTTTCCGTTTAATGTAAGTTGTTCAACTTTTGCAGTTGCATCGTTAAAAGAAACTTTGTTGATTTTTTGGTCAACAGCTACAACACCATCTAACTCTACACTTCTTTCTGTAAGCCAGTTTTGGTTATTGGCATTTATAAAGTGGACATAAGCATTTGTGTTGAGTGATGCCGAAAAAACATCGTCAGAAAAATTACCCGATGCAGTTAATTTATTAAAATGAATTTCCTGCTCAAACTTTTTGTCTTCCAGGCGCTGGTAAAAATGAATGTTTTCAATTTCGGCTTTTTCAATTTCAAACGAAACAGTGCCCGCGCTTTCATTGCTTTTAAAAATATCGTAATTGTTTAAGCCGTTTTTATCGTTAAGTAAATTAAGCGAACCATCGGTTACAATAATTTTTTTAATGCTGTAACTGCTACTGAACAAGTTGATGAGGCTGAAAAGCAAGGTTACTTTTTTTGCATTAAAAAGTTTTTGCCCATCAAACATTTCTGTATTGCTGCCCTTACAGGTTATGTCATTAAAAACAACCGATGCGTAAGGAAAATTTCTTACTACCGAAAAGGAAATTGTGCCAACTTTTATTTCGCTTTTAAGACTTTTGTTAAGGGCTTGCACGGTAAGCGTTTTTATTTTGTCTTCAAAAACATACGACAACAATACAAGCGCCATGAAAAGTACGGCAATTGTAACAACTAAGAACTTTAAAATTTTTAAACCACTTTGCATGTGCAAGGAACTGCTTAGCTAATTAATGCAGTATAAACTTTTTTATTGCGGGTAAGTGGTAAAAGTATATTCGATAGAAATCAGATTACGATAGCCTCAAGGTACTTTTCAGCAAGTGGTTTGTTTAAATATTTAACTACATGCGGATTTGCCGATGCTTTGTTAATGTCTTCGGGGCTAATGGATGATGATAAAACTATAACCTTGCAAAAAGAACGGACAGCCGCAGGTAACGATTCAAACATTTCAAGAAAAACAAAACCATCTTTTTCGGGCATGTTTAAGTCAAGGAAAATAATTTGTGGCAACACGTTAATGTCTTCACCTAAATCTTTTACATATTCAAAAGCAGCATCGGTTCCGGTTTTTGTAACTACCGAAGCAGAAAAGCCTGATGAGGTGATGATGCGCTCGTTAATGAAGTTGTCTATCTCATTGTCGTCAACTAATAAAACACGTTGGAAACGGGGCGCAGAAGTGGACATGATGATTATTAAAAATGAAAAGCGTAAATGTTTTTTGGTGACAGCCGGAATCCCTGTCTGCCGTCAGGCAGGGAACCATTTGGCACAAGAATTTTGTGTGGTGGTGACAGCTGGAATCGAACCAGCGACACAAGGATTTTCAGTCCTTTGCTCTACCGACTGAGCTATGTCACCGTTACTTTTTATTGAAGTGGGCGCAAAAGTAAAAACATTTTCGGTTTGTCAAATTTTTGAGGTGAGGAGAAATAGAATAATGGTTTAAAAACCGTACAGAGATTTTGCTTTATAGATAAAAACCTGTCAGGGTATCAAGCTCTGGTGCCAACTTGTGCGATCTGACAGGAAACTTAGTAGAGCATTCTTATTAGGTAAGAAAACACTTTTTGAATTTGGTTTCCGTCTATCATGCTCTCGTGGGTTTTAAAGCCTTGTGTAATGTATTCTTTCACAACAGGATGCCTATGAGACGTAAAAAACTTAGAACGCACTCCGTTAAAATAATACAAGGTATAGCAACATGCAGAACCATAAAGCGAACCTGCAATGGCTCCGGTAAAAACAGTTACGGAAAGTTTTGCTGTTACTATAGCTCCCCATATTGCAAAAACAATTTTAAGCACAGAACCAACATTATGCAGCCATTGCGCTTTTTGTGAACGGGGTATTAAAATAGTATGCGCATGAGTTTCGGAAAACCTATTTGTGGTGCTACCGACTTGCGATTTATGGTAAAGTTTAAATTTAAACGGTGCACCATCTGCATTCAAATCTTTGTTGGTGTAAAAACAAGTAGTTCGCTTAACAGCAATGTACAACGGAACAGATTGGTATGTTTTGTTTTGAATTTTAATAGATGCAACGCCTATTTTAAAGTTTCCTTCCGATGGCGCACTTAGTGTATAGGTTATAGATGTTTCTTTTACTGAATGCCCTTTCATGCTCACCTGCCTGAAATCTACATAGGGTTTTGAGGCTGTTACAAAAGAGTTGAGAGGAGGCTTTTTAAGATACCTGCCATCGCCTGCGTAAGTAAAGGTTAACTCAAACTCTTCGCAACATTTAACTATAGATGCTGTAGAAGTTACATGCAAATAATAATCAACATTAATATGATTTGCATTGGTGGCAGCGCTTCCAAGAGTTTTATCGTAAGCGTTACGCAGCGAATTATTGCTCAGTGTTTCATAAGCAACAGTTACTTCTAAAAATTTTTCGTGAGCAGCTTTGTCGTTTGGGTTATAATCGGGGTGGTAGCGCTTGGCAAGCATGCGGTATGCTTTTTTTATATCATCAGCAGACGCATTGCTGTTTACTTGAAGGATATGGTAATGATTTTTAGCCAATGCAAAAGAGTAACGCCACTAAAGTATGGTTTAGTTATTATTAACACCTTCAGTTTAATTTGTTTGCTTTGTAACAAAGTATGAAATTACTGCTTACAACACTTAACGCAAAATACATTCACCTTAACTTAGCAATACGGTTATTGTATTCACTTAATAAAAATAAAGAGGGATTGGAATGGCGCGAATTTGTTATAAAACAAAAGCCAGAAGAAATTGCCGGTGAATGCAAGCATTATGATGTGGTGGCATTTAGTTGTTATATCTGGAACATTACCCAAACGCTTGCTGTTGCAAAAGAGTTGAAAAAAATAAATCCGATAGTTAAAATTCTTTTGGGCGGACCAGAAGTTAGTTACGATTACCAAGAGTTTATTTTAAAGGAAGAAGTTGATTATATTATTGTTGGTGAAGGCGAAATTCCGTTCTCCTCTTTTCTTGATAATTATCCTGCTGTAACAACTGTCCCCAATCTTGTTTTTAAACAAGATGGTAAAGTACATTTTAACCAACAGCAAGTTCAGTTTGATTTAAAAAACTACGCAGGTATTAATCCTTATTTATTTGATACATCCCAAGAGTTATATAATAAAGTAAGTTATATTGAAACATCAAGAGGGTGCCCCTACAAGTGTGAGTTTTGTTTGGCGAGTTTAGATAACAAAGTTCGTTATCTTCCAATAGATGATATTAAGGCTAACCTGTTGTACTTAATGCAAAACGGAAGGGTAATAAAATTTCTTGACCGTACTTTTAATGTAAAGAAAGATTTTACCATCGACATTTTTCGCTTCATACTTAAACACCAAAAGCCCGGAAATATTTTTCAGTTTGAGATTACGGCAGATATTGTACACCCGGATATTGTAAAGTTTATTCAGGAGCATGTTTCATCAGGGTTGTTTCGTTTTGAAATTGGAATACAAACCGTAAACCAAAAAGCTAACTTAGCAGTTAGCCGCAAGCAAAATTTTGAAAAGACAAGCGCTGTTATAAAACAATTGGATAATAAAATTGAAATGCACTTGGATTTAATTGTGGGATTGCCTTATGATGAATGGAGTGATATTAAAGTAAGCGTAGAGGAAGTTTTTAAATTATTTCCTTCTGAACTGCAATTGGGATTTCTAAAATTTTTGCGAGGCACACCCATGCGAAATAAAACTAATGAGCATGGTTATTTGTATGATACGTTACCACCATATCAGCTTATTGAAAGTAAATACCTAAGCAAAATACAATTGCAACAGATTACCATATTAGAAGAAGCACTTGAAGTTTACTGGAACAAAAAAAGGGCTGTAAGCACACTAAAGTATGTTGCAAATAATTACAGCATATTTGATTTTTTACTTGGGCTCGGGAATTATTTTACAGAAAGAAAAGATTTTCACCGCCATTCATTAGATGATGTTTATGATATGTTGTTTGATTATGTAACAACTACTTTTACAGAAGACTTGATAATAAAACAGCTTGTAGCCGTTGATTTTTTTCTCCATCACAAAATAAAACCTAAAGCCAGATATATAGATGAATTAGCTCAACAAGAAAGAAATAAGGTAATTGAGCTACACAAACTGAATCATCATCAGTACAGATTTGCAATGCTGCCCCTTACATTTAATCTCCAGAACTATTTAGAAAGTGGAGCGCTTAATGATGAGCCCCAGGTATTAACTATTCAGTATAATGGAAAAGAAAAGCCAATTGTGTTAAACACAAACCCTGTTATTTCAATTTAAAAAACTCCTCCGCCATATCATTAACTGCTTTGCCAATAGCAAGTGCAGCAGTGGCTGCAGGTGATGGTGCGTTTAATACATGAATAGCATTATTGTGGTATTCAATTTTAAAATCGTCAATCATGTTGCCATCCGGGTCTAATGCCATAGCGCGCACTCCCGCACGACCGGGAGTAATATCATCCATTTCTAACGTAGGGATTAACCGCTGCAGCCTTTCAAGAAATAATTTTTTTGAAAAAGCACGTTTGTATTCATCCAATCCAAAGCGCCAGTGCTTGAAAAATAATTTCCATGTGCCTTTGTAAGTAATGGCTTGCAAAGAATCTTTTAAATCAAAATCTGTTTTACCATAACCTTCGCGCTTAAATGTAAACACAGCGTTAGGCCCGCATTCGGTTCCATGATTTACCATACGCGTAAAATGCACACCCAAAAACGGAAACTCAGGATTAGGCACAGGGTAAATTAAATTTTTAACCTTATGCATTCCTTTTTCGGTAAGGTCATAATAATCACCACGAAAACCTACTATTTGCATATCAGGATTTACACCATCTTTTTTTGCAATACGATCGCTGAATAAACCCGTGCAGTTGATAATGTATTTGCCCTTAAATTTTTCTTTATCGGTAACAACTGTTGTGCTATCATCTTGTTTTTCGAAAGCAGTTACGGTGTATCCTGTTTTTACAGCGCTTTGCGTGAATTTTTCTGTAATTAGCTCAGCGAGTTTATTGGTAAAGCCAACGTAATCAATAATTCCTGTGCATGGAACCCATAATCCCTCAATGCCTGTGCAGTAAGGTTCAATATCTTTTATCTGCTGAGCGGTAATTTTTTCAATTCCTTCCACGCCATTTTGAACTCCGTTATTGTACACCTTGTTCATGTGGGGTAATTCTTTTGGATCGGTAGCAACAATTATTTTACCGCATACATCGTGGGCTATATTGTAATCTTTCGCAAACTGTACCAACTCCCGTCTTCCATCCACACAATTTTTTGCTTTGTAAGAACCGGGTTTGTAATAAATGCCTGAATGAATTACGCCACTGTTTCTACCGGTTTGGTGGGCAGCAAGTTTATTTTCCTTTTCCAGAACTAAAACTTTTAGTTCGGGGTGGTGCATATTTATTTTATATGCCGATGCAAGACCTACGCAGCCTCCGCCTATTACTATTATGTCGTATGTGTTTTCCATTTTATTCACTTTAAAGATTCAACTTCCAATTAAAGGAAGGCCTAATGAATCATTTTTTGTTTTTTAAATACCCGATCAATAAAAAACATTAAATTTTTACTCAATCCGTATATCCTTAACATTAAGTTGAAGATTTGTATTACCGTTAAAATGATTTTCTTCAATATGATAACAAACACTAAAAGATGTTCCTTTATTGATAGGATTAATGTGTTCGCCAAAACCAAATGCAATAGCATCAAATGGAGGCTTGCTGCCGTTTTGTGTAAGTGAAAGTTTTAGATGATTATTACCTACCACCCTTCCTTTGCCATTATCTTTTACATTAGTAGTTTTAAAAACAGGCGACATATTTCCCGGACCAAAGGGCGCAAATTGTTTTAGTACATTAAAAAAGTTTGGCGTTATATCAACAAGGGTTAGCTCCGCATCAATTTCAATTTCTTTTTGCAGCATGTGCGGTTCAATTGTTGATGCAACCACCTTTTCAAATTCTGAAATAAACGGCTCCACATTTTCGGGCTTCATTGTTAACCCGGCAGCATACATGTGTCCGCCAAATTGGTCTAACAAATGGCTGCAAGATTCAATGGCGTTATACACATCAAAATCTTTTACTGACCGTGCTGAACCCGAAACCATTCCGTTTCCTTGTGTGAGCACAATAGTGGGGCGGTAAAAAAATTTGTCAATTAACCTGGAGGCCACAATACCAATAACCCCCTTGTGCCAGTGCGGCTGATAAACCACGGTGCTTTTATAAGAAGTGTGGTTAGGGTCTTGCCTTATTAAATCAACCGCTTCAATTGTGGTTTGCTCGTCTTCTTCTTTTCTTTTTTTGTTTTTATCCTGCAACAAATCGCTTCCTGTTTTAGCAGAGGCAGCATTGGTAGAAGTTAAAAGTTCAACCGCATATTTTCCGTGTTCCATTCTGCCAGCTGCATTAATGCGGGGAGCTATGGTAAACACAATATCACTAACCGTAATTTCTTTTGTGTAGTTAGCAGCTTCTAAAATGGCTTTAATGCCGGGGCGCTTGTTTGCATTCAGTTGTCGTAAACCAAAGTATGTAAGCGTTCTGTTTTCGCCTGTTACGGGCACTATATCTGCAGCTATACTTATAGCTACCAAATCGAGCAAATGTTCAATCTCAAAAAAAGAAATGCCCCTATGCTTTGCAAAAGCCTGCACCAGTTTAAACCCAATGCCGCAGCCGCTTAGTTCTTTGTAGGGGTAATTGCAGTCCTCTCTTTTCTGGTCGAGCACAGCAATGGCTGCAGGTAAAACACTGCCGGGGCGGTGGTGGTCGCAAATAATAAAATCTATTCCCTGTTGGTTTGCATAATCAACTTTATCAATGGCTTTAATGCCACAGTCAAGCGCAATTATAAGCGTAAATCCATTCTCCTTGGCCCAGTCTATTCCGTTTTTAGAAACGCCATACCCTTCAGTATACCGGTCAGGAATATAAAAACCGGTTTCGGCAAAGTAGTTTTTAAAAAAAGTATAAACCAGTGCAACTGCTGTGGTTCCATCCACATCATAATCGCCATACACCAAAACTTTTTCTTTTAATGAAATTGCTTTTTCAATACGGTTAATGGCAACGTCCATATCCTTCATCAGGAATGGGTCGTGTAAAGAATCTAATGTTGGTCTGAAAAAATCTTTTGCCGAATTGTAATCCATAACACCACGCTGCATAAGCAACTGCGCCAGCACCACGTTAATATTAAGTGCTTTGGCTAAGGCAGCAACCTCATTGGCATTAAAAGTATTTTTAGAAACCCAGCGCATTGTTATAAATTAAAAAAGCCCTCGTGGGCGCCATGCCTGCAAAGGTAATTTATAATTTGAAAGAGGAGTGTTAAACAGCAATCCAAAAAAATTGCCCTTGTGCTCTAATTATTAATTAACACAAGGGCAATAAAATTCTATTTTTTAAATTATCTCTTAAACTTCACTGTATTCTTTCCAATCTCTTCTCCATTTATCTTTTTATACAAATCAAGATATTTTTTGTGCAGTGCTGAAGTTTGTTCTACATCATTAATAGTAAAAGAACTTTGGGTAAGATTTACTTTGTGCGTATTCTCATCAAACAAATTATCCTTTGCCATTTCTTTTATCATTGCTTGTGTAAAATCATTAGCACCTGTTGTGGAAGTGTTGTTTGCACCTGCAATTTTTGCATTGCCTTGTTCTATTAAATCGGCATAGTTGCCCCATTCTGTTTTTGCAACAGGTTCACCATTTTTCTCTAATGATTCTAATTGTCCGTTTACGTAATTAAGTTTAAAATTTCCTTTGCTGTTGTTTAAAGATATACTCTTTCGACTTCCAACCTTGGTATTAGATGTAACCTTGGCTTCGCTGGTAAGTACTTCTGTTTTTGATTTGTTTTCGTAACCATCTACCTTTTTGTAGATGGGAGGAGGGGGTGCATTTTTACTGCCGCCCGCTGCAAACAAAGCCTCTTCTTCTTTACTCTTTGGAGCGTTTTTATTTGTGGAAGCAACCGGAATTTCTAAGGACTGCTTTTCAACTGTAACTTCTGTGGCTGGAGTTTTTTGTTCAACAATGTTTTCTGATGCAAGGTTAGCTGAAGAAACATCTGAGGAAGATTTATTACCCGAGGTATTTAATGATGCGGCTGGTGGAGCTGCCTGTGGTTCTGCAGTAGCAATTGTTTGTGTTTGTTCGGTTGAAGTTGATGGCTGGGCTTTATCTCCTAACATAAACCATGTTCCTGCACCAATGGCTATAGCGGCTATAATTGAAACTACTATCCAGGTTGAGGAGCTGCTTCTGCCTGCTGCCTTGCCTGTTTCGTTTGCATGGTTTGCATCTGAGGAAACATCACTTTTAAAGCGTGCCGCCACTTCGTCAAACCCAACCACGGGTCCGGCTTTGCGCGCCTGCTCAAAAAGATTATCCATTTTCTTATTCTCTTCCATTTACTGATTTATTGCCGTTAGTTATTTACTGTCAATTATACGTTTTGTTTTTCCATGAGTTCGCTCAATCTTTCGCGTGCTCTTGCAATTCTTGATTTTACTGCCGATAACGAATCACCTTGTATTTGTTGAATCTCGTTTAAGGATAGTCCGTTAATTTCAAACATCACTAAAGCTTCTCTCGATTTTTCGGGCAATTCATTAATAGCGCGATAGAGCTCTTTAAGTTCTGTTCTGCTCTCTGTGTTTGAAGCATGGTCAACCAAATCATCGGGCACCTCGGCAACAATCTTCTTTTTTGAAGTGTTTTTGTAAACAATTCTTGTTGCAATGGTGAACATATAACTCAATAACGCCTCTTTGTTTCTTAACTTTTCAAAATTCTCATATGTTTTTAAAAGCGTTTCGCTAATAACATCTTTTACATCTTCTTTATTCCAAACCATACTTTGTACAAAGCGGGTCAAGTTATCATGCACTGGCTGATAAGCTTTTAAAAATTCCTCTTGAATATTTTTCTTTTCCGGCACGGGTAACATAAAATCTTTTCTGGCTATGAGGTATGAGCGGGGTTTAACAAAAAAGTTGCAGTGCTTTAAAACTATTTATCAGATGTATCTTTCAGAAAATTTATGATTTAATATACTTTCGCCACGAATGTAAAAATATATGGCTACAATTAGTCAAAGCGAGTTTAGCTTTACCGGACAAACCTCCTTTTACAGAGGTAAAGTACGCGATGTTTATACCATTGGAAACAAGGCACTTGTAATGGTGGTTAGCGACAGGGTTTCTGCATTTGATGTGGTACTGCCCCGTGCCATACCATATAAAGGCGAAGTGCTTAACCGCATTGCCGCTTATTTTTTAGATGCCACAAAAGAAATTGTACCTAACTGGGTTTTGGGCGTGCCCGATGCACAGGTAACTGTTGGCTTACCATGCAAACCCATAAAAGTTGAAATGGTAATACGCGGCTTTTTAAGCGGACATGCATGGCGCACTTACAAAAGTGGCGAGAGATATTTGTGCGGAGTAAAAATGCCTGATGGCTTAAAAGAAAGCGACCCGTTTCCCGAACCCATTATTACTCCCACCACAAAAGCCGATGCTGGGCACGATGCTGATATTAGTCGTGATGAAATAATTACAAAAGGAATTGTAAGCAAAGAGGTGTATGAGCAAATAGAATTTTACACCAGAGCACTTTTTAAAAAAGGCTCGCAAATGGCAGCGCAGCGCGGTTTAATTTTGGTAGATACTAAATATGAATTTGGAATAGCTAATGGTAAAGTTTATTTGATTGATGAAATACATACACCCGATTCGTCAAGATATTTTTATGCCAATGGTTATGCAGAGCGGCAACAAACGGGCGAACCGCAAAAACAATTATCAAAAGAATTTTTAAGGCAATGGCTCATTGAAAATAATTTTCAGGGATTGGAAGGGCAAACTGTTCCTGAAATGACAGATGCTATTGTAGAAATGGTAAGCAACCGTTACATAGAACTTTTTGAAAAAATTACCGGCACCTCATTTAACCGACACGGAAATCAAAACGTTGAAGAACGAGTATTGAAAAACGTAGAGGCGTTTTTGAAAACGCTTTAGGAAAAACACTTTTTTCCTTAAACCTTACAATTGTAAGATGCTGTAATACCAACCTTAAGACTTTGGTAATTGAGTACGCTGTTTGCACCATAAATGCAAACAACAATACCATGCTCAATCCACACAAGAAAACTTTTCTTGCCCTAACATTACTTATCACTTCATCTTTATTTGTAAGTGCGCAGGAAAACAACTACGGCAATAAAATAATCAGCCTTGGTTTATCAGGCACTGAGTCGTACTCAGGCAAAACAACCTTTATTGCAACAGATGCTGCAACAAACCAAAGTTACGAGCTTAACTCCGTACCAAATAACTTAGGAAGTATATACGGTAAGTTTATAACGTGTAACAAAATCAACAATAATATTTACATGTTTGATGTGGGTGATGGAGTAAACACTGAAATTTCTGTTTGGGAGTTACAGGATAAAACCATTCGCCAGCAAAATAAATTTATAGTAAAAAACAAAATCATCAATCAATGTGATTTTAACAGCAAAGGCATACTTTATTCAATAGAAGATTTTAATCCCGCAAAAAAAGAAGCACAGATTGTTTCTTACAACTTGCTTGAAAACGCAGCCTTGGTTTTAAATGAAAAGAAAATAGTTTTTGATGATAAGCAAGAATTAAAAAGTATTGATGATGGCGATGTAACAATTACTTCAGATAACACAATGTATGCTTTGTTCTCCGGCAAAAATTCTGTTTTGTATGAGATAAAAAACTTTAATCAACCCAACTCGCTGTCAGAAGCAATTTATATAAATCAATTTCCTCAATATTGTTACTCCATTTACAGTGCCGATGGTAGTATTGTTGCTACAGGCAACACTTTGCAGCTAAAAAACTATTCCTACACGCATCACATTTCAGAAAACAGACTTGAAAGATGTTTCGATTTAAACAACGGGTATTTGTTTTTTGAATCGGTGGTTGTAAATGAAATGAAAAATAATAACGATAGAGGAACCAATGAGATAATAGTTATGCAAAACAACAACCAAGTGCTTCTGCACTGGAAAAATGGTGTGGCTGTGCAATCACCATATGAAATTATAAATGAACAAGGCAAGGTTGTTTTTAAAGCAAACAAGAATGCTGCAATCGGTTTTTCTGCCAAAACATTGGCAAATGGAATTTACTTTGCAAAAGTAAAAGGAGCAAGGGGTAGTATTTGCTCAACAGCGTTTTGTGTAGCAAATTAGCCTAACCTATTTTGTAGCACACTGTTAAGACAAAGTTTATAACGGACTTTTTAAAATGTAAACCCTATCGTCTTCGTCTTAAGCATAGCAAGTGCGTTGTTAATAATGCATGCAAATGCAATAACAATGTAACCTTAACAAGCCCCTATTCATCACTAAGTCTTTAGCTGAACTATAAAGATAATTCCCCCGCAGGCACAGCCTCGCGCCTAAGGGGGTACAAATACCCGAAAAACTAATTTCAGCTTGCCAAACCTGTGTTCATAGTAAGCACAACTATATGGCTATACTCAGTTCCACCCATTAAGAATATACATCTTTTACTAAACTGAAGCTTAAAACCTGCGCAATTTACGCTGCTCCAACCCTAAATTTCGTCACCATTAGCGGTATTCCATTTCCTTCCATTCAGGAATCGTATGCCATCAACTAAAGATTTATTGTCAACCACCGAAATTACACTGCCAAATCGAACAATTGTCAGTTCAGAAGCACGAATGATAATGTCAAATTCAAGAATGGTACTGCAACACGCATGAATGGCAGTGTAAGATGCAACAATGGCATTGTCAAATTGCAGGATTATACAGCAAGATCAAATAATTGAACTTTCAGACTAATGAACGGCAGTGTAAGATCAAGGAATGACAGTTTCATACGCATGAATGGCGGTCTCGCACGTAAGGATGGCAGTGTAAGCACGCATACATCTCATTTACAAAGCAAAACATAAACCTAAGTCTTGGCATTTAGTTCTGCTTATGCAGTTATTAAAAACTTTAGGCTCTGGTGGCAATACAAAATCTGTTTCTGTTTCCGCAGCACCTTAGCTATAGGCTGTTGCATGTAGCTAATATTAACTATTCTACTGTAAAAAAAGTGTATCATTTATTACCTGATGCTTTTAATTAGAATCCTGTTTAATATCATTGTTGCTTAACTAAATTAAACAATAGATATACATGAGGAATTTTATGCTGGCAGTTTGCTTTTGCATGGCTGCGTTTCAGTTTGCATTTGCACAAACAGAACAAACACGAAAAGCTTTTACACCCATCACACAAGGTGAAGTAAAAGCCACCGGAGAAAGATTTACCGTACCCGTTACTTGCAAATTTTTAAAACTCAATTTAAGTGAAGTAACTTCCATGTTGCTTGCAGCGCCCAAAGAAGTTCTTTCTTCATCAAGGCAAACAGGTGGCTTATTATTTGAAATGCCAATGGCTGACGGCAGTTATGAAACATTCCGTGTTTTTGAATACGATTTATTACATCCCGCTTTGTCCGCTAAATTTCCTAACATAAAAACCTACACGGGCCAGGGAGTTACTGACCCATCTGCTACCATCAAATTAGATTTAACCGAGCAAGGGTTTCATGCAATGGTGCGCTCACCAAAGGGCAGCGTGTTTATTGACCCCTATAACAAAAACACTACAGAAGAATACATCTGCTACTACAAGCACGATTTACAACGATCACAATCCTTTAATTGCGATCAGGTTTCAACATCAGAAGAAATGGAGCGCGAATTAAAAAACAACATTGGCTTACGAACCAACGGCACCCAACTGCGCACTTACGATTTGGCATTGGCATGTACCGGTGAGTATGCTGCATTTTTTGGCGGAACTGTAGCTGGTGCTCAAGGTGGTATGACCACCACCATGAACCGCGTAAATGGAATTTATGAGGATGAGCTCTCAATAAGAATGCAATTTGTTGCAAACAACAACCTGATTATTTATACCAACTCATCTACTGACCCATATACCAACGGAAACGGAAGTACTATGCTCGGTCAAAACCAAACTACCTGCGATAACATTATTGGTTCGGCAAACTATGATATAGGACATGTGGTTAGCACCGGTGGAGGTGGAGTAGCTGGTTTAGGTGTGGTTTGCTCGGGTGGTAATAAAGCAAGAGGTGTTACAGGAAGTGGTTCTCCTACAGGTGATGCCTTTGATGTTGATTATGTTGCTCATGAAATGGGGCACCAGTTTGGTGGCTCGCATACCTTTAACAGTGCAACGGGCAGTTGCAGCGGTAACAGAACAGCATCGGCAGCTTTTGAACCCGGCAGCGGAATAACCATTCAGGCGTATGCCGGAATTTGTGGAAGTGATAACCTTGCATCAAACAGTATTGCCTATTTCCATGGGTACAGTTTAGATCAAATGATACAATTCTCAACTGTAAACGGAGGTAACTCTTGCCCAACAACATCTGCTAATGGCAATACAGCACCTGTTGTTACCAATATGGCTTATAATTGTTCTATTCCCATTTCTACTCCGTTTGTTTTAACGGGCGCAGCCACAGATGCTAATGGCGATCCTTTAACTTATTCATGGGAAGAAAGAGATTTAGGAAATGCCGGTGCATGGAATGTGCAGTCAACAGCAGCACCACAGTTCAGGACATTTACACCAACTACCGATCCATCAAGAACATTTCCAAAATTATCAGACATTATTAACAATACAACCACAATAGGTGAGTTGTTGCCCAATCAGGCTCGTACACTTAATTTTCGTTTAACAGCAAGAGATAACCGGAATGGTGGCGGAGGCATTATGCATCCAGACACCAATGTAACCATTGTAGTAGTAAATAGTGGTGGTGCGTTTGCTGTTACATCACCAAATACAGCAGTAAGCTGGGCAGGTGGTTCGTCACAAACTGTTACATGGAATGTTAGCGGAACTACTGCCAACGGCATCAATACAGCTAACGTAAAAATATCTTTAAGTACTGATGGAGGAAATACCTTCCCTACCGTATTGCTTGCTTCCACAGCCAATGATGGAACTGAAAGTGTTACGCTGCCAAATATTTCAACAACAACTGCAAGAATAAAAGTGGAGGCAGTAGGAAATATTTTCTTTGACATGAGTAATACCAACTTTACGATCACGCTTTCTGCAGGGTTAACAACTATTACAACAGGGCTTGTTCCACTTGTAAGTTTTTGTGCAGGCACTACAATAGGGGTTCCGTTTACAATTAATGCAGCAGCCAATGCCGGAAATATTTTTACTGCACAGTTATCTGATTCTTTAGGCTCTTTCGCAAGTCCTGTTAATATCGGCACATTAGCATCTACCACTGCCGGAACTATTTCTTGTATTGCTCCAACCAATACTCTTTATGGTAGTGGTTACAGGATTCGCGTGGTAAGTTCGAATCCTGCCGTAACCGGAAGTGCTAATTCTGCCAACCTTGGCATATCACCTCCAGTTGGGCCAGGCAGCACCATAACTACATTCTCTACTACCTTCTGCGGAGGGTTACCCATTACATTCAACTGTGGCCCAATTAGCAACGCAACCACATATAACTGGAGTGTACCTGTTGGTGCAACCATTACATCCGGTCAGGGAACGCAAACAGTTGTGGTTGCATTTCCAGCAGGCGGGCTAACAGGTAGCATGGCAGTGTTTGGAAGTAATGCATTTTGTTCAAACACTAATTTTTCGGTACTAAGTGTTACCGCTAATCCTGTTCCTATTCAGTTTAATGTTACAGGTGGGGGTGCTTATTGTGCAGGCGGAACAGGCGTTGCTGTTGGGGTTAGCGGATCTCAAACTGGAGTAAGTTACCAGTTATTGAGAAACGGAATAAGCACCGGCTCACCCGCTAGCGGAACGGGCTCCGCAATTTCTTTTGGTTTACAAACTGTGGCAGGAAATTATACTGTGGTTGCAACATACCCAACAACCTGTAATGTAACCATGGTTGGTTTAGTAACTGTATCTGTTAACCCCAATCCAACACCTACAATTTCAGGTAGTTCATCATTTTGCTCAGGTAGTTCTATAGTTTTAGACGCAGGTGCAGGTTACTCATCTTATAGTTGGATGCCTGGCGGAAACACACAAACCATTAACGTTACCGTTGGAAGTGTTTATCAAGTTACAGTTACTAATGTAAACGGATGTTCGGGAACCAGTGCTCTCAAAACTGTTACCGAAAATCCATTACCAACGGTAACAGCAAATAATGTAAGTGGATGTGAAGGAACTTCCATTGCATTATCAGGAACACCTGCCGGAGGAACATGGAGTGTTGCAAATCCATACATTGGCCCAAGCACAACTTATACACATACCTATACAGATGGCAATGGATGTACAAACACCAGTAGCTTTGCAAGCATTACTGTAAACCCAAATCCTATCCCATTTATTTCCGGAACACTTTCTTTTTGTGCAGGAAATTCAACAACACTTGATGCAGGAGCAGGATATGCAGGTTACAACTGGTCAACAGGAGCAACCACACAAACAATTAATGTTAGCACAGCAACTACNNACTACCACAATAAAACCCCTACCAACAGCCACCACCACTCCAAGCGGCACAGTAACAACGTGCAGCTCATCGCAAACATTAACAGCTAACAGTGGTGCGGGCTTATCATATCAATGGCGGTTAAATGGCGGTAATATCAATAATGCAACAAATGGTACGTACAACGCCACTTCAAATGGTAATTATGATGTAGTGGTAACGCAATCAGGCTGCACATCAGCATCGGCAACAGTTAACGTAACATTAGGCACGGGCGCCACCGCCACCATA
>CXWJ01005045.1_pt1 | contig 16233 bp, 15 predicted proteins | sample 590841 | NCBI WGS metagenome assembly CXWJ01 (sample SAMEA3498367, study PRJEB10139) | wastewater metagenome | biome: wastewater treatment plant; material: activated sludge | place: Austria | collected 2015-01-21 | reverse complement strand
GCCCAGTACCGCCCATTGAATCGCAGGCCAATTCACAAAGGACGGGTCTCGAACCTTGCATCGATGGATCCGGCCGTCTTTCCCTGCCATCACCATATACACGATCTCGCCGCGCCACCCTTCAACCGCTGCCAGTGTCCATGCGCCAGGCTTTGGCAAAGAATGGGGTTCACTGGCGATTGGACCATCCGGAATTCGCGCGTGAATCTCGCGAATGAGTCGGATCGCTTCATGGATCTCATCGTTACGGACGCGCAATCTTGCCCGCACGTCACCATAGCGGTAGAGCGCGACGTTCACGGGCAGTTCGTCATACGCGGCGAAGGGGCGATCTCGTCGAACATCCTGATCCATCCCCGACGCTCGCCCGACCACTCCTGTCACGGCGTGATCCCAGGCAATCCGTTCCGTCAGGACCCCTGTGCTCTCAAGTCGATCGGTGAGCGAGGCATTGGCAAAGATGATGGCGCCTACTTCGGAGAAGTCCCTTTGGATACCATCGAGTTCTTCAACGAGGAGGTTCAGTTGGCTGCGATCGATATCCCAACTGACTCCCCCGACTTGCATGGCTCCTCGCAGGAAGCGCGAGCCAACCAGCCGGTCATTGAGTTGCATGATCCGCTCCTTCATCCGACCACAATGAGCATGAGCGAGGGCATAGGCCGTGTCATTGCACATCGCTCCGATATCGCCCAGATGATTGGCGAGTCGTTCGAGCTCCAGAAAGAGCGAACGAAGGTACTGAGCGCGTCGTGGTACCTGGAGGTCCAGAAGCGTTTCCACTGCGTGACAATAGGCGAGACTGTGCCCCACCGTGGTGTCCCCAGACACACGTTCTGCCAGCAGCACCGCGTCGGTCAGCGTGAGTTGCTCAAACAATTTTTCAACGCCACGATGTTTCCAAAAGTGCCGCAGTTCCAGTTGCATGATCGGCTCACCAGCCACGGAAAACCGAAAATGTCCCGCCTCGATGATGCCGGCATGAATCGGACCGACCGGAACTTCAAAGACCCCCTCGCCATCAATATGGTGAAAACGGTATTCACCTTGTTGCCGTTCCAAGACGTGGTTCCACGAAAAGTCCTTCTGTAACGGATGGGTTCCCTTCGGCCAATGCTCGTGTCGAACCAAACGACGAAGATCCGGATGGCCTTGAGGAATCAACCCGAACATATCGCGGATCTCGCGCTCATACCACTGAGCAGCATGAATGTGCGGGGTAATAGAGGGAAACAGCCGATCGTGGCCAGCTAATTCAGTGGACAGCACCACCCAGTGGTGAGAGGCCTCCAAGGTAAACAAGTAGTACAGCCCGTAGCTGTCACGAACAGGGCGATCATCACAGGCCCATAAGAGCGTCAGCCGACCACGCAAGCTTGGTTGCGTATGAATATAGTGGCTGATGGCCGGCAGACGGTCCTTGGGAACCGTGAAATGTGAAGACTTTGCACAAATCGGGTCATGCTTCAGAATGCCTGGGAACGCCGCAGTGAGGAGATCGTCACAGAACATGGCTTCTGACATGCTCATCCTCTCCTATTGAATCACCAGAATGCTGGTTGCTTGTTCCAAGAGTTTCTTTATAGGCTGGGGCAGAAACATGCTGAATCCAATAAGTGCTATGGTAAGCAGAATGATCGGCAGATGACCTAGTGTCCAGCGTTCTCCCCGGACGATGCCCTCAGACGGTGTTCCCCATACCATTCCGGTTATGCGATACAGCAGTCCGCCGAACGAAAGAACCGCAGCGATCAAAAACACTGAAGCGAGTGCAACCCGACTGAATTGGTCCGATAAGGCCACGGTGACCATGCCAGAGGTCCCAGCAAACTCCATCCCTGGAACCCCTTGCGAGGCCAAGGCCGTGAGGATCTGAACTTCGCTGGGAAATGCCGCAAATGGGGGAAGCGCCGACAAGGCTAACCCCGAGATCAGCAGGGCCGTAGCTGTCCAAGGCTGCGCCATCGCCAGTCCCTGGACATGCTCAATTTCCACGGTGTGAAAGTGACGGTGAATGTTGCCCGCTGCAAAAAAGGCCATCGATTTCGCCAATGCATGATTCATGAGATGAAACAGGCCGCCGAAGGTTCCCAGCGGTCCCCCAATCCCAAACCCGATCATGGCGACCCCCATGTGCTCGATGCTGGAATAGGCAAACAGCCGCTTATAGTTGTGCTGGGTGAGGATGAAGAACGCTGCCGTCACCAATGAGGCAAAGCCAAGCAATGTTAACAACTCACCAGCGAAGGCAAACGGAACGGCGTGATCAACAATGACTCTCACCCTCAGGATGGCATAGGCCGCCACCACTTCGAGGACACCAGCGAGCATGGCGACTACCGGCGCCGGGGCCTCGGTGTAGGCATCCGGCAGCCAACTATGCATCGGGACGAGTCCCACCTTGGTGCCATATCCCACCAGGATGAAGATGAATGCTAACTTAAGAACTTGGGGATTGAGTCGATCAGCTACAGGTAGGAGCGCCGTCACGTTCAATCCTTGACTGGCATCGCTCAGCACATGGAGTGACGAGTAATACAGCAGCACGACACCAAACAAGGCGAGTGAAATGCCGACTGAACACAGAATGAGGTATTTCCACCCAGCTTCCAGCGACTCTCGTCGCTTCCAAAAAGCAATGAGAAAGGTGGTTGCGAGCGTCGTCGCTTCAATCGCCACCCACTGGATCCCAACACTGTTGGCAATGGTCGCGATCACCATCGCAAGCAGAAACATGTGGAAAAGGAAAAAGAACTGGTTCAGTTGTGACGGCGCAATGACGCCGCGGGCGACTTGCTCGTCCATGTACGAACGCATATAGAAGGAACACGCCAGCCCCACTACGCCGATAATGAAGAGAATAAAGGTCGACAACGCGTCGAGATAGACTAACTCGCCCAAAGCCGTGACGGGACCATCGCTCAACACAGTATGGGTGAGCACGGTTTCTGTGGTGACGAGAGCGCCTATACTCGCGAGATTGATCCCGTGGAGCCATGTAGAGCGGTGGACGACCAGACTCAGCCCTCCTGCGAGCAGCGGGGCACTCAATAAAACCACGACTGCGATTGTCACGACGACCTCGGCTATTCTTTCAGAACGGTGAGTCGGTCTGTATCCACACTGTCGAATGCATCCTGCAAGCGATTCGTATAGATTCCTGCAATCAATGTGGCAATGAGTACATCAAAGAACACACCGAGTTCGACGACCAACGGCATGCCATAGGTCGCAGCGGTCGCGCCCAGAAACAGTCCGTTTTCCAGGACGAGAAAGCCCACCAGTTGGGAGACCGCTTTTTGTCTCGCGATCATCGTAAACAATCCAATGAGTACGATCGCGAGGGCAATTGCTAAAGAATCCCGCGTGAGTAAGTTCCCCAGCGGAATGATCGGCTGTGCGATGAAAAAGGCCAACATAACCAGTCCACCACAAATTAGCAGTCCAGTTGGCACGTTGACGTGCATCACCAGTTCCCGTTTGACGTTGAGGTGATCGATGACTTTCTTGAGGACCCGAGGAATGATGATCACTTTAATGGCAGCAGTCAGCCCCGCCGCAATATAGATGTGTGGGTTCCCGGTCAAATAAGCGACCAGTGCCGCAGTGACGACGAGAAAGGATGACTGCAGTGCGAACAGGTCAACGCAGGCTGAGAGCCGCCGTTGTGCCACAATCGCGAAACAGGTCAACAAGAGCAAAGCTGAGCATAAGTCGACAAGTTGCGATCCAATGTAAGAAAACCCCTGCATCCGCTCAGCTCCGAAGAATATAAAAGAACAGCAACCCGAGTAGGGCGAGGATGAAAGCCACGCCCAACAGATCCGTGACCCGGAACAACCGCAATTTGGCGAACATACATTCGATGACTCCGATGAACACCGCGAGAGCTGCTGTCTTCACCACGTACACCAGGAGCCCGATTCCTATCGCAGTCGGGGTGACTGTTGTCGCAATGCCCCACGGCGCAAAGACGTTGACGATCAAAGAAAGGAACACCGCGAGTTTCAGGCCGGCTGCCCATTCGAGTAGGGCGAGATAGCGTCCTGAGTATTCAAGAAGCATGGCTTCATGAATCATGGTGAGTTCCAGGTGTGTTGCCGGATTATCGACCGGTACCCGCCCGGTCTCGGCAAGCGCCACGATGAAGAGAGCGGCCAACGCCATCAAATGCGGTGACGGGTCCGTAACAATGCCTTCAAGTAACGCAGTCTTATGAACAATGGTGCTCACATTCGTCGACCCATTGGTCAGGGCAATGGCAAAGATCGCGAGCATCATGGCCGGCTCGGTCAGCGAGGCTAGGATCGCCTCCCGGCTGCTCCCCATCCCGCCAAAGGCCGATCCGGCATCGAGTCCCGCGAGCATCAAGAAAAATGTGCTTAATGCCAAGAGATACACCAGGGCGATGATGTTCCCCGCAAAGTTCATGGGTGTCTGCGAGATGAATGTGGGGACCAGCAGACCCGCAGTCAAAATAGAGGCAAATACGATGTATGGTGTCGCCGTAAAGATCCAGGAGGTAGTGGTTGAGATCACCGGCTGCTTGTGGAACAGCTTGGCCAAGTCAGCGTATGGCTGAAGGACGCTCGCACCTCGTCGCAATTGCAACCGGGCTTTGACTTTTCGAATCAGACCGATAAGAAACGGGGAAAACGCGAGTAAGACGGCGGTTTGGGTCACGATGAGAGCGATCGTATGGAGCATCGGTTACACCGCGAGCAGCAGTAAGGCGATCAGTGTGACGAACATATAGGTTAGATAGAGGTGTAGGCTACCGGCCTGAATGACTTTCAGGCGGTCGGCCAGCGTCCCGAAAAATGCCACCAAGGGATCATAGAGATACTTCTCAAAGATCGGTTCAATGTGAAATTCAAAGTGTCGCCGTTTGGAGAAGTATCGTGATTCGGCGAGAAACTCCGTTTCGAGTTTCACCGTCGGCTGATAAATCGTACTGAACACTCGTTTGATCGGCTGGACGAAACCAGTTGCAGTGTATTCCATCCGGGGTGTGAGAGTGATCCCACAGCCCCAAGATTTTGAACGGCGTGTTGTGAGACGACCACCGAGCACGAGGGCGAGTCCCAATCCCAATATCGCCGACGCAACAAGCAGCACCGCAAGGACCGGGGTGGACAGGCTTGAGAATTCGACATTTACCGGGGCTAGCGCCCATCCATCGATTGCCAAGACCTTGCTCGCGATCGAGATTCCTGCTAGGGGAGCGACAATTTGATCCAATAGCGGCACGACCACCATTGGGGCAACGCCCAGCGCTACACAAAGGACGGCCAAGATACCCATGCCCATGCGCATCGAAACCGGAACCTCCTCAGCATGACGAGCATGCGTACTTCGTGGCTGTGCGAGAAACGAAATCCCGAAGGCTTTTGCGAAGCAGGTCAAGGCCAGCACGCCGGTGAGAGCCAAGATCGCTGCTGCGATCGGTAGCATCAGTTTGAGAAATACCGTTGGAATCTGAAAACTGAGAAAAAGTGTTTGGAACACCAGCCACTCACTCACGAATCCATTGGTAGGGGGCAACGCAGAAATTGACACGGCTCCGATCAAAAAAAAGATCCCCGTCCACGGCATGCGTCGCAGCAAGCCGCCGTACTCTTCCATGTTGCGCGTATGTGTGGCATAGAGCAGTGAGCCGGCTCCTAAGAACAGGAGGGCCTTGAATAGGGCATGATTGATCGTATGGTAGAGTCCAGCCAGCAGTCCAAGCGCGGCCAGTTCTCTCAATCCGTAGGCCTGAAAGATCATGCCGGTCCCAAGGCCCATCAGGATAATTCCAATGTTCTCCACGCTGTGAAACGCAAGGAGTCTTTTGAGATCATGTTCCATCAAGGCGTACATCACCCCAAGTAACGCGGATGTGGTCCCCAGGAGTAGCACGGTGAACCCCCACCACCAGGGAAACTGCCCACCGAAGAAGTCGAAATACACGCGGATCAAACCATAAATCGCGGTCTTGATCATGACGCCAGACATCACGGCTGAGACATGCGACGGGGCCACGGGATGCGCATAGGGCAACCACACATGGAGTGGTATGATGCCGGCCTTCGTGCCGAACCCTAGTAAGGCCATGAGAAATACGAGAGTTTTCCTGCCTTCTGGTAGGGGTTGTGCTGGATGCCGAAAGGCTTCAAAGGAGAACGACCAGGTACCCTGGAAGAAGATCAAGAACGCCACGACAATAAACGCAGTTCCGATATGCGTCATNNTACGTGCTCAGTCACCACGAGGAAATAGGATAGTAGCGACATGAGTTCCCAAGCGAGCAGGAAGAAGAACGCGTTATCCGCCAGGACAACGAACGTCATGCAGAGGAGAAATGCGTTAAAGAGCGATCCGATCGCGGCAGTTGATGCACGCCCTTCGAAATGCTGCAGGTATCCAATGGCATAAATCGAGGCAGCAAGACCCACGAGGGAGATCGTGAGGACAAAGAATGCCGCGAGTGGATCAAGCCGAACGGCGAAGGTGAGCAGAGGAATGGTGGAGGCGAGCGATCCTGTGACGGGCTCCGACGACGTGAGGCCCAGAAGCCCAAGGATGACACCGGTGCTGGTTCCTACGATGGCGGCAACATTGCTTGTGAGCTGTTGCAACCCTGGCCGTCCTGGCAGACAGAGCGGAAGCAGCATTCCGACCCCATACCCGCCGAGAAGAAGCCACAACAGATTCAGCATACGATCACGTGAGGCCTCGGGTCCGATTCACATTCCCGCAGGGTTTATTTGGAGGATACCGGCACCCTCAACAATTTGATAAGACACAAAGATGATCCCTCCTTCTGCTTGCCCATTTGGGAGGTCACAGGGCCACAATCTCGTATCTCATCCCCCCACCACGAGATGCATGACGGTCAACACCAGCGCGATGACCAGCACTGTCCCGCACGTCATTTTCCAAGCCTGCCATGCCCGCGTTTCATTGTTTTCCACGATCAGCCTCCTGAGTATTTTAGTAAACATGAATGTAGTGGTGATGGTTGGCATCCATTCGCAACTGTCACTCAACTCTTCTGCCGATATTAGTACGTCTGTTGTAGCGCTTTGCACCAAGCTCGCTTGTGCTCTACACCCGATAGGAAGGGTGTGTGCCGATCACCCCTGGAGCGCTGAACCAATGGACACGATATCCTTTGAGAAAAAAATGATCGTACACCGCCGANNCCGCCGACAGAAAGATGTGGCCATCTCGTGTCTGCACAATCTGGCCGGCCCAGTCTCGCAGTCCACGACGCAGTGTGTTTCGCAATCCAGCATGAGTTGTCACGACAGCTCCAACGGAGAGGTCAACCCAGACCAGTGCCACGGCTCCCTTCGGATGGTGCACCACGACGATGTCTGCATCGCCTGACATGTTCAACATGTCCTCCACGGTTCATTCTGCTTTCTTTTGCCACGCACCGAGTTCTTCTTCACATACGTAAGCGATGCTGTGCACTTTACAGCCATGGGTGTCCTACTGAGATGACTGGTGCGAGGGCGATCTGCTCGCAATACCTCGTGTTCGTCTGTCCACTGTCGAAGACCTCCGGCCTGCGCGGTTGATCTGAGCAACAATTGCCTGATTCAAGATCAGCATGGGATTGTTGCATGAAGCCCTGAGAGCTCGATTGTGGCCACGCTGAGGATGAAGTTTTCAGTTTGTTCATAGCAAATTGGGACACGTGTTGGCCGTCACAACGCCTGCGCGTGCCGCGAGAAAGGTGCTTCCTACTATCTCTCCTTCTCGAAGATTAGCAAGGGAGGCCGGTTCGATTCCCCTCAAGATGCGTGTCTGGTTACCGATAATGATGTGCCTGAGGATGGCCCTATCTCTTGGTACGACCGTTCGAATTTGAACCCACCCCCGCTCAGTAAGCGTTCCAGCAATATGTTCGAGACGACCCCAGACCATCATGCCCACTGCTTCATCCTGCAGATCGAGGATAAAGACCTGTCTTCTGATGGCAGCGAACGACGCCCTCCCGCGCGTTGAGATGGTTCGCATCGAGATCGATGACGACTTTCCAGTGGATCAAGGCTTCCTCGTACATGTCCATCGTTTCGAGAAGTGCGGCCAGCTCGCATCGCGAAAGAAGATCGCTGGGACAGGCCGTCAGCAGTCCTTGAAGCCGTGCGAGTCGGACAAGCCAGTCTTCCTTCGGCAATGGGGAAGGTCGTACGGATTCTCCTGTTGATCCCACACTCACGATATTTTCTCCTCACTAATTCGGATTGATCTTCTCAGCACCCTGCCGATCGTGGATTCACTCGCATTGGCGTGCAGATCAGGTGCACGATTGAATTACTGCAGTCGTTTGGATCGACAGGATTATGACTTTCATGCCCCACGCTACCGTCAAAAGGTCTGTTCTTGCGATCGTGCTTTCTGTTCCGGAAGGTGCTGGCCAAGACGACCAGGCAGCTCATTCTCATGTTCTCCGTTTTGTATGACACGCAACAGGCTATATGGAAGCACGACAAGGATGAGCCAAAATAAAAGTGTCAGGTGCCAGCCCCAGACTAGAGCTCCGACCACAAACACAACGGCTGCCAGGTACTCGATCACCTTCAACAATGCGACCTGTTGCTCCAGAAGTGACAAGATTCCGATGACGATTCCGGAGGCTGGTCAAGAATTCGCCTCCATGAACTCGACCACCCTCCCCATGGCACACACCGCTTCTGCACTTAGTTTCTCAATAGGTCCCTGTAGTCGTTATACATGGGCCCTGGACTTTTGCCCTCTAGCCTTTTCGATAGCACTCCGAAGCGCTCCGGAAACCGCGACCCCGTGCTCCTTCAATGTCTTGGCGTGCATCTCCGCCGTAAGATAGTCACCGTTCTCGATAAGCCCATGTACCGCAGCGACACCCGCTTCTAATGCTGTGAGCTGCTGCTTGATCACTTCTTGCGTATCTCGTTCCGTCCTCCTCAGGGTACTGGTCATCAGTCTCTTGGCAGATACCACGGCCCACAGAGCGTCTTGTTCCATCGCAAGCGCTGCCGTTTTGGCCACTTCCTTGTTTTTCGACGCCTTGGCTGCCACGCGCCCCCCATACTCAACGACCGTGCTCAGCATTTCGTCCACGTCGTCGTACAACCTGAAAATCGAGAAGACCGTCTCTTGCTTAGCCAACTCATCCTTGGCCAGGGCGAACTCCTGCTCTAATTTCATAAAGTCGTCCTTCGCATAGATCTCTGCCCCCGCAATTTTGGCCTCGTCGACCGCCTTTTGGGCTGCCTCAAGTTGAAAGGCAGGCGGTTGCGCACAGGCATTCATCAAAAGGAGGACGAGGAGAGTCCCAGCCCCTGTGATCTGTGACGCAACGGTCATGTTCTCTTCCGCTTGTATCCCTTCCAATTGCTTGGGGCCAGCTCCTGGAAAGGACTCTCTGCATACTGGATGCCGCAAGAGGTGATTGGACAAAGCCGTCGATTTATTGTGCGCTTACAACGGAAACCTCCGGGCGAGTACGACACGGGGCTTACGACCAGGAGATAAGGAAGTCGGCTATCTGCAAAATCTGCATGCCGGCATCCTTCGACCGACAGCTCAACCTCAGAGGTTTCTTGATAGATCAAACAGTTACGTCTTTATGGAATCAATCACACACGTGCAGGAATTGCAGGTTGAGGTGGAGATGCAACGAGAGGGGCTTAGTATTGTGCAGTTAGGTGAGTGGTTTGGAGGACCTTACTCACGAATCCCATATTCTTTAATCTTATACTGAAGAGACCGCAGGCTGATACCGAGCAGGCTGGCAGCTTTCTCACGGTGGTTAGTCACTTCCATGAGGGTGCGGCGGATGACTTCCTTTTCAACTTCCTTCAAGGATTTCCCGAGCGTGACGACTATGGTTCTGAGGTCTTCCCGACTGACCTGAATCTCTTCCGGCAAATGCTCCGAGAGAATCGTGGAGTCCCGCACGGTGACGACCAGCCGTTCGAGCAGGTTACGAAGCTGTCGAATATTTCCCGGCCAGGCATACAGCCGTAACAGGCGCATCGCTTCTCGGGAGATGTGCTTCAGCGCTCGTTGATGCTGCGCGCAAAACTCAGGCAGGAAGATCTCAACGAGGAGGGGAATGTCGTCTCCCCGTTCGCGCAGCGGCGGCAAGTGAATAGGGACCACATTCAGTCGATAAAAAAGATCCTCGCGGAAAGTTCCTTGCTTGACGGCCTCCGCCAGATTCCGGTTGGTGGCGGCAATGATGCGCGCATCCACAGTCACGAGCTTCGTTCCACCCAGACGACGGAATTCCTTGGTCTCTAAAACACGAAGAAAGTCGACTTGGGATTTCAAGGAGAGCTCACCGATTTCGTCCAATAACAGCGTTCCGCCGTGCGCCAATTCAAACCGACCGGCTTTGGTGGTCAGCGCGCCGGTGAAGGCGCCCCTTTCATAGCCGAACAACTCACTTTCAAACAGAGTTTCAGGCAGTGCGCCGCAGTTTAGAGTAATAAACGATCCGTCGGCCCGATGGCTTTTATGGTGGATGGCACGTGCGACGAGTTCCTTCCCGGTTCCACTTTCACCCGTGAGTAATACGGTCACGTCGCTTCCTGCTACCATCTCCACAAGATGATACACCTGTTGCATCGGTTCGCTCTCACCGACCATTCGTTCGAACCGTGTTCTCGTTTCAAGTCTATCCCGGAGCTGCTGGTTTTCGCTGGCAAGACGGTGTCGCTCGAGCGCCTTCTCCACTACGATGGGGAATCGCTCGCGATCGATGGGCTTGGTGAGATAATCGTAAGCTCCAGCCCGCATCGCTTCGACTGCAGTTTCGATGGATCCATAGGCCGTCATGACCACCACTTCCGTGCTGGGCCATTGTGTGCGCAGCCTCCGCAGAAATTCCATCCCTCCGATTCCCGGCATACGCAAGTCGGTAATTATTAAATCCAGTGCAGTTGTTTCAAGCATATCATGCGCCTCTTCCGCCGTCGCCACGCTTAGGGCTCGATAGCCTTTCCTTGCAAGGAGAGTCACCAGTGCGTTGCGAATGTTCAGCTCGTCGTCAACAATGAGGATTTGCGTGGCATTCGTCATGCCCCTACCCCGAGCTTTTGAAGGGAGTCGACAGCCACGGGAAGCTGCACAACCACGGTCGTCCCACTTCCGAGTACACTGGAAATGCGAATGGTTCCCCCGTGGTCCTGCATAATGCGGTAGGCGATAGCCAGACCAAGGCCTGTTCCGTTAGTCTTCGTGGTATGGAACGGCTCAAATAGATGTAACAAGTCTTCTTGCTTGATTCCGATCCCCGTGTCGGACACGACGACCTCCACCCAACAAACATCGGCATTTCGCAGGACCTGTGTGATGATCGAACACCGCCCGCCATCGGGCATGGCCTGAAACGCATTCACCAGGACATTGACGAGAACCTGGCTAATTTGTGTCTCATCCCCAAACACTGGGGGTAATTCTTCTTCAATCCGATCCTCCAGTTTGATCTTTCGCTCCTGTGCTTCAAACTGCATAAGTGCCATGAGGTGTGCGATGACTCTTCCCAAGTTCATTTCATGGAGACCCACCGAGGTGGGACGTGCGAACCTCATGAAGTTATCCAAAATCACGGAGAGGCGTCGACATTCAGCATTCACGACCTGAAGATAGTGCGCCACGTCCTGTTCCAGCTCACCTCGTTCCTTCAATGTTTCATCAAGAAGATGCAGATTCAAATCCATTGCACTCAGCGGATTTCGTAGTTCATGGGCGACGCCGGCGGACAAGGTATGGAGAGCGGAGAGTTTTTCCGCTACGAGTACCCGCCGTTCTAAGGCTAGCAGTGCCGTGACATCTTTCAGTAGCATAATGACGCCGACCGGTCTCCCCTCATCTCCTGTCAGGTCAGCAGTGGCAAGGCGTATCGTACGAGTCTCGTCACCGGCGCGATACGGCATATCATCATGATCCACATGGTGGTTGTTATGCAGTGCTGCATCGAGTACGAGGCGAATCGTATCTCTTTGGAGAAACATTTGTTCATAGGAGTGACCGAGCAATTCTTCCGCCGACCGTTTCAATGTCGCCACGGCAGAGGGATTGACGGCTGTGACTTGGCCGTCGCGATTAATGGTGAGTACGCCAGTTGGGATACTCTCAAGAATATTTCTCGCGAGACCTTTGACTTCTTCGAGAGTCCGTCTCGTGTTGTCGTAATGCAGAAAGGTGATGAGCGCCGCCATTCCGATGGCACTGACTAAGAACACAAGAAGAGTGATCCCGATCAAGTCATGCCGAGATTGCCAGAGCGCCTGAAACAACTCCGTGGGGACCGCCTGATGTTGCGTGAATCCTTGGAGGAGGAGCTTGTCCCGCTCCAAGCTCATGAGGAGGATGACGGTCACGACCAACGCGAGAATTAGTACGACAGAGGTAATGAGACGGTATGGAATGCGTCGAAACAGCGTGGCTTTTGGAATAGGCCTAAACATGGAGGAGGTTGAAAGACTACGCTCCTATGCTATCACGCGAACCACCCGCGATACAGTCGACGTTCTACCTGCGAGACAGGGCGTGGCGAGGAGGGGTATGAGCATTCGCTCACATCTTCAGTTGCGCCGGACTGGAAGCGATTATGCGCTTCCGATTCAACCGGTCGCAGCACTCCTGACAAAGCTCTTTCAACGTGAGGTCGTCATAGAAGAGTGCGGCAGCACGGCGGGCGCATCGGTCGCAATATTTTAAAGCCCTTGACTGGGATTTGATCAATTGACTCGACGAAACGTTCATGTGGAATACCTCCGATATTCATGAATCGATGTGTCGCGGGGATCATGCGTTGTTAATTGCAACCAAGACCCCGACGAATTCATTGCCCGCCAACAGTCCAGAGCAATTCGTATGCCTCGTTTGGATAAGGTGAGCTTTCAGGGATTTACCGGAAATTGCTTGCGGCTAGATCCAAGGATTCAGATGGCACACGCCTATTCCTCTGGACAATGTGCAAGGTTTGCACTGAGCTGTTCGCGCTTGAGTTCAAATATTCAAGCATGGTTGTGAAATGCTGGTATCAGTAGGTGGGATCACTGGAAGTGAGGATCATGCAATCATTGAGGTTCAGCTATTCTCCTCTCGTTGACTTTCTTCTCTCACTCGCGCATCCCACTTCAGGCCTAGCACTCCGGTCTCGACCATAGCAACAGGTCAGTCCTACCTCTCTCGTGATTCGTCCCGGCTTCGTGCGAGGATGGCCGCGATCGTTCGAGGCATGCGTGCTCTTGGCCATTCAGCACGTGTCGGCTCCGCATCCCATGCTTCAGCGATGACGTGTTTGATCGCCTGGGGTGGAGCGTCGATTGTCCGCACGAACGTGCCATGAGGTCGGTCCAAACGGTAGTCCGGTTGTCGCGGAGGGTGTTTGAGATATCGTGCGATGAGAGCAGCTCCCATATGATGCAGAATCGTTCCGTGAAAGAGCACCACTTTTCCGGTTCGTCGTTGCGCGTTGCCGGAAATCTTCATGTCATCGATAGCGAGGTCGCTGATCCCACGGAGGGTCGTGGCTGGTTCCCATCGGCGAAGCGCGGTCGCTATTCGTTCCAGAATAAAACGATTGGTGGTGCGAATACTCACGAGGTCTGGATGCCACCCGATCGGCAGCACAAAGGCATATGAGAGGCAACCTGGTCCCTGTAAGACTGTTCCTCCGCCGCTTGCGCGTCGAAGGATTGATAGCCCGTCTTCTTGGCAGGTGACGAGGTCGACATCATCGGCGACGCGAGAGGCGCGGCCTAATACGACGAAGTGACGGTCGCTTTCCCAAAACCGAAGCACAGGATCTCCACCCCGTTCCTCCAGTTCCTCCAGTAACACCTCATCAAGGGCTAGATTCTCGATAGGAAATGGAAGGGTCAGATCGAGTAAACGAAGCGTGGGCACGTCATGACCGCTTGGGGATGAAGAGATGCGTTGGCGAACCATAAAACGACTCAGCGGCTTCCATGACCGTTTCGCTCAACGTCGGATGAGGATGAATCGAGGTCGCGAGGTCTTCCGCGACTGCGCCCATTTCGACGGCGAGGACTCCTTCAGCAATCAACTCACCTGCGCCGATACCGCAAAGCCCCATACCAAGGACGCGTCCTGATTCTGCATCGAGCACGAGCTTGGTGAGGCCTTCGTTGCGGCCTAACGTCGTCGCGCGTCCCGAGGCGGCCCAGGGAAACCGCGCGACCTTCACAGATCGCCCGGAGGCCTTGGCCGCGTTTTCTGTCAGTCCGCACCAGGCGATCTCAGGATCGGTAAAGACGACGGCTGGAATTGCTCTGGCATCGAAGGCTGTCAGTTTTCCAGCAATGACTCCAGCGGCGACGAATCCTTCATGTGTCGCCTTGTGGGCGAGCATCGGCTCACCCGCCACGTCACCGATCGCAAAGACGTTCGGTTCGGTCGTGCGCATCTGCTGATCGACTTGGATGAAACCTTGCGATGTAAGCGCGATCTTTGTGTGTTCCAGCCCAAGTCGGCCGGTACTGGGTCTGCGTCCCACGGCAACGAGCACGCGATCGAAGATCTCGGTACTGGTCTCCTGGGAGTCCGTGAAGGTCGCAACCAGACCGTCCTCCCGTGCCTCCAGCTTTTTTATGGTGGTATTCAGCTTGATGGTCTTGAAGTGGCGTTGTATGCGCTGATGCAGCGGCCGCACGAGATCTGCGTCGACGTTGTTCAACAGGCGTGGCAATGCCTCGACCACCGTCACTTCGGATCCGAGGGCCTGATAGACTGTGCTCAATTCGAGGCCGATATAGCCGCCGCCGACCACCAGAAGCCGGGGGGGAATGTCTGGTAATCGGAGCGCGCTCGTTGAATCCATCATTCGTGGATCGCTGAGCCTCAGCGAGTCAGGTATCAGGGGTGTTGAGCCGGTGGCGATGATTGCGTGCTCAAACGAAAGTTCAGACGGCGTATTGGCTCCAGAGAGTTGTAGGGTTGTCGCATCCTTGAACCGGGCTTGTGCCTGGATAACCTCGACCTTTCGGCTGCCGGCCAGCGTTTGTACACCTTTCGTGAGTTTACCGATGATCGCCCCCACTCGGCCACGAAAGGCCTCCAGGTCCACGCGAGGTTTACCGAAATGAATGCCCCAGGTTGCCGCCTCGTCTGCGTCGGTGAGCAAGCGAGTCGCATGAAGCAAGGCTTTCGAGGGAATACAGCCACGTAACAGGCATGTTCCTCCCAGTTGTGAATCCTCATCGATCAAGGCTGTGCGTAATCCAAGATCAGCAGCCCGGAACGCAGCCGTATAGCCGCCGGGACCGGCACCGATCACCGCGACGTCATAACGCGATTCAGCCATACCCCCTCCTGCAGGTCTCGTATCTCGCTGCCTCTGGACGTATCACGAGATCCCTCCGCCACGTCCCGTTCAGAGCCCCAGAAACATGCCCTGAAAATCTTCCAATACTTTGACGATCTCGTTGGTAAAGCGTGCACCGATCGCTCCGTCTATCAGACGGTGATCATAGGCGACGCACAATTGTAATACTCGCCGTGGCACAAATTGGCCGTCACGATAGACCGGGGTCATCTTGGCCTTGCCTACACCAAGAATGCCGACTTGCGGGGGATTAATGATCGGCAGAAACGGACCGGCGCTGATCCCTCCCATATTACTGACTGTGAACGTGGCTCCTCGTAGCTCCTCGAGCTTGACCTCTCGCTTGCGGGTGCGTTCGGCAAGGTCGGCCAACTCAAGCGAAATTTGCAGAAGATCTTTCTGGTCCACCTGCTGAACAACCGGCACGATTAGGCCAGCTGGTGTGTCCACCGCCACTCCGATGTTGTAGTAGTCCTTGTAGATCACCTCGCCGTTGGTAAGGTCGAGGGTCGCGTTCAGTTGTGGGTACAGTTTGAGAGCATGGACGACGGCTTTCAGGAAGAGACTGCTCAATGTCAGCGTGGCGCCTTTCTTCTTAAATTCGGGCGCATACCGTTTATGCAGGGCCATGAGATCGGTGATATCAGCATCCTGGAATTGATGGACGTGTGGGATGGTTGTCCAGGCTTGTATCATGTTCGCCGCGATTTTCCGGCGGGTGGAGGAGAGTGGTTCTCGCCGTTCAGACCCATAGGGCGTGGAAAAGATATTTCCCCCTACCCCCAGCTTGGTGCCGCGTGTGGTCCGTTCCCGCACGAAGGTTTTCACGTCTTCAGCCGTGATTCGCCCACTGGCTTCCGATCCTTTGACCTGTGAAAGGTCTACGCCCAGTTCCCGTG